>WOYI010016065.1_pt2 | contig 38229 bp, 30 predicted proteins | sample 6423411 | NCBI WGS metagenome assembly WOYI01 (sample SAMN13441803, study PRJNA592873) | oil field metagenome | biome: oil field; feature: oil-well bore; material: oil-contaminated soil; isolation source: oil-contaminated soil from oil-well borehole | place: Germany: Wietze | collected 2016-10-18 ...
CACGACATGTGCCCTGGGCGTCACCTGGCCCGACGATAAGCAGGCTGGCCCGACGACAGGCAGGCGACGACAGGCAGGAGTGTGCGAAGCATGACCGCTACCGAGACCGTAACCTTCGAAGCCGCCCGGCAGCGGTGGCGCCGCCCGAGAACCGTCCGGCGGTTGCGGTGACGGCCGGCGAGAGGAACCCGCGATGAAGGTGCTCGTCCCGGATGATCTCGGCCTCCGAGCGCTGAGCGCCATACCTGGCGTCGAGGTGTTCCGCTACGAACCCGGCGCGGCGTGGCCTGCCGGGCACACCGACGCGTCGGTGGTGGTGGTCGGCTACGAGAATGCACCGGCGGTCGCCGCCAGATTCCCCGAACTGCCGCAGCTGCGGCTGGTGCAGACCCTCAACGCCGGCTACGAGCAGTGGCTGCCGCTGCTGCCCGAAGGGGTTTTGCTGTCCAACGGTCGTGGGGCGCATGGTGGTTCGACAGCCGAATGGGTGGTCGGCGCGCTGCTGGCGATCTATCGGGACCTGTCCCGCTACGTCGACGATCAACGCGCCGGGGTGTGGAAACCGAGGTACACCGACACCTTGATCGGCACGCGCGTCGTGGTGCTCGGCGCCGGCGATCTGGCCGAGAATCTGGCGGCCCGGCTGGCTCCGTTCGAGACCGAGGTCACGCTCATCGGCCGGCGGGCGCGGCCGGGTGTTCATACCCTCGACGATCTGCCCGCACTGCTCCCCATCGCCGATGTGGTGGTCTCTGTGCTACCGGCCACCGATTCGACGTACCGCATCATCGATGCCGAGTTCCTCGCCCAGCTGCCCGACGGCGCAGTGGTGGTCAACGCCGGTCGCGGCGGCGCGGTGGACACCGATGCGCTGCTCGCCGAGCTGACGGCGGGCAGGCTGCGGGCCGCCCTGGATGTGACCGATCCCGAACCACTGCCCGCCGGTCACCCATTGTGGTCGGCTCCCGGACTGCTGCTGACACCGCACGTGGCGGGCTGCACCAGGGGCGCCGACTCACGGGCATTTGCGGTCGCCGCACGCCAGATCGAGGCCTTCGCCGGCGGAGAGTTGCCGCCGAACCTGGTGGCCGGCCAGTCCGTTCAGGCCACGCCGAGGTAAGCAGCGCGAATGCTGTCGTCCTTCAACAGGTCCCGCGCGACTCCGGTGCGGGTGACTTCGCCGGTTTCCAGGATGTAGGCCCGATCGGATCTACTGAGCGCCTGCTGCGCGTTCTGCTCCACCAGCAGCACTGTGGTGCCCTGGCTGTTGATCTCGGAAATGATGCGGAAGATCTGCGAGATCACCATCGGCGCCAAGCCCATGGAGGGCTCGTCGAGCAGCAACACCTTCGGCCGCGCCATCAACGCCCGACCGATCGCCAGCATCTGCTGCTCACCGCCGGACAGCGTTCCGCCGACCTGGTTGCGCCGCTCGGCCAGCCGGGGAAACGTCGTCAGCACCCAGTCGAGCTTTTCATCATGCTCGGCCTTTGACGGGAATTTCCTACCATAGCAACCCATTTCGAGGTTCTCGATGATGGTCATGCCGGGAAAGACGCCACGCCCCTCGGGTGCCTGAATCAGGCCGTCGGCAACCCTGCGGTGCGCTTTGACCTTGGCGATGTCCTTGCCGTCGAACCACACCGACCCCGACGTGAGGGGCAGCAGTCCCGAGATGGCGCGCATCATGGTGGTCTTGCCGGCACCGTTGGAGCCCAGCAGCGTCACCAGTTCACCTTGACGCACCTTCAGCGAAACGCCGTGCAGGGCACGAATTCTGCCGTACTGCACGACGACGTCGCGTGCCTCCAGCAGGACTGGGCGGTCATCGGCCTCAGGCGAGTTCGTCATCGGGCACTCCCAGATAGGCTGCGATGACCCTGGGGTCCTCGCGAATTTCGGCAGGCAAACCGTCGGCGATCTTTCGACCGAACTCCAGTACCACGATGCGGTCGGTGACCCCCATGACGAGCCGCATGTCGTGTTCGATCAGCAGCACGGTGTAGCCGTCGTCGCGGATCTTGCGGATCAGATCGATCAGGGCCGACTTCTCACTCGGGTTGAACCCTGCCGCCGGTTCATCGAGACACAGCAGCTTGGGTTCGGTGGCCAGCGCCCGGGCGATCTCCAGGCGCCGCTGGTCACCGTAGGGCAGGTTCTTGGCCTTCTCCTCACCGCGGTGGGCGATGCCGACGAAATGGAGCAGCGCGGCCGATCTCGCGATCGCCGACTTCTCCTCGCGGCGGTGCCGAGGCGACCGGAACAACGCGCCCGGCACCGAGGTGTGGTGTCGCGCGTCGGTGCCGACCATGACGTTCTCCAGCGCGGTCATCTCGCCGAACAACCGGATGTTCTGGAAGGTGCGGGCGATGCCGAGCCGGGTGATCTGGTGGCGTTTGATGCGCCCGATCGTCGAGTCGTCGAATGACACGGATCCCGAACTGGGCCGGTACACACCGGTGATGGCGTTGAAGCAGGTGGTCTTGCCTGCACCGTTGGGGCCGATGAGGCCGAGGATCTCGCCGCGCCGGATGTTGAACGTCACCGCATCCAGTGCGGTGAGCCCACCGAACTGCACGGTGAGATCGTTGGTCTGCAGCAGCACTTCGCCTTCGCCGGCGTTGATCTCGCGGTGCACACTGGCGATCTCGGCGATGTTGTCGAAGCTCTCAGGGCCCTTGGGGTCGTCGGGTGCGCTCATTTCGCCGGCTCCGTGTCGGTCGGCTGCTTTCTCAACAGTTCACGCGCGGCCTTGGCGTACGTCAGCAGATGCTGGCGCGCCGGGAACAGACCCTGCGGCCGGAAGATCATCAGCACCACCAACGCCAGCCCGAAGAACAGATATTTCAGGTTGCCCATGTCGACACCGAGGAAGTGCACCCCGAGTAGCCGGTTGGGCAGGTAGACGATGATGAACGCGCCGAGGATGACGCCGAGCTTGTTGCCCTGCCCGCCGAGCACCACCGCGCACAGGAAGAGCATCGAGTTGATGATGTTGAAGGTCGGTGGTGCGACGTACTGCACCTGCCCGGCATAGAGCGCTCCGGACAGCCCGCCGATCGCCGCGCCGATGGTGAACGCCCACAGCTTGAACTTGAAGGCGTTGACGCCCATCACTTCCGCGGCGTCCTCGTCCTCGCGGACCGCGATCCAGGCCCGGCCCACCCGGCTGCGTTCGAGATTGCCGACCAGCAGCAGGATGCCGATGATGAGGGCGAGTCCCAGCCAGAACCACCAGGTGCCGTAGTTGGCGTCGCCACCGGAGTTCGACACGGAGAACACCCCCTCGGGGTGCTGCTCGCTCTCTCTGAAGTGTGGGAAGGCCACCTCGTTGAGTCCGCGTGGACCGTTGGTGATGTCGGACAGGTTGTCGGCCAGCAGGCGGATGATCTCGCCGAAGCCCAGGGTGACGATGGCCAGGTAGTCACCGCGCAGGCGCAGCGTCGGCGTGCCGAGGATCAGCCCGCTCAGAGCGGTGACGGCCATCGCGATCGGTACGCAGGACAGCCACGCCCAGGGTGTGCTGAAGAAGCCGTCGGGGCCGACCTGGTTCCACGGACTCTCCGGGCTGGTCAACAGCGCCACCGTGTAGGCCCCGACCGCGTAGAACCCGACATAGCCCAGGTCGAGCAGGCCGGCCTGACCGACGACGACGTTGAGCCCGATCGCGATGATGGCGACCATCGCGAACTGGGCCATGGTGCCGCCGAAACTGATGCCCGGGGTGTCCAGGAAGGCCGGCGTGAACAGCGGGGACAACGCGATCCCGGCAAACAGGACGATGCCGAACACCCACTTCTGCGGCCGGCTCAGGCCGTCCCACCAGTCCGTGACGCGGGCCCAGGTGGTGCTCATGCTCGTGCCTTCCCGAGGCTCTCGCCCAATATCCCGGTCGGTCTGATCAGCAGCACCAGGACCAGCAGGACAAATGCGACGACGTCACGCCATTGGGTACCGAAGACCGCCTGGCCGTAGTTCTCCATGACGCCCAGCAGCAGACCACCGAGCAGCGCGCCGCGCAGGTTGCCGATACCGCCGAGCACCGCGGCGGAGAATGCCTTGATACCCAACAGGAATCCGCCGGAGTAGATGATTCCCTGCGGCACCTTCAGGGTGTACAGCAGCGCCGCGGCGCCCGCGAGCAGACCGCCGATGAGGAATGTCGTCATGATGACGCGCTCCCGCGAGACCCCCATCAGGGTCGCGGTGTTCGCATCCTGGGCCACAGCGCGCACGCCGCGGCCCAGTTTGGTGCGGTTGAGTGCGAGATCGGTGAGCAGTGCCAGCACCAGTGCCGACCCGATGATCACGATGGTGGTGTTGGAGATCGCGACGCCGAACAGTTCGAACTGGGTTTTCGGTTGCACCAGCACAATCGGCTGTTGGGCGTTCGGGCCGCCATAACCCGGTATCAGCTTCGGCAGGATGAACAGCACGAACTGCTGCAGCACGAAGGACATGCCGATCGCGGTGATCAGGAAGGTCAGCGCCTTTGCGTTGCGCTTGCGCAGCGGGCGGTAGGCGATGAACTCCAGCCCCACCGCGGCGCCGCCCGAAACCAGCATCGCGAACAGCATGGCGACGCCCAGATACAGAATCGTCAGCGCGACGCCCTTGTTGTAGGCGTTGCCGCTCGGGGTGAAGCCCAGCAGGACGTCCAGCGCGAAATAGGCGCCGAACATGCCGAGCATGAAGATCTCCGAGTGCGCGAAGTTGATCAGGCGCAGCACGCCGAAGACCAGGGTGTAACCGACAGCGACCAGGGCATAGATCGCACCCCAGGACAGGCCGTCGATCGTCAACTGCCAGAAGCTGTCGAACAACGCTCCGACATTGAAGTTGATGTTGGCGGCCAAATTCATCCGGTGGTGAACTCCTCAGCGTGGGGCTGGACGTCCGCAGTGCGCTGGCTGTGTAGCCGAAAGCGCGTCCGAGGCATGCGCTCTCGGACGCGCTTTGGTCTCAGCCGTTACTTGACCTCGTAGATCCAGATGAGCGTCGAGGTGAGCTCACCCTCAGGGGTCCACTGGTATTCGCGCGCCACACCCTGGCCCTTGTAGTTGCGGACGAACTCCAACAGGGCCGGCCGGGTGATCGCCCCCGAGTCGATGCCCTTGAGCAGGATGGTGCCCAGGTCATAGCCCTCGGTGCTGTACGTGCCGGGTTCGGTGTTGAACTTCGCCGTGTACTCCTCGGCGAAGGTGCCCGTCGCCGGGCCGCACGGGCAGGCCAGCAGGGCTCCGGCGGAGGATTCACCGGCCTGCTTGACGAACTCGTTGTCCTTGCTGCCGTCGGCGCTGACGAACGTGCCTTCGAAGCCACCGTCCTTGAGCTGCTGGACCAGCGGTGCGGCCTCGGCGTAGTAGCCGCTGAAGAACACCGAATCCGGCGCAGCGCCCTTGATCTGGGTGACCGCGGCGGAGAAGTCCTTGTCGCCCTTCTTCACCGAGATGTTGCACGCCGAATCTGCGACGGGGCCGAGAGTGTCGCGCACCGCGGTAGCCAGACCCAGACCGTAGTCGGTGCTGTCATCGACCACGCAGATCTTCTTGTGGCCCATCGTGTTCTTCAGGTAGTTGGCGACAGAGGGCCCCTGCACGCCGTCATTGGCCAGCCCACGAAAGAAGGTCTTCCAGCCGTTTTCCGACAGCGTCACGTTCGTCGCCGATGCGGTGGTGGAGACCAGGCCGGCCTGATCGAACACGCCGCCGGTGGCCTTGGTCTCACCGGAGAAGGCAGGGCCCACCAGACCGATCGTGTACTGGTCCTCCACGATGCGCGGCGCGATGTTGGACGCCTTCTGCGGATCGCCTTCGGTGTCGAATGGCTTGAGCTGCACCTGGCAGCCCGGGTTGGCCGCGTTGTGCTGATCGATGGCGAGCTGCACACCGTTTTTGATGTTGATGCCGAGCGCGGCGTCGGGGCCGTTGAGGGCGCCGGCCATCGCGATGGACACCGGCGGGCAAGTGGCCTTGCCATCACCGGCGGGATCGGCGGGTGCAGCGCCCTCGGCGGGCGTGACCTCGCCGCCGTTCTCGTCGATCTGCACCTTCTCCACGATCCTGAGGTTCGTCTGCGACGCCTCTTCTTCGGGCGTGCTCTGACTGCAGCCGGCAACCGCCAGGGCCATCAAGCCGGCGCCTCCGAGAGCAAATGCCTTGCGTGCCACGTGACCGCGCACGTCTCACCTCCGGTTCCGTTTTCAAGTCGGCATCTTCGTACCGGTCGGGACGGCCCGAGGCGGCCCGGGGCGGCGATGCTTCGCCGAAAACCATAACCAAACCGCCGCTCCATCGCGTGATGTTGCGCGACGCGTTGCGCAGATCGACGAGGTAAGCCGATCAAAAAGCGAAGCCGGAAACGCAGACTTAACCCGCGAGGCCGGGTGAGGCGTTCATTTCTCGGTGCCCGCGGCATCCGCGGCGGGCGCATCGAGGGTTTCCAGTACGACCTCGGCCACCCGCTTCATGGTGGTGCGCCGGTCCATCGCGGCACGCTGGATCCACTTGAACGCCTCGGGTTCGGTCATCCCCTGGTTCGCCTGCAGCAAACCTTTGGCGCGTTCCACCAGCTTGCGCGTCTCCAGGCGGTCCGCGAGATTCGCAACCTCGTTCTCCAGAGCGGCGATCTCACCGAACCGGCTGACGGCGACCTCGATGGCCGGGATCAGATCGGAGATCGAGAACGGTTTCACCAGGTAGGCCATCGCCCCCGCATCGCGGGCCCGTTCCACCAGCTCACGCTGCGAGAACGCGGTCAGGATGACAATCGGCGCGATGCGCTTGCTGGCGATCTCCGATGCGGCGTCGATCCCGTCCCGGCGCGGCATCTTCACGTCCATGATCACCAAGTCCGGTTTCAGGCTCTCGGCGAGGTCGACGGCTTCCTGGCCGTCACCGGCCTGGCCGACGACCTCATACCCTTCCTCGCGCAGCATCTCGGCGAGGTCCATTCGGATGAGCGCCTCGTCTTCGGCGATGAGCACGCGGTGGGGTGCGGGAGCGTCGGTCATGACGCACATTGTCGCGCCTTTGCCGGCACGGGGCGAGCTTGGGGTTAACAGTGCCTGCCGGTGAGGGCAACTCCAGCCATCCTTTAAGGTGATAAGCCGCGCCCTCGTATCCCAACTGGCAGAGGAAACGGATTCAAAACCCGTGCAGTGTGAGTTCGAATCTCACCGAGGGCACCATCATTCCCAGCACAATCTGAGGATCGTGCTAGGAACCCTCGCTTCGGGCCCGCGCCTCTTCCCCGCCGGCACCGCGGTTCGCATTCTGGGCTGAACACCGGCAAGGGGGCCCACCATGACGAATACCGACTCACACGCCGTCTCCGGCGGGGCCATCCGGCGGATACGGGTACAGAGCGCCGATGTCGGCACCGACGGACTGCTCGGAGCCGGCACACTGCTGGAATGGGTTGAATCCACCGCTCACGCCACCGCGGCGTCGTGGTGCGGCGGGAGCTGAACCCCGCGTTCTCTCATATGGATTGGTTGTCCTTGTTGCCACCGCCTCTTCCACATTTCGCGGTCGCGAACGCATGATGTAACCGGCCGGCGAGGTGAGGAGGACACCATGACTCGCAAAATGGCGTTCATCGCCACTGTCACGTCGCTCCGGCGACACCGGCGCGACCACAAGCTCACCCGGTCGCGTTCTGCGGTGGACGAACTCGAGCTACCGCCCGCGGTGTTCAAGACGTGCCCGTGGCAGCCACGGGATCTGGTCGAGATCGGCCTTCGGCAGTGGTTACGTTGCTGCGCAGCGGCTTACGCGACAACGAGCTCATCGGGATGCCCTCACGCGCAGTCGATGAAGCGTGGCACGGGCTGATCCTGCGCACCGCGCGATACCAGACGTTCTGTGACGCGGCGTACGGACAGTTCATGCACCATCATCCGGTCGGTGGAGCACCGAATGATAGCCCGGCAGCCACCGCATCGATGGACGAACAACTGCGGCACACGGTGATCGCCTGGGAACTGGTTGCAGAGCCCGGCGAACAATGCGTCCTACCCATGCGCCGTCTGGCGAGTGCCGAGCGGAAGTTATGTGCCACCCGGGATTCGGTCGATCGGCGTGCCCAACTTGCTGCTGTGCCGTCAGGAGGTCAGCACGGCGCTCGTCGCCGCACTGGCGAACGTCATAGCGACCGAATCACCCCACTCGGTGCCGCCCTATGTGCGCGGACTGCAGTATCTCGACGCTGCCTCGATGATCCAGACCGGCGCCATACCACTGCACGCAGGTGCCGTCGCTGCGTATCGCGGGCTGCACGGATGACCAAACCTGTGAATCCTGCGAGAAATGGCGAGTTGCCCGACGTCGGCCGTTCCGCACCGGGAGTCTTCCAGAGAAGATAGGCACAACCACGGCGGCAACGATGCAGCCGTATCAAAAGGGGGTAAGCGATGAATCTCGGCAAGGCATCACTGGGCGCAACCTTAGGCGCAATGCTGTTGGTACTGAGTGGTTGCGGCGGGCAACGCGATGCGGATGAACAGGCCGCCTCGGCCGAGCCGACGAACTGTGAGGTGACCACCGACGCACGACTGAGCATCGCCACCGGGAACACCACCGGTGTCTATTACACCCTCGGCGGCGCCTACGCCGAGGCGATCAACGCCCAGACCAAAGGAGTACTGAAGGCCGCCGCGGCGGAAACCTCGGCCTCCCTGCAGAATATCCAGGAACTGGTATCCGGGACGCATCAGATCGCCTTCTCGCTCGCCGACACCGCGGCGGACGCAATCAACGGCTCGTCGTCCTTCACCGAGAAGCAGCCCATCGCCGCGCTGACCCGGTTGTACCCCAACTACACCCAGGTCGTCGTGCGCAGCGACGCCGGCATCGACTCGATCGACGATATGCGCGGCAAGCGGGTGTCGACCGGAGCTCCGAACTCGGGCACCGAGGTGATCGCCAACCGCATGCTCGAGGCCGCCGGACTCAACCCCGGCAGCGATATCCAGGCCCAGCGCACCGAACTGGGCAAGACCGTCGAGGGCATCAAGGACGGCTCCATCGATGCGATGTTCTGGTCGGGTGGGCTACCCACCGGCGGTATCACCGACCTGTTCGTCAGTGAACGGGGCAATGTCAGATTCCTCGACGTGACCGAAACCCTGCCGAAGTTGCAGGAGATCAACGAGATCTACGAGCGCGGTGTCATCCCGGCGAGCACCTACCAGACCCCCGCGGACGTCCCGACCGTCGCCGTACCCAACGTGCTGCTGGTCCGCGACGACATGGACGGCAACACCGCGTGTGTGCTGACCAAGGTCCTCTTCGATCATCAGGCCGACCTCGCCAAGGCCAACAAGGCCGCCAACGGCATCTCGCTGGACACCGCCGGCCAGACCAGCCCGGTGCCATTGCATCCTGGCGCCCAGAAGGCGCTGGATGACCTCGGCGCACCATGATGAGCGCGCGCGCCGACGTCTCCGACCGCGACCACGACTCCGACCACGGCCACGGCCACGGCGACGTCCTCGCAGCGGACTATGAGGCGGAAAAACCCGCCAGGAGAATGACCGGACGGACCCGTCAGCTGGTGAACGCGGGTTGCGTGTTGATCGGCCTGTCCGCGCTCTATCAGGTGTTCTTCCCCCTCGCTCAGGGCAACCAGTTCTCGCTCACGTTGTTCCTGGCGTCGGTGCTCGCGTTGACGCTGTTGTGCTACCGCTCAGGGTTTCGTCGGGCCAACACCGACCCCGACCGCACGGCCGGCGACAATCCGACTCCGCTGGACTGGGTGTTGGCGGCGGTGGCGTTCGCCGCCTGCATCTATCCGGTACTGCCATTCCAGATCGCCGATGGCGGTGGCGGTTTCAACGATTTTCTCAGCAGGCAGGGCACACCCGCGATTGCCGACGTGGTCGTCGGAACGCTGGTGCTGCTGCTGGTGCTGGAGGCCTGTCGCCGAACCACCGGCCTGGCGCTTCCGATCGCCTGCCTGCTGGCACTGGCCTACGCGTACTACGGCGGCTACCTGCCACAGGGCGCGGCGATTGCACATGCCGGCGTGGATTGGGATCAGATCATCACTGCGTCGTTCATCCAGTCGACCGGTCTGTACGGTGTGCCACTGGATGTGGCGGCCACCTATATCGTGCTGTTCACCATCTACGGTGCGGTGCTCGACGCCTCGGGGGCCAGCAAGTTCTTCGTCGATCTGTCATTCGCTGCGTTCCGCAGGTCCCGGTCGGCGCCGGGCCGAACCGTCACGCTGGCCGGATTCCTGCTCGGCAGCGTGTCCGGGTCCGGCACCGCCACGACCGTGAGCCTCGGGTCGGTGACGTGGCCGGTGCTGCGGCGCGCGGGCTATCCCGCCGAGAACGCCGGCGGCATGTTGGCCGCCGCGGGCATCGGCGCCATCCTGTCGCCGCCGACCCTGGGCGCGGCGGCCTTCATCATCGCCGAATACCTGCAGGTGTCCTATCTGACCGTGCTGCTGTGGGCCGTGGTGCCGACCCTGTTGTACTATCTCGGAATTCTGCTCGCCGTCGAGATCGACGCCCGCCGTTATGGCACCCGCGAGGTCGACACCGGCTCGGAGTCCGCCCGCCGACTGCTGATGCGCCACGGCTATCACCTGATCTCGCTGTTCACCATCGTGGGCTTCCTGGCCTTGGACGTCTCGGCGATCCGTGCGGTGGTGTACGCAACAGTCGTGCAGATCGCGCTGTCATTTCTGGATCGCGAACACCGACTCACACCCGCACGGCTCTACAGCGCGTTGGCCAACGGGGTGCGCGGCGTCTTGGCGGTGGCCGCGGTATGCGCCGCCGCCGGCGTCATCGCCGCGATGATCACCAGGACAGGTCTTGGCCTACAATTGAATTCGATTCTGGTGAACACCGCCAAATCGGTCACCGAGAACCCGGCTGCGGTACTGATTCTCACCGCGTTCTTCGCTGCGCTGGCTGTGACGGTACTCGGACTCGCCGTACCGGTCACGGCGTCATTCGTGATCAGCTGGGTGATCATCGGACCTGCGCTGCAGGATCTCGGCGTCGCCGCGCCGGCAGCGGCGATGTTCGTGTTCTACTTCGCGGTGCTGTCGGAGGTCACCCCGCCCACCGCCCTGGCCGCAGTGGCCGCGTCGGCGATCACCGGTGGGCGCGTCATCCCCACCATGTGGCAGGGGCTGAAATACACCCTGCCGGCTTTTCTGGTGCCCTTCGCTTTCGTACTGACCGAGAATGGTGCAGGCATCCTGGGCCTGCATTCATTCGCAGACATGCTGTGGACCGCAGCGGTCGGAGCCGTTGCCGTCGCCGCGCTGGCGGTGGCCACCGGCAGGCAACTCGTCGGTCCGGCGCGCTGGCCGGAACGGGTCTTGTCCGCGGCTGCGGCGGCACTACTGCTGTACATGAACCCGCTGTCGATGGCACTGGGTGCCGGGCTGATACTGGTGGCAGTGGCGGTTCATCTGGTGTCGTTCCGGATAAGGCCGCGGGTCGCCAAGGCGTAGACGCGAATCTGCCCGCCGCGGGAATGTCCGAGCTCCCCTACATCACCTTGGACAGAAAGGCTTTCGTTCGCTCCTCCTGCGGGTTGCTCATGATTTCGGCGGGATCACCGCGTTCGACGACCACTCCGCCGTCCATGAACACCAACTCGTCGGCGACCTCGCGGGCGAAGCCCATCTCGTGGGTGACCACCACCATCGTCATGCCTTCGGAGGCAAGCTTTTTCATCACGGCGAGCACCTCGCCGACCAGTTCGGGGTCCAGCGCCGAGGTCGGCTCGTCGAAGAGCATCAGCTTGGGGCTCATGGCCAATGCCCGGGCGATCGCGACGCGCTGCTGCTGCCCGCCGGACAGCTGGGCCGGGTAGGCGCTTGCCTTGTCGGCCAGCCCGACCTGATCGAGCAGATCCCTCCCCCGCTGGATCATCTGCTTCTTGTTGAGCCGCTTCACCTGGGTCGGGGCCTCGACCACATTGCCCAGCGCCGTCCGGTGCGGAAACAGGTTGAAGTGCTGGAACACCATCCCCACATCGCGCCGCTGCTTGGCGACCTCACGGGGCCTCATCTCGTGCAGTTTGCCGCCGCGCTCGTTGTAGCCGACAAGTGCCCCGTCGACGTAAAGCCGGCCCGCACTGATCGTCTCGAGGTGGTTGATGCAGCGCAGAAACGTCGACTTGCCCGAACCCGACGGTCCGACAAGTACCAGCACCTGGCCCTTCTGCACCTCCAGGGTGATGCCCTTGAGCACCTTGAGTGCGCCGAAGTCTTTGCAGACCAGTTCGGCCTTGACCATGGGGTGAGCGGCCTTCTCCGGTGTCGTCACGGTAAGGCGCCTATCTGCGCCTTTGCCAGCGCCTCGAGTTGCTTGGTGGTCAACTTGCGCGACGCGCCCCGGGAGAAGTAGCTCTCCAGGTAGAACTGGCCGACCATCAGGACGCTGGTGATCACCAAATACCAGACTGCCGCGACCAGCAGCAGCGGAACCGGTTCGAAGATGCGTGCGGCGATCTCGCGGGTAGCGATGCCGTACAAGTCCAATGCGTAGGGCACGGCGGTCACCAGTGAGGTCGTCTTGAGCAGGCTGATCAACTCGTTGCCGGTGGGCGGGATGATCACCCGCATCGCCTGCGGCAGCACGGTGCGGCGCATCGCCAGACCCCAGGACATGCCCAGTGCCGTGGACGCTTCCAATTGCCCTTCGGGCACCGACATGATGCCGGCGCGGACGATCTCGGCCATGTACGCCGCCTCGTTGAGCGCCAGACCGACGACGGCCAGCGCAAACGGGAATGACAGGCTCTGCAGGTCGAATTCGAAGAAGGACGGGCCGAACGGCACGCCCAACCGGATCTTCTGGTAGATCGTCGGCATCAGGCCCCAGAACACCAGCTGCACGTACACCGGGGTGCCGCGGAAGATCCACAGGAACACCCACGCGACCGAGCTGAGCACGGGATTCGCCGACAGCCGCATCACGGTGAGGATGACACCGAGAACGACGCCGATGACCATCGCGTAGATGGTCAGCTGCAGGGTGTTGAACACGCCGAGCAGAATCCGCTCGTTGAACAGATACTCGGCGAACGTGGCCCAGCCGTAGGCCGGATTGGTGGCGGCCCCGTAGAGGAAGAGGCCGACGATGATGATGATGACGGCCGCCGCCACCCACCTCCAGGGATGGCGCAGCGGGACCGCGTCGATGGCCTGCGGTGGGTTGGCGTGCGGTGGCCTGGTCTCTGGCGGCGAGCCGTCATCAATCATCGGTTGTGGAGTTCTGCTACGAGACCGCGCCGTTGATCACCGGCTTGTCGATCATGCCTTCTTCCAGACCCCAGTTCGCGGCGATCTCCTTGTACTTTCCCGTCTCGATGAGGTGCTCGAGGGCCTGCACCAGTGACTGCGCCAACGGGGATTCCTTCTCCACCGGCCAGCCGTAGGGCGCGGAATCGAAGGTCTCACCGGCCTGCTCGAGCTTGCCGTTGGTCTGCTTGATCGCATACAGCGTCACCGGGGAGTCCGCCGACATGGCGTCGGCCTGCCCGAGCACGACGGCGTTGGTGGCGGCGTCCTGGCTGTCGAACGGAAGGATCTCGATGGCGGGCTGGCCCGCATCGGTGCACTTCTTGCTGCGCTCAGGAAGCTCATCGGTCTCCTGGACAGTGGTCGCCTGCACCGCGACCTTCTTGCCGCACGCGTTCTCGGGATCGACGGCACCGCCGGCGGGCTGCGCCCACAGCGTGCCCGCGGAGAAGTAGGTGACGAAATCGACCTGCTGCTCGCGCTCCTTGCTGTCGGTGAAGGACGACATGCCGACGTTGAAGGTTCCGCCCTGGATGGACGGGATGATCTTCGCGAAGTCGGATTCACGGTATTCCGGGGCCAGACCGAGCGTGCCGGCGATCGCATTCATCAGGTCGACGTCGAATCCGACGATCTTGCCGGCCTCGTCCTTGAACTCGTTGGGTGCGTACGGAATGTTGACGCCCACGATGAGCTTGCCCGAGGATTTGATGGCCTCCGGAACGGTGTTGGCGATCGCCTCCACCTTGTCTGCCGACGCGGCGGTGGTCCCCGTCGTTTGCTCGGAACTGTCGGAGTTGCTCGAGCAACCCGCCGCAAGCAGCGCGCCGCTTACCGCGAACGCTGCTGCGACGCGCCACATTCTGCTCGGGCGGTTGTTACATCCAGCTGACACGGTTGCCTCTTTCTCATCGGAACGGGCGTCATCCACCGCCATGACCGTCATCTCCAAGCCCAGATGACGATAGTGACCCTGATATCAAGCGCGCTCTGCCGTAATCGAACATTAACGAGCTTCTGATCACGGTGTGCAGATATCGCGCAGTGGTGCTTGACGCTGTGGAAGACTTGCGCGCATGACGACTCTCGCTTCACCAAGTCTGTTGCCGCAACTTTGGAAATCCACCCTGATCTCGGGAGTTCTGGCTATCGGCCTCGGCATCGCCGTCGTGGCGTGGCCGAGTATCTCCATTATGGTGGCGGCCATCCTCTTCGGGGCCTACCTGCTGGTGACCGGCATCGCCCAGGTCGTCTTCGCGTTCAGTCTGGACGTGTCGGCGGGCGGCCGGGTGCTGTTGTTCATCAGTGGCGCGGCGTCGGTCGTTCTCGCCGTGCTGTCCTTCAGGCACCTGTTCGACGCGGTGCTGCTGCTGGCCATCTGGATCGGTGTCGGCTTCATCTTCCGTGGGGTGGCGACGGCGGTCTCGGCAATCAGTGACCCGACGCTGCCCGGGCGCGGCTGGAACATCTTCGTCGGCGTCATCAGCCTCGTCGCTGGCCTCGTGGTGCTGGCCTCGCCGTTCGACTCCATCGGCACGCTGGCGCTGGTCACCGGCATCTGGCTGATCGTCATCGGTGCCATGGAGATCATCAGCGCGTTCGGCATCCGGTCGGCCGGCAAGAAGGGTGCCCCGGCGCCGGCCGCGCCGGTCGAGGCTCCTGCGTCCACTGAAACCCCCGCACCGGCCGGCTCCGGACCGACCAGCTGAGTAATCCGCACCACGATCTCTGGGCATGCGGACGGGAGGGCTACTACAGTCTGTCGTAGTTGAGACTCTGTCGTAGTTGAGCGACGGAGTTCAGCCCTCCCCCCGCAGCCGGGAAGTTGGTGCACATGGACGCGCTCGACGTCGCACGGTGGCAGTTCGGGATCACCACCGTCTACCACTTCATCTTCGTGCCGCTCACGATCGGCCTGGCACCGCTGATCGCGGTGTTCCAGACGCTGTGGGTCATCACCGACAACACCGCCTGGTACCGGCTGACCCGGTTCTTCGGCAAGCTCTTCCTGATCAACTTCGCTCTGGGCGTGGCCACCGGCATCGTCCAGGAATTCCAGTTCGGGATGAACTGGAGCGAATACTCCCGATTCGTCGGTGACGTGTTCGGTGCGCCCCTGGCCATGGAAGGCCTCGTAGCGTTCTTCTTCGAGTCGACCTTCCTGGGCCTGTGGATCTTCGGCTGGACCCGGCTGCCCAAGCTGGTGCACCTGGCCTGCATCTGGATCGTCGCGTTCGCCGTCAACGCCTCGGCCTTTTTCATCATCGCCGCGAACTCCTTCATGCAGCACCCGGTCGCCGCGCACTACAACCCGGAGACCGGTCGCGCCGAACTGACCAGCATCACCGACCTGTTCACCAACAACACTGCGCTGGCAGCGTTCCCGCATGCGGTGGCCGGCGCGTTCCTGGTGGCGGGGACATTCGTCGCAGGGGTCTGCGCATGGTGGATGGTGCGCGACCCCGGCAACGATGACGCCCGGACGATGCACCGGCCGGCCGCCATCCTGGGCTGCCTGGTGGCCTTCGTCTCCGCGGCGGCCCTGACCTACACCGGCGATGTCCAGGGCAAGCTGATGTTCCAGCAGCAGCCCATGAAGATGGCGTCTGCCGAATCCCTGTGCTACACCGAGACCGACCCCGACTTCTCGGTCCTGACCGTCGGCACGCACAACAACTGCGACAGCGTCACCCACCTGATCGAGGTGCCCTATGTGCTGCCCATCCTCGCGGAGGGCAAATTCAGCGGCGTCGAACTGCAGGGTGTGCAGGATCTGCAGGCCGAGTACGAGCAGAAGTTCGGCCCCGGCGACTACCGGCCCAATCTGTTCGTCACCTACTGGTCATTCCGGGCCATGATCGGCTTCCTCGCGGTACCAATGCTTTTCGCGATGACCACGTTGTGGCTCACCCGCGGCGGACGGATTCCCCGACAGCGCTGGTTCGCCTGGTTCGCGCTGCTGACCCTGCCCACCCCGTTCCTGGCCAACAGCGCGGGCTGGGTCTTCACCGAGATGGGCCGCCAGCCGTGGGTGGTCGCGCCGAACCCGACCGGTGATCCGGTGCTGCACCTCACCGTCTCCCAGGGTGTGTCTCATCATTCCGCGGCAATGGTGCTGACGTCGCTGATCATCTTCACCGCGATCTACGCGGTGCTCGCGGTGATCTGGTTCTGGCTGATCCGGCGCTATGTCGTCGAGGGACCGCTGGAACACGACACCGAACCCATCCCACCGACCCCGCCCGGCGAGGACGAGGTCGCACCGCTGTCGTTCGCGTATTAGGAGGCGTGCCATGGCTCTTCAGATCTTCTGGTTCGTCACCCTGGCGGTGCTGTTCGTCGGCTTCCTGGTGCTAGAGGGGTTCGACTTCGGCGTCGGGATGCTGATGGCGATCTTCGGCCGGACGGCAACCGGTGATTCCGAGAAGCATCGGCGGGCGGTGCTCAACACCATCGGCCCGGTGTGGGACGGCAACGAGGTGTGGCTGATCACCGCGGGTGGCGCCATGTTCGCGGCATTCCCGGGGATGTACGCCACCATGTTCTCCGGGCTGTACCTCCCGCTGCTGGCCATCCTGGCATCGATGATCGTCCGGATCTGCGCCATCGAATGGCGCGGCAAGGTCAATGATCCGAAGTGGCGTCGCTGGGCCGATATCGGCATCGCCGTCGGATCCTGGGTGCCCGCCATCCTGTGGGGCGTCGCCTTCGCCGCGCTGGTGCGCGGACTTCCCGTCGACGCCGATCATCAGATCGCACTGGGCTTCGGCGATGTGCTCAATCCGTACACCATTCTCGGCGGCCTGGCGACGTGCGGGCTGTTCCTGCTGCACGGCGCCGTGTTCGTGGCACTGAAGACCGAAGGTGCAGTGCGTGCCGACGCCCGCCGCTACGCCGGCCGCCTGGTGCTTCCGGTCACCGCCGTCGTGCTGGGATTCGGATTGTGGACCCAGCTCGCATACGGCACCGACTGGACCTGGCTGGTGCTCGGATTCGCGGTGGTTTGTCAGCTGAGCGTGGTGATGCTGGTACTCACCGATGGCGGTGACGGAATGGCCTTCTCGACCACCGCCGCCGTGATCGTCGCGGTGGTGGTGCTGATATTCGGCTGCCTGTACCCAAACCTCATCCCGTCCACGCTCGACCCGGCCTGGAGCCTGACCATCTACAACGCGTCGTCCTCGCCCTACACCCTGAAGGTCCTGGCCTGGGCCGCGCTGGCGGTCACCCCCCTGGTCCTCGTGTACCAGGGCTGGACGTACTGGGTTTTCCGGGAACGCATCTCGGCCGAGCGGATACCCGACCCCGCGGGCTTGTCACCGCGGATACCGTGACGATCGGCAGTTCCCCGTCGCTGCGCTCGCCCCGGCAGTCTTCCCCGTCGCTGCGCTCGCCCCGGCGACATTCCCCGTCGCTGCGCTCGCCCGACTGGCAAAATTCCCCGGGTATGCGCCGCTACCTGGCGGCGGCCGTGCTGTACGGCGCGGTGATCAGCGCGGCCACCATCGCGGGCGCCTGCGTACTGGCCCGCGTGGTCGCCGGGGTCATCACCGACCCGGCCACCCGCACCCTCGGGCACTGGAGCGCCGAGCTGCTGGTCCTGGCCGGGCTGTGGGCCGTCCGTGCAGTCGCGCAACGACTTCAGTCCGGACTGAGCCAGCGGGCGGCCACTGCAGTGATCGGCGACCTGTCCGCCCAGGTATTGCGGTCGGTGACGGCGCTGCCACCGCAGCGGCTACTCGGTGTCCGTGACGAGGCCACCGTCGTGCTCACCCGCGGACTCGACGGGTTGCGGCCCTATTTCACCGGTTACCTCCCTGCAGTGATCCTGGCCGGGATTCTCACCCCGGCAACCGTTGTCGTGATCGCCGCGACCGACCTGCAGGCCGCTGCGGTGGTGGCAGTCGCGCTGCCACTGATTCCGCTGTTCATGGTGCTCATCGGCCGGCTGACGGCCGACCGGTCGGCCGCGGCGTTGACGGCCATGACCGCCCTGCAGTCCCGGTTGCTCGATCTGGTCGCCGGGATACCGACACTGCGGGCGCTGGGCCGGGCATCCGGGCCCGCGCACCGAATCGCCGAACTCAGTGCCGCACATCGCAGCTCGGCCATGCAGACACTGCGCATCGCCTTCCTGTCGGCGGCCGTCCTCGAACTGATCGCCACCCTCGGCGTCGCCCTGGTCGCGGTCAATGTCGGGCTGCGACTGGTGTTCGGGGACATGACGCTGGTCGCGGCGTTGACCGCACTGCTGCTGGCACCCGAGGTGTTCTGGCCATTACGCAAGGTAGGCGTGCAGTTCCACGCCGCCCAGGACGGCAAGACCGCCGCAGAGGCCGCGCTGCAGCTGCTGGAGCCCGAACCGGTGCGCCCAGCCGGAGAACGCACATTGTCCCGTGCGGCCATCGAGATCCGACTGGACGAACTGTCCGTGGCCGGCCGGGACGGAACGGCGCCCGACGCGCTGACCGCCGATATCGCCCCCGGGCGGGTCACCGTGTTCACCGGACCCAACGGCGCGGGTAAGAGCACCGCCGTGGCGGCCATCCTGGGCCTGACCGAGCCCACCTCGGGCCGGGTCCTGATCGACGGCCTGGACATCGCCGACATCGACGTGCCGCAGTGGTGGTCCCGCGTCGCCTGGTTACCGCAGCGGCCGGCGTTGCTGCCGGGCACGGTGCGCAGCAACCTGGAGCTGTTCGGTCCGCTGACCGATATCGACTCCGCTTGCCGCGCCTCGGGATTCGATGAGGTTCTGGCCACCCTGCCCCACGGTTTGGACGAGGCCATCGGGCGCGGCGGGACAGGTCTGTCGCTGGGGCAGCGCCAGCGACTGGGGTTGGCGCGGGCACTGGGCTCCGACGCGCCGGTGCTGCTGCTCGACGAACCGACGGCGCACCTCGATGCTGCTGGGGAATCGCTGGTATTGTCCTCGATCTCGGCACGGGCCAGGGCCGGCGCCACCGTGCTGGTGATCGGGCACCGCGGACCGGTCCTCGCCATCGGTGACCACGTCGTGTCGCTGGGGGGTGCGCGCTGTGCCTTATCGTGACGTGTGGGCACTGCTGCAACCGCGACTGCCCCGACTGCTGCTCGCGGTGCTGTTCGGCACCCTCGCACTGGGCAGCGCGCTCGCGCTGGCCACCGTCGCGGCCTGGCTGATCACCCGGGCCTGGCAGATGCCGCCGGTGCTCGATCTGACGGTGGCGGTGGTGGCGGTTCGCGCGCTGGGCATCTCGCGGGGGATGTTCAGCTACTGCGAACGACTTGCCATCCACGACACCGCGTTACGCGCCGCGGGCAACACCCGCGTCGGGCTCTACCGCCGCCTGATCGCCCTGCCGCCGGAGACCGCGCTGCGACTGCACAGCGGCGATCTGGTGGCCCGCGTCGGTGCCTCCGTCGACGATCTCGCCGACGTGTTGGTGCGCGCGATTCTGCCGATGTGCGTGGCCGCCATACTGTCCGCGGCGGCCGTCCTCATCGTTGTTCTCATCTCACCGCCGGCAGCGGTGATCCTCGCGGTCTGCCTGGTGGTGGCCGGTGTGCTCGCGCCTTGGCTGTCCGGACGGGCCGCCGCCGCCACCGAGGCCCTGGCGGCCGAGCATCACAGTGCCCGCGACACCGCCACGCTGGTGGCGTTGGAGCACGCGGCAGAACTGCGGGTGGCGGGCCGCCTCGAACAGGTCATCGCCGAATCCGCCCACGAACACCGCGGTCTGGGGCGCGCACAGGACCGGGCCGCGGCACCGGCGGCGGCGGCCGGCGCGGTGGCGACCGCAGCGGTGGGTGTCTCGGTGCTCGGTGCTGTCATCGTCGGCATCATGCTCGCCGGCCACACCAGCGCGACCTCGCTGGCCATCCTGATGCTGGTGCCGCTGTCCGCGTTCGAGGCCACCACCGCGCTGCCTGCCGCGGCCGCCCAACTGGTCCGCTCCCGGATCGCCGCAAACAGCCTCACCGACCTGACCACACCCGCGGCATCCACCCGTCACCGTCCCGGTACCGAGCAGGTCCAGCTGTCCCCCGGGGACAGGATCGCCGTCCTCGGTCCGAGCGGTAGCGGCAAGACCACGATGTTGATGGCGATCGCGGCCGGCTATCCCGAAAACCCGGTCACCGCAGCGTTCTTCGCCGAGGATGCCCATCTGTTCGACACCACGGTGCGGGACAACCTGCTGGTGGGCCGGGGCGATGCAACCGATGCCGAGCTGACCTCGGCACTGGAATCCGTCGGGTTGACCGGCTGGCTGGCCGGCCTACCCGACGGACTGGCCACCATGTTGCGCGGCGGAGCCGCCGCCGTCTCAGCCGGGCAGCGCCGACGACTGCTGCTGGCCAGGGCACTCATCTCCGATTTCCCCATCGTGTTGCTCGACGAACCGACCGAGCACCTCGACGCCGCCGACAGCGATCGCCTCAACGCCGCGCTGCTCACCCCGAACGGTCTGTTCGCCGCCGAGAAGACCGTCGTCGTGGCCACCCACCACCTGCCGCCCGAACTCGATTGCCGGGCGATCCGGCTCGCTGCCCGCGGGTAACCTCACTGATATGAGCTCCCCCGAGCCGTATCCCGCGCCCCAGCCGCCATACCCCGGTTACCCGCCCCCACCCCCGTATCCCGGATATCCGGCGCCGCAGGTCGGCCCTCGCAACGGACTGGGCAGTGCGGCGCTGATAATGGCCATGCTGGCTCTGCTGTTCTCCTGGAGCATCATCGGTGGCATCGTCGGTGGTCTGATCGCCGTGGTACTCGGATTCGCCGGGCGTCGCCGGGCCGGGCGCGGCGACGCAGACAACGGTGCGATCGCGAACGCCGGGATCGGTTTGGGCGCACTGGCCGTCGTCGTCGGCGTCGCCTTCATCCCGATCTGGATCGGGTTCCTCTCCGAGGCGGGCATCGGCGACTATGTCGATTGCATGGAGAAGGCCGGCATCGACCGACCTGCACAGGTGCAGTGCGAGAATAGCTTCCGCGGGCAAGTCAAGAAGGACTACAACATCTAGTCAGCGGCCCGGGAAGTACTTGACGATCCCCTCCTGCACCACCGTGGCCAGCGCCTCACCGCGCTCGTTGAAGAAATGCCCGGCGCCAAGACCGCGAGAGTCGGCCGCCACCGGCGATGACGTCGAGTACAGCACCCACTCGTCGAAGCGGATCGGCCGGTGGAACCAGACCGAGTGGTTCATGGTGACCGCAAAGATCCGGTCGAAACCCCATGACAGGCCGTGGGTGGTGATGATCGAGTCCAGCACCGTGGTGTCCGAGGAGTAGACCATCGCCGCGGTGTGCAGCACCGGGTCGTCGGGCATCGGGCCATCCGCGGTCAGCCACACCCGGTTGTGGTCGAGTTGTTCGCCCTTGGCCCGCATCACCCATGCCGGGTCATTGGTGTAGCGCCACTGGATGGGCCGCAGCGCGCTGACGAAATGCGGCACCGTCTCCTCGTAACCCACCAGCAGTTCGTCGATGGTGGGTAACGTTGCCGGCGCAGGCACCGCCGGGGCGGCGACGTTGTGCTCCAGCCCCCGCCCACCGGCCAGATGCGATACCAGTGCGGTGCCCAACAGCACGCCGTCCTGGGTGACGTCCACTCTGCGGTTGGCGAAGCGGCGTTCGTCCCGCAACCGAACCACCTGGAAGTCAAGGTCTTTCGTGGGATCGCCGCCGGCGATGAAGTGCATCGACAGTGTGCTCGGCGGCAGACTGGCTGACACCGTGCGACTCGCCGCGACGAAGGCCTGTGCCATCATCTGTCCGCCGAAGGTACGCACCGGGTTTCGGCTCGGATGCGTTCCGCTGAACGCATCCTCGCCGACCCGGGTGAGATTCAGGACCGTCAGCAGCTCCTGCAGATGCTCCGCTGACAACGTTTCCTCCTGGGGCGGACCTCGGTCCTTTAGTGGTCGTCCTCCCCGATCCGGTGCACATGGATCAGGTTGGTCGAGCCTACTGTGCCAGGCGGAGCGCCTGCGACGATGACCACCAGGTCCCCGCGCTTGTAGCGGCCGAGCGCCAGCAACGACTTGTCGACCTGATGGATCATGCCGTCGGTGGTTTCCATATGCGGCACGATGAACGTCTCGGTACCCCAGGTCAGCGCCAACTGACTGCGCACCTCGGGCAGCGCGGTGAACGCCAGCAGCGGCAGCGGGGTGTGCAGCCGGGCCAGTCGACGCACCGTGTCACCGGACTGGGTGAACGCGACGAGGGCCTTGGCCTCCAACCGCTCACCGATATCGCGGGCGGCGTAGGAGATGACGCCGCGCTTGGTGCGGGGCACGTGAGTCAGCGGCGGCGCCTCGGTGGAGTTCGCCTCGACCGCCGACAGGATCCGGCCCATGGTCCGCACCGCTTCCAGGGCGAACTTACCGACCGACGTCTCGCCGGACAGCATGACGGCATCGGCGCCGTCGAGCACCGCGTTGGCCACATCGGAGGCCTCCGCACGCGTCGGCCGGGAGTTCTCGATCATCGACTCCAGCATCTGGGTGGCGACGATCACCGGCTTGGCATTCTCGCGAGCCATCTGGATGGCCCGCTTCTGCACCAGCGGCACCTCTTCGAGCGGGAGTTCGACACCCAGGTCGCCGCGGGCCACCATGATGGCGTCGAAGGCCAGCACGATCGCCTCGAGGTTGTCGATCGCCTCGGGCTTCTCCATCTTGGCGATCACCGGGACCCGGCGACCCACCCGATCCATCACCTCGTGGACCAGTTCCACATCGGCGGGCGAGCGCACGAACGAGAGCGCCACCAGGTCGACGCCGAGCCTCAGCGCGAACTCGAGGTCTTCGATGTCCTTCTCCGAGAGCGCGGGCGCCGAGACGTTCATACCGGGCAGGGACATGCCCTTGTTGTTGCTGACCTTGCCGCCCTCGGTGACGGTGCAGACGACATCGTCGCCGTCGATGTGCTCGACGATGAGGCCGACATTGCCGTCGTCGACCAGCACCCGGTCACCGGGCTTGGCGTCCTGGGCCAACCGCTTGTAGGTGGTGCCGATCCGGCCGTGGGTGCCCGCGCACTCCTCGACCGTGATGCGGATGGTCTCGCCGTTCTCCCAGACCGTCGGTCCGTCGGCGAAGCGTCCCAACCGGATCTTCGGTCCCTGCAGGTCAGCAAGTATGCCGACCGCCCGACCCGTCGAATCGGATGCTGCCCGGACATGCCGGTAGGACTGCTCGTGATCCGCATAGTCACCGTGGCTGAAGTTCAACCGTGCTACGTCCATCCCGGCCTCGACCAGGGCACGCACCGACTCATCGGTCGCGGTAGCCGGGCCGAGAGTACAGACGATCTTTCCGCGTCTATTCACGTCTCATGAGCATAGTCGTTAATCGATTCAGATGACGGCCAGAGGTAACGCACCGGGCCGGACCGGCGCCGGCAGATCGGAGTCACCCATCAGGTAGGCGTCCACCGCATGGGCCGCACTGCGTCCCTCGGCGATCGCCCACACGACCAGGGAAGCGCCACGGTGGGCGTCGCCGCACACGAAGACACCGGGCTCCTCGGTCTGCCAGTCCGAACCGCAGGACAGTGTGCCGCGGCCGTTGAGGCGCAGCCCGAGCCCGTCGAGCAGGGCCATATGCTCGACGCCCTCGAATCCGATCGCCAGCAGGGCCAGATCGCACGGCAGCTCGATCATCTCCCCGACCGGGGTGATGACGCGACGACCGTCGGCGCCCCGTTCGACCTTCACCTCGGCGACCTGGATCGCCCGGACGTTTCCCGTTTCGCCGCCCGGTCCGTCGCCAACGAACCGCTGCACGGCCACCTCGAAGCGTCGGGCCCCGCCCTCGGCATGCGCCGGGGAGGTGCGCAGCAGCAGCGGCCAGGTGGGCCACGGTGAGCGCGAGTCGTCGCGGGCCTCCGGTGGTTGGGGGTTGTAGTCGAGCTGGGTGACCGATGCCGCGCCCTGCCGATGTGCGGTGCCCAGGCAGTCCGCACCGGTATCGCCGCCGCCGATGATCACCACATGCTTGCCCGCTGCGGTCAGTTCGGCGGGGCCGTCGCCCTCGCACTCCTTGTTGGCGGGCACCAGATGCTCCATTGCCAGGTGCACACCGTTGAGCTCGCGGCCCTCCACATCGTTGTCCCTGCCGCGCAGCGCACCGACGGCCAGCACGATGGCATCGTGCTGGGCGCGCAGCGCCTCGATGGATAGGTCCACCCCGACCTCACACTCGGTGACAAAACGCGTTCCCTCGGCGCGCATCTGCGACAACCGCTGGTTCAGCGTCGCCTTCTCCAGCTTGTATTCCGGGATGCCGTAGCGCATCAGTCCGCCGATGCGGTTGTCGCGTTCGTACACGGTGACGTGATGTCCCGCGCGGGTGAGCTGCTGGGCCGCCGCCAGCCCCGCCGGACCCGAACCGACCACCGCGACACTGCGTCCCGACGCGATGGCGGGCGGCTGCGGCTCGATCGAACCGGTCAACCAGGCATGGTCGACGATCGACTGCTCGATCCGTTTGATGGTGACGCTGCCGCCGGTGGTCTCCTCGGCGATGGACAGCACACAGGCCGCCTCGCACGGGGCCGGGCACAATCTGCCGGTGAACTCCGGAAAGTTGTTGGTCGCGTGCAGGCGGTCGCTGGCGGCGTCCCACCGCCCGCGACGCACCAGATCGTTCCACTCCGGTATCAGATTGCCCAGTGGGCAGCCCGCAGTACCCGAGTGGCAGAACGGGATTCCGCAATCCATGCAGCGGCGGGCCTGCTGAGACACCTCACCGGCGCGCTCGTTGGCGTCCTGGCGCTCATACACCTCACGCCAGTCTCCGACGCGTTCATCGACAGGCCGCTTGGCCGCTTCCATCTTGCGTACCCTCAGAAACCCGTTCGCGTCAGCCACGGCTGGCCTCCATGATCGCAGCGTCCACGTCGCGTCCTTCGGCCTTCGCCATCCGGGTGGCGCGCAGCACCCGCTCGTAGTCGGTCGGCATGATCTTGGTGAACTGCGCGCTGCGGCGCGGCCAGTCCGCCAGCAGCGATCCGGCGACGGTGCTCTCGGTGGCCTGCGCGTGTCGCGCCACCACATCGCGCAGCCAGGCCAGATCCTCGGGTTCGAGCCTTTGCAAGTCCACCATCTCGGTGTTCACCTTCGCCGGGTCGAGTCCGAGCACGAAGGCGATACCGCCCGACATTCCGGCCCCGATATTGCGCCCGGTGTCGCCGAGAACCACGACGCGTCCGCCGGTCATGTACTCGCACGCGTGGTCGCCGACACCCTCGACGACGGCCAGTGCGCCGGAGTTGCGGGCGCAGAACCGTTCCCCGACCCGACCGCGCAGGAACACCTCACCGGACGTGGCGCCGAACAGCAGTGTGTTCCCGGCGATGACATTGTCCTCGGGCAGGAAAAGCACGTCATCGGGCGGTCGCACGATCACGCGTCCACCCGAAAGCCCCTTGCCCACATAGTCGTTGGCGTCACCGACCAGATCCAGGGTGATGCCGCGCGGCAGGAAGGCGCCCAGTGACTGGCCCGCCGAGCCGGTCAGCGTGACGTGGATGGTGTCATCCGGCAGACCGGCCGACCCGTAGCGACGGGTCACCTCGGAGCCCAGCAGGGTGCCCACCGTGCGGTTGACGTTGCGCACCGGCAGTTCCAGTCTCACCGGATGCGCATCCTCGAGCGCCCCCTCCGACAGTGCCACCAGGGTCTGATCCAGCGCCTTGTCAAGACCGTGGTCCTGATCGCGCAGCCGGCGGCGCTGGGGCAGTTCGGCGCCTTGCGCATCGGTCGGCACCGCGAAGATCGGGCTGAGATCCAGCCCGTTGCTCTTCCAGTGCGCGACACCTTGCGCGGTGTCCAGTATCTCGACACGTCCGATCGCCTCATCGAGGCTGCGAAAGCCGAGTTCGGCGAGCATGCCCCGGACGTCCTCGGCGATGAACATGAAGAAGTTCTCCACGAACTCGGGCTTGCCGTTGAAACGCGCCCGCAGTTCCGGGTTCTGCGTGGCCACCCCCACCGGGCAGGTGTCGAGGTGACAGACCCGCATCATGATGCAGCCCGCGACCACCAGCGGCGCGGTGGCGAACCCGTATTCCTCGGCGCCCAGCAGCGCGGCCACCATCACGTCACGGGCGGTCCGCATGCCGCCGTCGCACTGCACGGTGATGCGATCGCGCAGGCCATTGAGCACCAATGTCTGCTGGGTGTCGGCCAATCCGATCTCCCAGGGTGCACCGGCATGCTTGAGCGACGTCAGCGGCGCGGCACCGGTACCGCCGTCATACCCGGAGATCAGCACCACATCGGCGTGCGCCTTGGAGACGCCGGCGGCCACGGTGCCGACACCGACGGAACTGACCAGCTTGACGTGGATGCGGGCCTTGTCGTTGGCGTTCTTCAGATCGTGGATCAGCTGCGCAAGATCCTCGATCGAGTAGATATCGTGATGCGGCGGCGGGGAGATGAGTCCCACCCCGGGTGTGGAATGCCGGGTCTTGGCGATGTTCGGATACACTTTGTATCCCGGAAGTTGGCCTCCCTCACCGGGTTTGGCGCCCTGCGCCATCTTGATCTGGATGTCGGTGGCGTTCACCAGGTAATCACTGGTCACGCCGAAACGCCCGGACGCCACCTGTTTGACCGCGCTGCGGCGCGACGGGTCATAGAGCCGGTCGGTCTCCTCGCCGCCCTCGCCGGAGTTGGAGCGACCACCAATCTTGTTCATGGCGATGGCCATCGTCTCGTGTGCCTCGGCAGATATCGAGCCGTAGCTCATGGCGCCGGTGTTGAACCGGGTGACGATGGACTCGGACGACTCGACCTGGTCGAGCGGAACGGGTGGCCGCACGCCCTTCTTGAAATCGAACAGCCCGCGCAGCACGCCGCCCTCACGGGACAGCCGGTTCACCTCTTCGGAGTACTGCGCGAAGACGTCGTGACGCTTGGTGCGCGTCGAATGTTGCAGCAAGAAAACCACTTCCGGGGTGAACAGGTGCAACTCGCCATCGCGGCGGAACTGATACTCGCCGCCCACCGAAAGTCGGCGGTACGCCCGCTCGGTGGGGTTCTCCGGGTAGGCCCGGCGGTGCCGGAATCTGACCTCTTCGGCCAGGACGCCCAGTCCGACACCACCGAGTTGCATCGGTGTGCCCGTGAAGTACTCGTCGATGACGGCACGGTCCAGCCCGATCGCCTCGAATGCCTGCGCACCGGTGTAGGAGGAGACCGTCGAGATGCCCATCTTGCTCATCACCTTCGTCACGCCCTTGCCGAGCGCTTTGAGGTAATTGCGCACCGCGGTGGCCGGTTCGATACCGGTGAGCTCACCCTCGCGGATCAGGTCTTCGATCGACTCGAATGCCAGGTACGGGTTGACCGCTGCCGCGCCGAAGCCGATCAGCATCGCGATGTGGTGCACCTCGCGCGCGTCACCGCTTTCCACCACCAGTGCGACGCTGGTGCGTTCCTTGGTGCGCACCAGATGGTGATGTACCGCGGAAACGGCCAGCAGCGACGGGATCGGTGCCTTGGTGTGGTCGGAGTCGCGGTCCGAGATCACCAGGGTGCGGGCACCCTTCGCGATCGCCTCGCAGGCGCGGATCCGCAGCTCTTCGAGCGCATCGGCCAGTCCTTCCCCACCACGTTCGACGTCGTAGAGGGCCCGCAGTACCGCGGTGCGCAGGCCGGGCTGCTCACCGTCGTCGTTGATGTGCACGATCTTGTTGAGGTCGTCGTTGTCGAGCACCGGCCAGCCGAGCCTGATCTGGCGACACGATGCGGCCGTCGGCTCCAGCAGGTTCTCCTCGGGACCCATCACCCGGCTCATGGAGGTGACCACGGCCTCGCGGATGGCGTCCAGCGGTGGGTTTGTGACCTGGGCGAACAGTTCGACGAAATAGTCGTAGAGCAACCGGGATCGCTGCGAGAGCACCGCGATCGGGGTGTCGGTGCCCATCGATCCGAGCGGCTCACCGCCCGATGCCGCCATCGGCGTCAGCAGCACCCGCAACTCTTCCTCGGTGTAGCCGAAGGACACCTGCCGGCGCACCACCGATTCGTGATTGGGTTGCACGCGAGCACGATCCGGCAGGGTCTTCAGGTCCAGCAACCCGGCGTGCAGCCACTCGCCGTAAGCGTGTGCACCGGCCAGCTCGCTCTTGACCTCGTCATCGGAGACGATGCGGCCCGCGGCGGTGTCGATCAGGAACATCTTGCCGGGCTCCAGCCGGCCCTTGGCGACCACCTGGGCGCTGGGTACGTCGAGCACCCCACTCTCGCTGGCAAGGATGATGCGGTTGTCGATCGTGCGCCACCAGCGTCCGGGCCGTAATCCGTTGCGGTCCAGCACCGCACCGACGACGGTGCCGTCGGTGAAGGTGACACAGGCCGGACCGTCCCAGGGCTCCATCAGCGAGGCATGGAACTGCCAGAATGCGCGGCGCTCCGCATCCATGGTGATGTTGTTCTCCCACGCCTCGGGGATCATCATCAGCACCGCGTGCGGCAGGCTGCGCCCGCCGAGATGCAACAGCTCGAGCACCTGGTCGAACGACGCGGAGTCCGAAGCTTCCTTCGAGCAGATCGGCGAAAGTCGGCTCAGGTCACCGGGTATGAGGTCACTGCTCAGCTTGGCTTCACGCGCGTGCATCCGGTTGCGGTTACCGCGGACAGTGTTGATCTCACCGTTGTGCGCGACGAAGCGGAACGGATGGGCCAGCGGCCAGGACGGGAAGGTGTTGGTGGAGAACCGGCTGTGCACGATCGCGATGGCGCTCATGCAGCGGTCGTCGCGCAGATCCGGAAAAAACCGCGGCAGCTGCATTGTGGTGAGCATGCCCTTGTAGGCGATGGTCCGGCTGGACAGCGACGAGAAGTAGACGCCGAGATCCTCGACGGCGGCCTCGATGCGTTTGCGCAGCGGGTAGACCCGACGGTCCAGGTCGATACCGCCGCAGCCGTCGGGGGTAGCGACGAACAACTGCGCCATGTAGGGCATACAGCTCAGCGCGGTGGCACCGATGCCGGCGCCGTCCGGATCGACCGGAAGGGCGCGCCAGCCAAGAACTTCCAAATTTTCCTCGGCGGCGATGGCCTCTATTCGGGCGCACACGGCAGCACGGGCGACGGGATCTTGCGGCAGGAAGCCGATGCCGGCGGCGAAGGTGTTCATGCCGTCGGCGTTCGGTTTCGGTAGATCGAAGTCGACGACACCGGCGAACAGTTCCACCGGCAGCTGGATCAGAATCCCGGCACCGTCACCGCTGTTCGGCTCGGCGCCGGCCGCACCGCGGTGCTCCAGATGCTCCAGCGCGGTGAGTCCGTCCACGACGATGCCATGGGAACGGCGACCCTGGATATCGGCGATCATGGCGACGCCACAGGAATCCGATTCATTGTCCGGGTCGTAGAGGCCCTGGGCCTTGGGAAGTGCCGAGAACAGCAACCGAATCTACCTCCGCAGTCTCCATATACGAGTGTGGAGGGACTGCATCGGCCCGAAGTTGGAGTGTATCAGCGAGGACGCGGTCCTACCCAGGGAGTTTTCACCCGGCGAGAAATGTTGAAGAACAGGCCGCCCACAATGTCGGGCTGGATACGCTGCCGCCGCGGCAGCAGCGTTACGATATGGCCGACGAGTTCGTCGCGCCGTCACCAAGCTGGTGGCCTCCCGGGACGAAGACGCCGTGGTGATGGACTGCGAGTCCGGGACCTTCGTCGACCATACGAAGGTTCACGAGGTCAACTTCGTCGGCAAGTTCTACCGGTCACGCGGCCCGCTCAACGTCCCGCGAACTCCGCAGGGCCAGCTTGGCGCGGTGAAAGACCACCGTGAGCGGATCGCCCATGTCGGTCATCGCCGGGAAGTCCAATAGCTTGGCGGCATAGATCCCACCGGCCAGCGGCACGATGACCAGCAGCAGCTCGACCAACCGGAAAATCAGCCCCACCTGGCCAGGATGCCACCGGCGAGCCTCGGGCTATCCCGGTCCGTCGCTGGCCGCGGCAAGCAACGGAACCAGCACGTCACCGACCGGTGTGGCCAAACCATGCTCGGCGGCCTTGCGGACGATGACGCCGTTGCGGATGTCCCATTCCAGCTGGCGGTGCGCTTCGGCGTCCGAGAGCATCGACGTGGTCAGATCCTCGGGGGCGGCGGCGAACATCTCGGTCATCTCGTCGATGACCGTGTCCGGCAGGTGGGCGCCCTCAGCGCGGGCCACCGCCAGGCATTCGGTCAGATAGCGGCGCGCCAGGGCGGCGACGTCGGCGCGGCGGAACATCCCGGATCGCCGCCCGGCCAGCACCATGAACCCGGCCAACGCGTTGACCAACAGCTTGCGCCACGCCTCGGTGCAGAAATCGGGGTCCAGTTCGACCGTCATCCCGGCCGGGCGCAGCACCGCCGCCAGAATGTCGGCGTCCTCGCCCTCGGGCAGTACCACGCGGACCTCGGTGCGCAGCCGCACCCAACCGCTCGGCTGCGTTTCGGCGGAGAACCACACGACGGCGGGCACGATATGCGCCGACGGGCAGAACCGGCCGACCCGCTCGACCTGCTCGACACCGTTCTGCAGCACGCAGACCACCGTGTGCTCGTCGCACAACCGGTGCAGCCAGCCGGCCGCCTGCTCGTTGTGGGTGTCCTTGACTGCGAGCAGCACCACGTCGGCGCGGCCGTCGACGTCGTCGAAGTCGGTCAACACCGGACCGGGCACCACGATCGTTTCCCCGTCGTCGCGGCGAACCTCGATGCGATCACGCGGCGTGTGCCCGCACACCGTCACGCGATGACCGGCCGCATGCAACAGTGCGGCGACGGTGGAACCGATGGCCCCGGGACCGACAAGTGCTATCGAGCTGCCCACCGCTCCCAACATACCGAGGCGTACTAAATTGGTTGTCACCGTTATGAGCGCAGGGGTCCGTGGATTCAACTCGCGGTAGGACACGCCACGAGATGCCCCACCCTCGGTGGGGCCCTATCGTTGGAGTCGATGACCGCCAACCCACGAGGTGCCGACCCGGGTGCCGGTCCCGCGGGGCCGGCACTGGACATCACGGCCCTGCCGGATCTGCTCGACGATCGGTCCCGCGCCGGGCCGGTGCGCGAGCGTAGGCCGGTGTACGTCGATCTGCTGCCGCCGTGTAACGCGACCTGCCCGGCCGGTGAAAACATCCAAGCCTGGCTGAGCCATGCTCGGGTCGGCGAGCTTGAACAGGCGTGGCGCCAGTTGGTCGCTGACAATCCCTTCGCCGCGATCCACGGTCGGGTCTGTTATCACCCGTGCGAGTCGGTTTGCAATCGCGCTGATCTCGACGCTGCGGTGTCCATCCATTCGGTGGAACGGTTGCTCGGCGATTCGGCACGCCAGCACGGGTGGCAGTTCGAGCCGCCACCACAGCCGACCGGCAAGCGGGTGCTGGTCGTCGGCGCCGGACCGAGTGGACTGTCCGCCGCCTACCACCTGGCCCGGCGCGGGCATCACGTCGAAATCCGCGATGCCGGCGCCGAACCTGGCGGGATGATGCGCTACGGCATCCCGAACTACCGGCTCCCCCGCGATGTTCTCGATGCCGAAGTGCATCGCATCGCCGCCCTAGGGGTGCAGTTGACGTTCAATCACCGGGTTGAAGACCTTGCCGCCGAACGCGAGTCGGGCAACTTCGATGCCGTGTTCGTCGCGGTCGGGGCGCACCTGGCCAAACGTGTCGACATCCCGGCGCGCGACGCCGGGCCGATGTTGGACGCGTTGTCGTTTCTGCGCAGCGTCGCCGCCGGTGAACGCCCCGCAATCGGTCGCCACGTGGCGGTCTACGGCGGTGGCAACACCGCCATGGATGCCGCCCGCGTGGCCCGCCGTCTCGGCGCCGACGATGCGGTCATCATCTACCGCCGCACCCGTGCGCAGATGCCCGCCCACGAGGAGGAGGCGCAAGAGGCCGAACGGGAGGGCGTGCGGATCAACTGGTTACGCACGATCACCGCCTTCGACGGCCCGGAGCTGCAGGTGGAGGTGATGGAACTGGACGAGGCTGGCCGTCCGCGGCCCACCGGGCGCTTCGAGACCCTTGCTGCCGACACCGTGATCATGGCGTTGGGTCAGGAGACCGAGTCGGCGTTCATGCGGACATTGCCGGGGGTGGAGTTCGAACACGACGGCAGTGTCCGAGTCTCACCGTCGCTGATGACCGGCTGCCCTGGGGTGTTCGCGGGCGGGGACATGGTGCCCAGTGAGCGCACCGTCACGGTCGGCGTCGGGCACGGCAAGAAGGCGGCACACTACATCGACGCCTGGCTGCGCGGGGCCGACGGCGAGGCGCCCGCCAAACACCCCATCGTGACCTTCGGCCAGCTCCACCTGTGGTACTTCGGTGATGCACCCCGACGCGCCCAGCCCGAACTCTCCGCTGAACAGAGCGTGACGGGGTTCGACGAGGTGGTCGGCGGTTTGTCGGCGGAGGCCGCCGTCTTCGAGGCGGGCAGATGCCTCTCGTGCGGCAACTGTTTCGAATGTGACGGCTGTCTCGGCGCCTGTCCCGAGGACGCGGTGATCAAGCTGGGAACGGGCCGCCGCTACCGGTTCGACCACGACAAGTGCACCGGTTGCGCCACGTGCTTCGAGCAGTGCCCGGTCCATGCCATCGAGATGATTCAGGAGCCGACATGACGCGGGCCACCGTGGATGGCAACGAGGCGACGGTATCGGTCGCCTACCGGCTCAACGAAGTGTGCTGCATCTATCCGATCACCCCGTCCTCGCCGATGGCCGAGCTGGCCGACGAGTGGTCGAGCCGGAAGCGCCCCAATGTGTGGGGCACGGTTCCGTCGGTGATGGAGATGCAGAGCGAGGGCGGTGCGGCGGGTGCCCTGCACGGCGCCCTGCAGGGCGGGGCGTTGGCGACGACCTTCACCTCGTCGCAGGGTCTGCTGCTGATGATCCCGAACATGTACAAGATCGCCGGTGAGCTCACCTCGGCGGTGATCCACGTTGCGGCACGGTCATTGGCGACGCAGGCATTGTCCATCTTCGGTGACCACTCGGACGTGATGGCGCTGCGGCAGACGGGATTTGCGTTGCTCTCGTCTGCGTCGGTCCAGGAAGCCCATGACTTGGCGCTGGTGGCACAGGCGGCAACACTTCGCACACGAATTCCGTTCGTGCACTTCCTCGACGGGTTCCGCACCTCCCACGAGATCAACACGATCGAACTGCTCGGCGACGACGACCTGCGAGCACTGGTACCGGAGAAGTTGATCCGGGAACACCGTGCCCGTGGGATGTCACCGGAACGACCGTTCGTCCGCGGCACCGCGCAGAACCCAGACACCTACTTCCAGGCGCGGGAAACCGTCAACCCTTTCTATACACCGGTGCCGGCCGTTGTTGAAGAGCTGATGACACAGCTGGGCGAGCGCACGGGCCGCCACATGCACATCGTCGAATACAGCGGCGACCCGGAAGCCGAGCGGGTGCTGATCCTGATGGGCTCCGGTGGACAGACCGTCGCAGAAACAGTGACCGCGCTTCGCGAACGCGGTGAACGTGTCGGCGTGGTGCAGGTGCGGCTGTATCGACCGTTTCCCACCCAAGCGCTGCTGGCCGCGCTTCCGCCGACCGTTCGCACGATCGGGGTACTCGACCGCACCAAGGAGCCCGGGTCGGAGGGTGAGCCGCTGTATCTCGACGTCGTCGCGGCCCTCAGCGCGTCCTACACCAACGGTGAACGGTCCCACCTGCCGCGAGTCTGCGGCGGGCGCTACGGTCTCTCATCGAAGGAGTTCACCCCGGCCATGGTCGCCGGGGTGTTCAGCGAACTGTCCCGCGAGCGGCCCCGGCAGCAGTTCACGGTGGGCATCGACGACGACGTGTCCGGTTCGAGCATCGCCTACGACCCCGAGTTCGACATCGAGCCCGCCGAGACGATGCGCGCGGTCTTCTTCGGCTTGGGCTCAGACGGGACCGTCGGCGCCAACAAGAACACGATCAAGATCCTCGGCGGGGAGGAGAACACGTACGCGCAAGCCTATTTCGTCTATGACTCGAAGAAGTCTGGTTCACAGACTGTTTCGCACCTTCGGTTTGGACCTGAACCCATTCGCGCCCCGTACCTGGTGACTCAGGCCAACTTCGTCGGCTGCCATCAGTTCCGGTTCATGGAGCACGTCGATGTGCTCGGTCGCGCGGCACCGGGCGCGGTGCTGCTGCTCAACTGCGGCCTCGCCCCTGATGCCGTCTGGGACGCGCTGCCCCGCACGGTGCAGCAACAGATCATCGACAAAAAGATCAGGCTGTATGCCGTCGACGCCAACAGGATCGCGCGCACCGTAGGTCTTGCCGGGCGTATCAACGTCGTGTTGCAGACCTGCTTTTTTGCGATCTCCGATGTGCTGCCCCGCGACGAGGCGCTGGCCAAGATCAAAGAGGCCGTCGCCAAGACCTATGCCGACCACGGGGCCGATGTGGTCGCCCGCGAACTCGCTGCGGTCGACCAAGCCATCGACGGGCTGCATCGGATCGAGATTCCCGACCGAGTCAGCACGACACGCGATCCGGAACCGTTGATTCCCGACACGGCCCCGAAGTTTGTCCGTGAAGTGACCGCAGAAATGATCGCCGGTCGCGGGGACGCACTACCGGTCAGTGCGCTGCCCGTCGACGGGACTTATCCCAGCGGCACCTCGGCCTACGAGAAGCGCAACGTCTCCGATTTCATCGCAGCCTGGGATCCCGACTCCTGCATCCAGTGCGGCAACTGCAGTTTCGTCTGTCCGCACAGCGTGATCCGCGCCAAGTTCTACGAGCGGGAGCGGCTCGCGGTCGCCCCGGAGTCGTTCCCGTCCGCACCGTTGGATGCCGTGGGCCTGCCCGACACCCGCTACACGCTGCAGGTGTACGCCGAAGACTGCACCGGCTGTGGTCTGTGCGTCGAAGCATGTCCAGCCGTCACCCCCGGCAACCCGGTCGTCAAGGCGATCAACCTTGCGCCCCGAGAGCCGCTGGTGCAAACCGGCAGGGACAATATCGCGTTCTTCGAGACCCTGCCGACCAACAACCGGTCCCGGGTGGACTTCGGCACCGTGCGCGGCACGCAGTTCCTGCAACCGTTGTTCGAGTTTCCGGGCTCGTGTGCGGGTTGCGGGGAGACGCCGTATCTCAAGCTGCTGTCCCAGCTGTTCGGCGATCGGATGATGGTCGCCAATGCGACGGGCTGCTCGTCGATTTACGGCGGCAACCTCCCGACGACCCCGTGGACCGCCAACGCCGACGGACGCGGGCCGGCCTGGTCCAATTCCCTGTTCGAAGACAACGCCGAGTTCGGTCTTGGTATGCGGCTCGCCGCCGACACCCACACCCGCCAGGCCCGCACCCTGGTCGACAGATTCCGCGAGGTGCTCGGCGCCCAGCTCGTCGACGACATCCTCACCGCCCCGCAGCTGCGGGAATCCGAACTCCGGGCACAGCGCGAACGGGTGGCCGAGCTCGAGTCACGTCTGGGCCGGCTGGAAGCGGCTGTCGCCGACGAACTGCGCAGTGTCATCGACCACCTCGTCCGGCGTAGCGTGTGGATCGTCGGTGGCGACGGGTGGGCGTTCGACATCGGATCCGGTGGCCTCGACCACATCTTGGCCAGCGGGCGCAATGTCAACGTTCTGGTGCTCGACACCGAGGTTTACTCCAACACCGGCGGACAGATGTCGAAGTCCACGCCGCTGGGTGCCGTTGCGAAATTCGCGGCAGGCGGAAAGTCTCTGCCGCGCAAAGACATCGCGCTGCAGGCGATTGCGTATGGAAGCGTCTACGTCGCCCGGGTAGCGATGGGCGCCGATCCGCAGCAGACCCTGCAGGCCTTCCGGGAGGCCGAGGCTTACGACGGACCCTCCATCGTGATCGCCTACAGCCACTGCATCGCGCACGGCATCGAGATGCGCCGCGGACTCGACCAGCAGTACCGCGCCGTCGCGAGCGGGCATTGGCCGCTGCTGCGGTATGACCCGATGATGCGCGCCAACGGCAAGACCCCGTTCCTGCTGGATTCGCACCGCCCGCGGATCTCGCTCGCGGACTACCGCAGCCAGGAGCTCCGCTTCCGAAGCCTGGCGAACTCCGATCCGGACGAGGCCGAGCGCCTACTGGCACTGGCGCAGGAGTCAGTCGACCAACGCTGGAACACCTACGAGGACATGGCATCTGAGGAACCTCACAACTTTGCGTCCGATACCCGGAAGGACCGCTGATGGATCTGTCCACCAGCTACCTCGGCCTGACGCTGCGTAATCCGTTGCTCGCCTCGGCCTCCCCACTGAGCAGAACGCTCGACGGCATCCGACGCCTCGCCGACGCCGGTGTCGGCGCGGTCGTGCTCTACTCGCTGTTCGAGGAACAACTACGCCGCGAAGCCGAGCGCGACGCGCGACTGGCCGCCCAGGGCAACGAAAGCTACGCCGAATCCCTGACCTACTTTCCCGCCGCCGTCGAACCCGACCTCGGCGCCCACCGCTACCTGAGGCTCCTCGAACGCGCCGCGACCACAATCGAAATCCCCGTCATCGGCAGCCTCAACGGCACCACCCCCGGTGGCTGGGCCCGTTATGCGCGCTCCATGCAGGACGCCGGGGCGGCCGCAATCGAAGTCAACATCTACTATCTGCCCGGCGACCCACGCATCGACGGCCGGGAGGTCGAACAACGCCACATCAACGTTCTACGCCTGGTCAAGGACGCGGTGAATGTGCCGGTAGCGATCAAACTCAGTCCCTACTTCAGCGCGATCGCCGAGATGGTGCAGCGGCTGGACCAGGCTGGTGCCGACGGGTTCGTGCTGTTCAACCGGTTCTTGCAGCCAGACATCGACTGCGAGACGCTCACCATGGTGCCCACGGTAACCCTGTCGACATCCGCCGACACTCGTCTTCCGCTCACCTGGATCGCACTGCTCCGCGGGCGGGTGCAGGCGTCGCTGGCCGCCAGCACCGGAGTCGAGACCGCCACCGACGTGATCAAATACCTGCTCGCCGGAGCCGATGTCGTCCAGTCCGCGTCAACGCTGCTGCGCCACGGCCCCGACCACGCCACCGTGCTACTCGACGGATTGTCTAGTTGGATGAGGCGAAAGGGGTACGCCACGGTCGATGAAGTCCGCGGCGTGCTCGCGGTGCCGACCACTGAAGACCCGGCTGCGCGCGAACGCGCAGCCTACGTAGGAGCTCTCCTTGACGCCGATGGCCGCGCCTACGGCAGCTGGTGACGGTGCGCCGCTTTACACAACGCCGGCAGACAGAAATGTGGGGACCAGCGGAAACCCCGGCCAGTTGCGGACCATCGTCCATGCCACCGCCGCAATGATGACCGTGGCGGTGGCAGCCGTAGGCATGAGCTGCAGACCGCGCCGCCACCGCACCACCAGCCACACCAACAGCGCCGGTAAGCCGACCAATAGGAAGGCGTTGTCCACGACGGCGGCCGTGACATCGCCGTGCAGCAGATCGTGCGTCATCCGCAGGCCGCCGCAGGCCGGGCAGTCCAGTCCGGTCAGCGCCTTGAACGGGCAGCCCGGGAACAGGAATCCCGCCCGGTGCGGATCTGCCAGACCGACATAGGCCAGCGCGCCGGCCGATGCCGCCCCGGTGCCGAGCACCCCCGCGCGGACGGTCGCGCCCTCAGATGCCATCGCGCAAGGGCCGGCCCTGCGGGTCACGAACCCGGTCGGCGAGGATCAGGATCGCGTCGATGATCCCCCAGATGACGGCACCGATGAAGCAGGTGACGAACCCGACGAGCAGCTGGGCGATGCCGAGCCCAGTTTGGCCGAGGTAGATGCGCCCGATACCGACGAAGCCGAACAGGCCCAGCAGCTGCAGCAGGCCCGCGACCACCTTGGATTTCTCAGAATAGGGCTCCCCGGTCATGGGGTTGCGGCCGTAGGGGGCCAGCGGGTCGTAGTACGCGCCGGGTTGGGCGGGTGGTGGGTAATTGGCACTGCCGGG
>WOYI010400700.1_pt1 | contig 38194 bp, 30 predicted proteins | sample 6423411 | NCBI WGS metagenome assembly WOYI01 (sample SAMN13441803, study PRJNA592873) | oil field metagenome | biome: oil field; feature: oil-well bore; material: oil-contaminated soil; isolation source: oil-contaminated soil from oil-well borehole | place: Germany: Wietze | collected 2016-10-18 ...
TGACCATAAATTGTGTTTCCATTTGGTTTAATCCTTAAATTTAACAATGCTTTTTACTTTTGCATTATCGTTTACACAATTTATTGGATAGTGCCATAAAAAATCAGGTTGGTGCCGCGAAGCAGCATTTTATATGCGCTAAAAGTTTTGGTGCACCGCTTTGAAAGACCACCTATCAAGGACGCGGCCATCACTTTCAGATAACTGAACTACTTCCAGGTTGCAGCGTCACATCCAAGTCGCTGCCACCACATTCAAGTCGCGACGGCACTTCCAAGTCGCAGCAGCACAAAGGAGAACCTCGGATTACAATAAAAAGCCCTCCTTTCTTTGTGGAGACAGCGATTCTCCCCCAGCTACTGAAGGTGTGGTGTCTGCTTATTCTTGTTAACTGAGGAGTGGATTAAATATTCAGAATGACTAGTTGTTACAAGAAAATCACAAGGCTTTTTCTTAACTTTGCACTATGCGAAAAGTCTCTTCACTGGTTTTCGGGCTGGGTGTTTTTCTTTTTTTCTGGCTGTTGGTTCCGTACCACTTGCGGTTTTACGAACAGTTCCAGTTTTTCAGGTTTGGGACGGATTATTTCTTGGACTCGGTGCTGCATCCGGAGGGCTTTTCCTTTTACCTGGGCGGTTTTATCACTCAGTTCTTCCTTTACCCGTGGGCCGGAGCCCTCATCGTAGCTTTGTTGCTGGTGCTTATGCAACGGCTGGTGGCCCGGATTTCATACGGGGTTCCTGGCCGAGTCCCTGGCAGTGCACATAACAGTGCACCCGACACCGTTCCTGGCAGTGCACATAGCAGTGCACCAGGCAGCACACCCGGCAATACTTTTTTGTATCCACTGACCTTTCTGCCATCTGCCTTTGTATGGCTGTTGTTGTGCAACGAGAATTACATGATCTCGGCGGTGGTGGCCCTTTTGCTGGCCTTAGGCGCAGTAAACCTGTACCAGCGCGCCGGAAGCGGGAAATCAAGAATTGCTGTATTTTATATCCTGCAACCGGTATTGTTTTTCCTGGCTGGTGGGACCGTGCTCATTTTTACGGCCTGTTTCCTGTACCTGGAGGCATTCTGCCGAGGGTGCACTGATGCAGGGAGCACTGATGCAGAGAGCACCAACACAGGGAGCACCGACGCAGGGAGCACTGATGCAGAGAGCACCGACTTCGGAACCAACAGCGCAGGGGACATCGGCTCCAGACCCACCGGCTCCGGGAACACCAGCCGCTGGAAAGCGTATACCCTTCGGGTACTTCCGGCAGTGGCACTGGTTTTCTTGTACCCGTTGGTCGCCCGGCTTTTCTGCCAGTACCCTTACGAAAAATTGCTGGGAGGGATCCACTTTTACAGATATTACTACTTTTCATATCCCATTCAGTACGCAGCCTGGGCACTGGCAGCAGCCGTTCCCTTGTTGTGCAGGCTGATCCCCGCTCTGAAACCAGGCCGCCTGAATCGGCTGATCCCCGCTGCGAAACCAGGCCGCGGAAGCCGGATCGTTTCCGCGATGTTGTGGGTGTTGATCACCGCCGGGACCGTGTTTGGCTTGTTCCGTTTTGCCGCGTTGGACAAGGAAAGGCTCTTTGGGTACGACATCCTTGTGTATGAACAACAGTGGGATGAGGTGTTGCAGCAGGCACAAAAAAATCCTCCGGGCTCTTCCATTGAAATGGTGGCCGTGAACCTGGCCTTGTGGAAGATCGGCCGTCTGGAAACCGAAATGTTCCACTACCCGCAACAGGGCCCCGAAGGGCTTATGCTGCCTTTCCGCAGGGATTTTGTGACTCCTTTGATGATGTCCGAGGTGTACCTGCATCTGGGCATGGTCAACTCTGCCCAGCGAAACGCCTACGATGCCATGGAGGCGATCCCCGATTTCCAGAAAAGTGCCCGGTGTTACAAACGCCTTGCCCAGACCAATATCATTAACGGACATTACCGGGTGGCCCGCAGTTACCTGGAGCAGCTGTCAAAAACCCTCTTTTACCGGAAATGGGCGCAAGAGGCCATGCAATGCCTTGGAAATAAGGAACGCCTTGGAAATGAGGAGCGTATAGCAGAACATCCCCTTTATGGCCGTGTACGCAGGATCCGTTACCGGGACGAAATGCTGTTCAGCCCCCAGGGGCTCAATGCCATGCTGGATGTCTTGTACCGGAACAACCGGGAGAACACCATGGCTTACGCCTACATGCTGGCCTATACCTTGCTGGCAAAGGACCTGGAACGGTTTGCCGATTACATCACCCTGGAATATCCTGCCGGGAGCGACAAGCCTTTACCCGTTCCCTACCAGGAAGCGCTGGCTTTGTACTGGGTGCAAAACCACAGTTCCCTGGAAGGTATTCCCTGGAACGTTTCGGATGCGGTGCACCGGAAGCTGAATGATTTTACCGCTGCCTATCAGCAATTTGCCGGGGGCCGGCCGGAACGGGCATTGAAAAAGGATTTTGGAAAAACGTATTGGTATTATGTCTTCTTTACTAAAATATAGCCTGGCTTTCGTGGCCCTCACAGCGATATTTTCCTGCAGCAATTACTCCGGAGAAGAAATCGTTGAGGATTCTTTGCCGGTTATATGGCCTGATTACCGGGAAGTGACCGTCCCGGTGAACATGGCTCCGTTGAACTTCACCATGGAACAGCCTGTGTTCCTTAGCCGGGGGGAGAATACATTCAGCCGCCTGGAAGCCACCGTGGAAGGGGCAGACGGAACCACAATGATAGGTTCCGGGAAACGGGTGATCCGTTTTTCACCACGCCGGTGGAGGCGGCTGCTGGAAAAGAATGCCGGAGACAGCCTCCGGGTGATGGTACGCAGCTTGGAAGGGAAGCAATGGCACAGATACCGTCCATTTGTAATTTACGTGAGCGACCGGCCCATAGATCACGGACTGGTTTACCGCCATATTGCACCGGGGTATGAAGTCTACAGCAAAGTGGGCATCTACCAGCGGGAACTGTCCTCGTTCCGCACAAAGGCAATTTATGAAAACACCCTCATTCCGCAGACCTGCGTGAATTGCCATTCGTTCAAACAAGGGGATCCCGATTATTTCAGCCTGCATGTGCGGGGGGAAAAAGGCGCCACGGTGCTGCAAAAGGAGGGAGTGTTCCGTTACCTGGACAGCCGCACCGATTCCACCGCCTCGGCCTTTTCCTATCCTTCCTGGCATCCCGAGGGGCGTTTCATTGCCTATTCGCTCAACAAAACCTACCAGTCTTTCCACGTGACCTCCGAGGACAGGGTGGAAGTCTATGACCTGGTGTCGGACATCGTGATCTACGATACGCAGGAGAATTGCATTCTGGCCGGGGATCACCTGACCACCGGTGCTTTTGAGACGTTCCCCAAATTCTCGGCCGACGGACGTTCCCTGTATTTCTGCCTGGCCCGGGAACAGGACCTGCCCTCTGAGTACAGGGACCTGCGGTACGATCTGTGCCGTGTGGATTTTGATCCGTTAACCGGAGAGACCGGGCAAGAGATCCATACCGTCATTGATGCCGTTTCCATAGGGAAAAGCATTTCCCAGCCCGTTCCCTCACCCGACGGCAGGTACATCCTTTTTTCCCTGCTGGATTTTGGCACCTTCCCGGTCAATCACCGGGCCTCGGAACTGGCCCTGCTGGATCTGGAAGACGGAACGTGGCGGTTGCTTGACGCCTGGAACAGTCCCGATGTGGAAAGTTACCACAGCTGGAGCAGCCATTCCGATTGGGTGGTTTTTGCGAGCCGCCGCCGCGACGGATTGCTGGTGCTGCCGTATATCGGGCACATAGACCGGGAAGGCCGGGTGGGAAAACCGTTCCTCTTGCCCCAGAAGGACCCGGTGCATTTTTACGGGACGCTGACCCGTTCTTTCAATTGTCCCGAGTTGATCACCGCTCCGGTGAAACTGAAACTGCGGGAACTGGAACGCCGTGCCAATCGCATGGACAGGGAAGCGGTGCAATTCCGGCGTATTGATTAATTGGGTTTTTTTGGTATTTTTGTCCTACATTTGCGTGCATTGACACATTGAGTTGTTAGCTCAGCTGGTTCAGAGCATTACCTTGACAGGGTAGGGGTCACTGGTTCGAATCCAGTACAACTCACTTACTATTCTATGATCCGTTTTGCTACCATTGGTTCCAATGTGATCGTGGATTCCTTTTTAAAGGGAGCCGCTCACGATCCCCGTTTTGTTTTACAGGCAGTCTATTCCCGAACGCAGGAGCGTGCCACCGAGTTTGCCGCCAGACACGGGGCACAGCAGACTTTTACCTCCCTGGAAGCGCTGGCTGCATGTCCGCAAGTGGATGCCGTTTACATAGCCTCTCCCAATAGTTATCACGCGTCCCAGGCCATTTTGATGATGGAATCCGGGAAACACGTGCTTTGTGAAAAACCCCTGGCTCCTTCATTTGCCGAGGGGGAAGCCATGACCCGGGCGGCCCGTCGCCACGGGGTGGTGCTGATGGAAGCCATGAAGACTACACTGATGCCCAATTTTTTCCGGGTAAAGGAAGCCCTGCCGCACATTGGCAAAGCAAGAAGGTTTTTTGCGCAGTTCTGCCAGTATTCCTCGCGTTACGACAATTTCAAAAAAGGAGTGGTAAGCAATGCCTTTCGTGCCGGGATGGGCACCGGGGCGCTGCGGGACCTGGGCGTTTACGGGCTGGCACCGCTGGTTCATCTCTTTGGCATGCCGCAGCAGCTGCAAGCCTCGGCAACACTCCTGTCCACCGGGGTGGACGGACAGGGTTCTATACTTATGACGTATCCGGACATGGAAGCTGTGGTGATGTTTTCCAAGATCATGGATTCGTTTCTGCCTTCCGAGATCCAGGGGGAAAACGGAAGGATCGTCATAGCCAAGCTTTCTACCGTTAAAAACCCTGTGCTGGAAATGCGGGACGGAACTACTACGGACCTTTCGGTTCCCACCCTGGAGGACGATATGTATTACGAACTGAAGGAATTCATTGATGTCATTGCATCCGGGACCGGGGAATCCGGCATCAACACGCACCAAAGAAGCCTGGACGTATTGCGACTGGTGGACAGGGCAGGAGAAATCATTCAATCTAAATAAATACATCATGAAAAGAATTACGCTGCTGTTACTGGGCGTATTGTTTTTCTGGCAGGGATTTTCCAATCCTGTGCTGCAAAACGTGTATGCCCGCCCGGCGGTGACCCTTAACGGGACATGGAACTATATTGTGGACCCTTTTGATACAGGATATTTTGATTACCGCCGCCAGCCAATGAAGAACGGTTTCTTTGAGAACCGCAAAGCCCTGGATCCCGGGGATCTGGTAGAATACAATTTTGACCGGGACGCCACCATGACCATTCCCGGGGACTGGAATACGCAGGATGACCGTTTGTTTTTCTACGAAGGGACCATCTGGTTTAAAAAGGATTTTTCGTATGCATCCAAACCCGGGAAACGTGTATTCCTCTATTTTGGCGCCGTGAATTATATATGCAACGTCTGGGTGAACGGAAAGGAGGCGGGATCCCACGAAGGCGGGTTTACCCCGTTCTCTTTTGACATAACAGCATTGCTTGAAGAAGGGGATAATTTTGTGATTGTACGGGTTAACAACGAACGTAAACCGGAAAACGTTCCCACGCTGAATTTTGACTGGTGGAATTACGGGGGGATCACCCGGGACGTGATGCTAGTGGAAACACCGGACGTCTTTATTGACGATTACCTGGTACAATTGCCCAAAGGCATGACAGACGTGGTTGAAGGACATATCCGATTGAACAGTCCCGTGGCTGGTGTTAGCGTAGGGTTGCAGATACCGGAACTGGATATTGACAGGAAATTCGTTACCGATGAACAGGGAGAAGTGCATTTTCGCATTGGCGCCCGGCCGGATCTCTGGTCTCCCGGATCCCCGCGTCTTTACGATGTAACGGTCTCGGGACCGGAAGAAACGCTTTGTGACAGGATCGGGTTCCGGAACATTACCACCGAAGGAAAAAGCATTCTGCTGAACGGGCAGCCGGTTTTCCTGAAAGGCATCAGCATCCACGAAGAAGCCCCGTTCCGGCAGGGAAGGGTGATCAGCCGGGAAGAAGACGGGATCCTGCTGGGGTGGGCCAAAGAGCTGGGATGCAACTTTGTGCGGCTGGCGCATTATCCCCACAACGAATACATGATCCGTGTTGCCGAGGAAATGGGATTGATGGTCTGGTCCGAGATACCGGTATACTGGACCATCCGTTTTGACAACCCGCCCACACTGCAGAACGCCTCGGCCCAGTTGCGGGAAATGATGGAGCGGGACAAGAACCGCTGTGCCGTGGTGGTGTGGTCCGTGGCCAACGAAACGCCCCACAGTCCCGCACGGGACGCTTTCCTGGAAAACCTGGCCCGGCAGGTGCGCGAACGCGATGACACAAGGCTGTTGAGCATGGCCATGGAAGTAACGGGGTACAGCGACAACACCAACAAGGTGGAAGATTACATGAGCCGGTTCGTGGATATTATCAGTTTCAACCATTACCTGGGCTGGTACGGGGGAACCCCGCAGGACTGCAAGACACGTCAATGGTATATACCTTACGACAAACCGTTCTTTGTGAGTGAATTCGGAGCCGGGGCCCTGCAGGGATACCACGGGGATTCCGCTCAGCGGTGGACCGAGGAATACCAGGCGGAACTGTACAAAAACACACTGGAAATGTATGACAGGGTGGACGGATTTGCCGGGACAGCGCCCTGGATCCTGATGGATTTCCGGTCACCGCGCAGGCCGTTGGCCTACATCCAGGATTTTTTCAACCGGAAAGGCCTGGTATCGGAAAAAGGAATCAAGAAAGCCGCTTTTTATGTGTTGAAAGATTTTTACAAGACAAAGTAAGACCTGTACACTGTTAGCCCGGTACACTGTTTTCAAAATCAGACAGGGGCGTCTTGACCGGGGGGTGGTAAGTAGCCAAAACAGGGCTAATTCCTATAATGCGATCGATAACAGCAAGATACAAGCTTATTTGAAATTTCTGGTACTTACCACCTTCCCCCCAAATCAACGGAAAGCAGCGTAAACGGGGGAAGGTGGTAAGTAGGGTAAAACGGGTAAAAACTTCTAAAGCGCAGATTGTTAACGTGTTGTGAATTTGTGTAATATGGTTGTTACTTACTACCTCCCCCAAAAATCACCGGAAAACTGCAAAAACCGGGGAGGGTGGTAAGTAGCCAAAACAAGGCAAGTTTCTATAATACGCTTGATAACAGAAAGATATAAGCTTATTTGAAATTTCTGGTACTTACCACCTCCCGAAAAGTGTAAGGTCACTGCTTTACAAGACAAAGGGAGTCTCGGCAATCCAAAAAAAGCTCCTCTTGTCTTGTGAAGCAGTGAACTATGAAAGCAAACAGTTAGAGCCCGGGCTTGACCTTTTCGTCTGAAGAGCGGAATACTAAAGTGCTGGCTAGAGCACCGGTTAAAGTACCGGCTCAAGTGCCTATTATGGCGGAAGATCCTAATCAGATCCGTTCTTTTGGGCGTTAAGGTATGCCATGGCATCATCGTATTCTTCCTCGGGCACACGGACATAGATGAGCTTTTGTCCGTTTGTCCTGTTAACGGGCAGGAACGAGTTCATGCTGTTATCAAAAACGACAGGATGAAATCCTTCGTTTTCAAGGTTCCCTTTTATGACGTCTGCCTGGAAAAGGGTACTGCATTCGGCTACTGTTTTCATGATTAGATACGTTGAAAATTCTTCCTAAAGATACGTAGAATCTTGTTATCTTAGCCCCTGAAAACACAACGGTATGAGCGAAGTATTTTTTACAAATTTCAGATCCCGTCCCGGCCGGAGTCTTCCCAAAAAAATGGAACTTCTGGTAAAAGCAGCCGGCATAGGAACCCTTGACTGTAAAGATAAGTTTACAGCCATCAAGATCCACTTTGGGGAATTGGGCAACATGGCTTTCCTGCGTCACAATTACGCTTCCAGGATGGCCGAACTGTTGCGGCAAATGGGTGCAAGAACATTTTTGACGGACACCAATACGCTTTACAGCGGTTCCCGGTCCAATGCCGTGGATCATTTGCGTACGGCTTACCTGAACGGGTACAACCCCATAAGCGTGCCGGGCGCTCCCGTGATCATTGCCGACGGGCTGAAAGGGACCGATGAAGTGATCATCCCAATACCCGATGGAGAGTATTGTAGGGAAGCCCGGATAGCATCCGGCATAGCAAAAGCCGATGTGTTGATCAGCATGACTCATTTCAAGGGACATGAACAAGCGGGATTTGGCGGAGCGTTAAAAAATATTGGGATGGGCTGTGCCAGTGTGGGAGGAAAACTGCACTTGCACTCAGATTCACAGCCGGTCATTGAACGGGCCAATTGCACGGGATGCCGGCAGTGCGTGATCAATTGCCGCCATGGGGCAGTGACCCTCGATGCGGAAAAGATTGCGGTGATCAAATACGATCTGTGTGTGGGTTGCGGGCAATGCGTTGCCGTTTGCCAGTACGATGCTGCACAGCCGGGAGCTTTTTCCTCGGCACAAGGTTTAACGGCCAAGATCGCCGAGTACGCCTGGGCGGCCCTCCGGGGGAAAGCGCATTTTCACGTGAGTTTTATTATGGATGTCTCCCCTCAGTGCGATTGCTGGAGCATGAACGATACACCTATTGTTCCTGACATTGGCATGCTGGCTTCCTTCGATCCGCTGGCCCTGGACCAGGCCTGTTTCGATATGGTAAGATCGGCTCCCGCCGCACCGGGCAGCATGGCCGATCCGGAAGGTGCCCATTCGCATGAGGGAGAAAATAAGTTTGCTTTTGTTCATCCGCGCACAGACGGGGAATTTGGTCTATCACACGCCGAAAAGATGAAGCTCGGATCGCGCACCTATACCCTAAAAGAAGTATGAGAGGACGCCTTTTTTGTTTCATGGCCCTTTTGGTGCCTGCTATGCTTTTTGCAGGATCCCGGGCAGAAGGTGTTTCTATGCCTTTTGGATCTGTGTCCGTGATACCGGATCATGCAGGATCACAACCCGGCGTGGTGGATGCTTTTTTGCACCGGTTTTACCACAGTTCGTCGGTCGGTCAATACGGGGAAATCCGTTTGATTCCCGGCGGAAGTTCATTGACGATCACGGAAGGAACAGAGTTTTTTTCGCCCGGTTATTATAAAGTCCGGTCAGATACACCCGGTATGGAAATCCGGGTAGCTGCCGTCCGGGGAGGAGCCATCCATCGGTACGCATATTTTACGCCTTCGGGAAGTCCTCAAAAAGAGGGCAAAGTGATGCTTGATCTGTCGGGTAACGCCCCGGGACAGAACGGCCGGGTCATGATGGCAGAGATCCGGGTGGAAGATCCGGTAACCGTAACCGGGTATGTGATCAGCCGTGAAAAAAGGGAAACGGGCCATACGTATTTTGCCATACGCTTTTCCAGGCCGGTAAAACGCTATTTTTCACAGGGCGATCCCGACTTTCCCGAAAATTACCCGATCATGTCCGGAAAAGAATTGCCCGTAGTTTTTGTGTTCGATCTTATAAAAGGAGAGCAACAATACGTGGATGACGGGGTGCTTGAGATACGGGTGGCTTTTTCGTCCGTCGATGCAGCCGGGGCTTTGAACAACCTGGAAGGTGCCATGGAAGGGAAAAATTTCGAGACGCTTCAGTGGGAAGCTTCCCGGGAGTGGGAAAAGGAACTGGCTTTCATTACTGTGGACGATCCTTACGGGAATGAAGAACAGGAAAACCAGAGGGCCCTTTTTTACGAAGCTCTGGGCCGGACCATGGAAACACCTATATTTTTGCGGGACCGGGATGGAAAATTCCGCGGAAACGACAACAATATACATGCTTCCGAATTTTATGACAATTATACGGCCCTTTACCCGGTGGAACGGGAGCGTTATCCTTTGATGAATTTCATCAAACCGGAAAGAAGCCGCCAGTTTGTGGCATCCATGCTGGCTTATTACGACCGGAATGTTTTGGAAATGTTACCCGGGGCAGATCTTTGCACCGGAGCGGTTTCTTTGTTGGCAGATGCCCATGTAGGAGGACTGTTGCCTGCTTCCCTGACGCCTTCTTTGCTGGAGGCTATGAACAGTACGTTAAGGAGTCCCTATGATCCGGTCGCCTCCCTGATCCGGGAATCCGGTTTTGTCCCGGCCGGTTCCTATCCCGGCTCCATAGCCTTAACCAATGATCATGCCTATATGAACTGGTGTGTTTTTATGATGGCCGGAGCGGCCGGAGATGTCAATACAGTGAATGAAATACGTCCCCTTGTAACGGCTTATCAATGGCTTCTGGATCCGGAAACGGGATACACCCGGCAGCGGAACAGAGACCTTTCATGGCATGACGATCCCGATTCCCTGGCTCACCGGGACAGTTTGTTATTCGTTCCCCATAATATGAACGATATAGTGGAACGTAGCGGCGGCAGGAAGGCCTACGAAAAAAGACTGGATTCCACGTCTCTTTTTGATGAACTTCCGTACCTGTATACATGGACGGCTTCTCCGTGGAAAGGACAGAAATTGCTGCGGGCCATGATGGATTCTTACGGGGAAACGGTTGATTCTCCCTCCTGGTTCGTGTTTTCTGCCATGGGACTGTATCCTTTGTGTCCGGGAACGGATCAATATGTTTTGGGAGCTCCTTATTTCAAAAAAATGACCGTACACCTGGAAAACGGGAAAATTCTGACCATAGAAGCTCCGCTGCTTAACCCTGCCAACATATACGTTAGGGAAGTCAGGTGGAACGGTAAGTTGTTGGATGCTGCATACATAACACATCAGGAACTTGCAGAGGGCGGGAAACTGGAATTTCATATGTCTTCCAGGCCGGTCCGGGGAAGAACGTTCCGCAAGGAAAAACTTCCTTATTCCTTTCTAAAAAAGTAGTATATTTGATGTTTCCTGACATACTAAGATCATGCCATCCAAAAATACACTGATAGTCAATCTCTTTGGAGGTCCTGCCTCGGGCAAGACAACATGTGCCTGGGAGATTGCCAGCAAACTGAAAAAACAACGCCTTGTCACAGAATACGTTTCTGAATATGCCAAGGAGTTGGTGTGGGATGAAAAGCTGGATATACTGGATGGCAGCGAGCCCCACCAGCACCATATTTTTGAAGTCCAGACGCACCGGGTGGAAAGGTTGATAGGGAAAGTGGATGTTGTGGTGACCGATGCTACCCTTTTGAACAGCCTGGTGTTCGGGGTGAATGTATCGGATGCTTTCCGGAAAGAGATCATTGAAAATTTTAACAGGTTCAATAATTTCAACCTGTACATACAAAGGACTTCCTATTTTGAACAGGAAGGGCGGATACACAACCTGGAGCAGTCACTGGCTCTGGATGAAAAGATCATAGACATTTTAGTCGGGAACAAGATCCCATTCGAAACATACAGTCACAGGACACTGGATCTGGTAATTATGAAAATATGTTTACTTATTAAACAATAATACAATGATACTGAAGTACAACGGACCGCTGCAAATGCAGATCAACGACATAGCCCAGGTTGCCGATTATATGTGGCAAAAGGGTTGGGCAGAAAGGAATGCGGGAAATATTACCGTAAATGTTACTGAATTTATCGGGGAAGAAAACAAGAATCTTCCTGCCATTATCAGGATCCCTCTATACCATACGGTACCCGAACTGGCCGGTCAGTATTATTACGTTACCAGTGCCGGATCCCGGATGAGGGATATTGCGCGAAATCCTATGGATCAGGGGATCATAACCCGTGTAGCGGCAGAAGGGAAAAGTATAGATATCCTGGCAGACAAAGACTTGCCGCCCACCATTGAATTGCCTTCCCACCTGCTTATGCACCAGATGTTTGCACAGGAAGCCATCCAGCAGGGCAGCCCGGTCTCGGCCGGCAGGCGGGTTGTTTTCCACACCCATCCCACCGAATTGATAGCCCTTTCTCACATAAAGGAATTACAGAGCACTAAAGCGATCACAGAAACTTTGTATGAAATGCATTCCGAGGTCAAAATGTGTGTGCCCCGCGGCTTGGCCTGGGTCCCTTACGAAATGCCCGGATCCATGGAACTGGCCCGTGCGAGTATCAAAGACCTGAAGAACTTCCGTTTCATGTTATGGGAACGCCACGGAGTGCTTAGTACGGGAACCAACATCCTGGAAGTATTCGATGCCGTGGATACACTCAACAAAGCGGCAAAAATATATTTGTACGTTCGTTTGCTCGGCAAATAAGGAGGTTTTTTTATGATATATTTTTTTCTGAATGACAACACCGGGGTGCTGGCACTTCAGACAGAAACCGTTTTGACTAATGACCGGTCAGAAGCATTGTCGTGGCTTTTTAGCGGGGCAGAACCCCTGGATCCTTCGGTTCCGATCCTCAATGAAACGTATATAGGTCCCCGCCGAGAAATGATCACCCCGTGGAGTACGGTAGCAGTCGAGATCTGTGAAAACATGAATATTCACGGCATCGTCAGGATGGAAGCATTTTTCCCTGCACTGCAGGACAGTGTGTACGATCCCATGTTGCAGGAATTGTATCACGGTCTGGACGAACACGTGTTTCAAACCGGAAGAGACCCTGAACCCTTAAGGCAAATTACTGACATTGCCGCTTACAATCTATCGGAAGGCCTGGCACTGAATCCGGAAGAGGTTGCCTACCTGGAGAACCTTTCAAAAAAACTGAACAGGCCCCTGACGGACTCGGAAATTTTTGGTTTTTCACAGGTCAATTCAGAACATTGCCGGCACAAGATCTTCAACGGAACGTTTGTTATTGACGGGGAAAAGCAACCATATACGCTCTTTGATATGATCCGGAATACTTCCCGATTGAATCCCAACCTGATAGTATCGGCTTATAAAGACAATTGTGCTTTTATTGAAGGACCCATCGATCATGTCTTTTTTGTCCCGCAGTATCCGCACAAACCCGGTTTGTTTCACACCCAAAAGCACGATACCGTTATAAGCCTGAAAGCGGAAACGCATAATTTTCCCACTACTGTGGAACCTTTCAACGGAGCGGCCACCGGGAGCGGGGGAGAGATACGGGACCGCATAGCCGGAGGAAAAGCCTCTTTTCCCATTGCCGGGACGGCCGTTTACATGACTTCCTATCCCCGGATGGAGGGTGGATTGCAAAGAGAGCAGGGCCGGAAATGGATGTACCATACGCCGGAAGATATCCTGACCAAGGCTTCCGACGGGGCGAGCGATTTCGGGAACAAATTCGGACAGCCCCTTATTTGCGGATCATTGCTCTGTTTTGAACATATTGAGGGCGCAAAACGTTTTGGTTACGACAAAGTGATCATGCTGGCGGGAGGGGTGGGTTTTGCCCGCCGGGAGGATGCCCTGAAGGAAAAACCGCAGCAAGGAGACAAGCTTGTACTCCTGGGCGGGGACAATTACCGCATTGGAATGGGCGGGGGTGCCGTTTCCTCCGTAGCAACGGGTGAATTCGGCCATGCCATAGAATTGAATGCAGTACAGCGTGCCAACCCCGAGATGCAGAAACGCGTTTACAATGCCATCCGGGCCCTGGCCGAAAGCACTTCAAATCCCATTAAGTCCATACACGACCACGGGGCAGGCGGCCATCTGAATTGCCTGTCGGAACTGGTGGATGATGCCGGCGGGAAAGTGGATATTGACAAGCTTCCTTTGGGAGATCCTTCATTAAGTGCCAAAGAGATCATAGGCAATGAATCCCAGGAACGCATGGGCCTGGTCATGGCTCCGGAAGACGTTCCCCTGTTGCAGCAGGCTGCTGAAAGGGAAAGGGCTCCCATGTATGTGATCGGGAAGATTACGGGTAACGGCCGCTTTACTTTTGAGCATTCACGTACGGGGGAAAAACCCATTGACCTGGATCTTGAAGATATGTTTGGATCGGTCCCGCATACCGTGATGGAAGATGTAACGGACAATCCTGTTTTTGAACCTTTAGAATGCCTGCAGGACAGTGTGTCCCTGGCAGATTACGCACAAAAGGTCATGCAGCTTGAATCGGTGGCATGCAAAGACTGGTTGACCAACAAGGTGGACCGTTCCGTAACGGGCTGGGTAGCCAACCAGCAGTGTGTCGGAGAATTGCAATTGCCCCTGAACGATTACGGCCTGACAGCCATTGGCTACGTGCCTTCGCAAAAAGGTTTTTCCGGGATAGCCACTTCCCTGGGACATGCGCCCGTTCCAGGGTTGATAGATCCGGCAGCCGGCAGCCGTCTTTCCATTGCCGAGTCGTTGACAAACCTGGTGTTTGTGTTGCTGGACGGGGGTTTGCCGAGTGTTTCGCTGAGTGCCAACTGGATGTGGCCCTGCCGGAACCCGGGGGAAGATGCCCGTTTGTACCGGGCCGTTAAGGCAGCGGGCGATCTGGCCTGTGAACTAGGGATCAACATTCCAACGGGCAAGGATTCCCTTTCCATGACGCAGAAGTACCCCGACGGCAAAAAGGTCCTTTCGCCGGGGACGGTGATCATATCCACCGTTGCACCGGTGACCGATGTACGGCGTAAAGTGCAGCCGGTGATCCGGACGGACGCGTCTGACTCGGCATTGATCCATATTGACTTTTCGGGGAGAAAGGACGGACCGACTTCTTTGGGAGGGTCCGCCCTGGCGCAGTGCCTGGGAAAGATCGGCACTCGTTGTCCCGATGTGGAAGATGCGGGTGCTTTTAAAAGAGCGTTTGAAACGGTGCAGGAACTGATCGCACAGGACATGGTCCTGGCCGGGCACGACGTATCTGCGGGCGGATTGCTTACCTGTTTGCTGGAAATGTGTTTTTCCAATGTCCGGGGAGGAATACGTTTGCGGGAGCATGTGCTGGAGGAACTATCCGGTGCAGACCGGGCGGCAGCATTATTTGCCGAGTATCCCGGTGTGGTGCTTCAGATAAAGGGCTGTGACATTTCCCGGGCACTGGGCTTGTTGTTGCAGAATAACATAATGACGCGGATCCTGGGATATCCCTGCACAGAACGCAGGATCACGGTGGACCGGGACCTGTATTTTGATATTGATGCGCTCAGGGAACATTGGTTCCGGACATCATACCTGATGGATATTCGCCAGAGCGGCCCGGAAAAGGCTAAAGAGCGTTTTGAAAATTTTGGAAAAACACCGTTGAAATTTCGTTTTCCGCAGTGGTCGGGAAAATTGACAAAAACCCGGGAACAATTCTCCGGGGAAGGTCCCTTGCCCCTGGCGGCCATCATCCGGGAAAAAGGTTCGCAATGCGACCGGGAAATGGCCTGGATGCTTTACCTGGCGGGTTTTGATGTGCGCGATGTGCACACCACCGACCTGGTATCAGGAAGGGAAACACTGGATGATATCAGCTTGATCGTATTTGTTGGCGGTTTTTCAAACGCCGATACACTCGGCTCGGCAAAAGGATGGGCAGGGGCTTTTCTGTACAACCCAAAGGCGAAAGAAGCTATAGAACGGTTTTATGCAAGGGAAGACACCCTGAGCCTGGGTGTGTGCAACGGATGCCAGTTAATGGCCCAGTTGGGGCTGATCACTCCGGGATCACCTGAAAAGTCGCCCAAAATGCTGCCCAACGAATCCGGAAAATTTGAGTGCAATTTTGTGAATGTTACCATAGAGGAGAATCCTTCCGTATTTCTGAAGGCTCTGCAGGGAAGCCGCCTGGGTATCTGGGTGGCTCACGGAGAAGGCAAATTTGAGTTCCCTCAAAGCCAGGAGGGTTATGCTGTGGCGGTCAGGTATTCCTACGATGCTTACCCGGCCAATCCCAACGGTTCTCCTGGGGCCGTGGCTGCAGTAACCAGTACCTGCGGGCGTCACCTGGCCATGATGCCGCACCCGGAACGTTGCATCTATCCGTGGAACTGGGCTTTTTATCCTGCAGAAATGCAATCCGATGAAGTATCTCCCTGGCTATCCATGTTTATTGAAGCCCGGAAGTTTTGTACGAAATAAGAATTACCTTTCCGTCCAATGTAGAAACGACCAGCCGTGAATGTCCGACGGGTTGTGCATAATTGATCAGTCCGTCTGACAAGCGTATTCTCCAGAGATTTTCCCCGTTATCCTTATTGTAAGCGTAAAGCACCCCGTTTGCCGAGGGCACAAAGACCTGCCTATCCTGTGATGTTACCGGGGAAGGGCCTATTTCGTAATCGAATCCTCCGGCTACCTTCCATTGGGATACCGCCTTTGTGGGGGCTGTGTGAAAGGCAAACAGGGAATCGAACATGGTCTTGACATACACCTGCTGCCCGTCTTCCGACAATCCCATGCTTTCCCTACCTCCTTCGGCTTCCCAGACGGTCCGGCCGGTTTTTGCATCTATGGCATAACATTTTCGTTCGGGTGTGGTTATGAAGATCTTCCCGTTGGCTTTAACCGGCCACACGGCCGCAGGAGAGAACATGCGGCCCCTGCGACGGTTGTTCCATACCCATTGGAGTTCGCCTGTTTTGGGATGAAAGGAGTACAGCTCGTTGCCCCAGGACCCGGTAACCACCTGGAACGGGTCCGCATACGGCTTTGATTCCATAAAGCCGTTTATTTTGTTGTATTCCCAAAGAAGCTTTCCGCTGTCGGCATCCAGGGCGCGAAAAGTGTTGTCCGATCCGCCTATATAAACTACATTTTCAAGCACTACTGGAGATGCCACAATGGATTTTCCGGTAGGGTAGTTCCAGAGGATCTCCCCGTTATGGAGGTCCAGGCAGTACACGTTCCTGTCTGTAGATCCGATGTATACCTTTTGATCTGCTATGCAGGGGGTTGAAAAGATCTTTCCTTTTGTAGGCGTAGTCCAGAGCGGTTCACCGTTATCAAGGCGAATGGCTTTTACGATCCCTTTGGTGTTGGCATAGACTATTGTTCCCGTAGTTGTATCTGCAATGGCGGCCAAGCCGATATCGCTGTCGTCAGTAACAGACCAGAGGATATCTGCTTGCGGGGAAGTTCCCGGGATTTGACTTTCCGGAGCTGTGGATGTGGTATCGCTTTTCCACGAAGGTGGGTTGGTAAAAGCCAGGGTATGCCATGGCTCTTTTGTGTATGAATCAACGGAATCTGTTTTGGCAATGCGTTCCCGGAAGGTAACTTTCCCGTCGCGGATGGTAACCAGGTTATATCCGGGTCCGTCGTAGCCCCGGGATTGGGAAGACCGGCATTTTACCGAAGGGATTCCGCCGGCGGTAAAAGCTTCATTGATGTGGTAATGTCCGCACAGGGCCAGTTGTATGTTCCTGGTTTTCAATAGGTTTATAACCAGGTAGTAATTGCTCATGTCTTCTTTCAGGGGGTAATGGTTGACAAAAACCACGGGCATTTTTTTGGGAACGGTTTGCAACAGGCTGTCCAACCAAACCATACTTTCACGGGGGACCAGTGCCGGGGCCATCCGCATGTTGGGTCCGGAGTTGGTGCCTATGAACAGAATTTTGTTATGGGTAAAAGAAAATTGTTCGTAACCGAAAGTTTCCAGGAACGTATTGCATCCGCTTTCGGACCATTTTGAGTCGTGGTTGCCGGATAGAATATACCAGGGTTTTTCCAGGGAGTCAAGGAGGTTGTCTGCCATTTGAATTTCACGGTCGGATCCGAATTCGGTAATGTCCCCGGCAAGGATCACAAAGTCTATGCTGTCCTGGGTATTGATATCCCGGATAACGGTCATCAGTTCGATTTCCGAAAGGGGATCGTTGCTGTTGATGTGCGTATCTGCGATCACCGCAAAACACGTAACAGAACCGGTCTTGCAGCCGATCATGAGGAAAACAGCTGCAAATAACCATAAAATCCTTGTTTTCATGTTGTTATATATTAAGCAAGTTGTTTGGCCGTGGTACAGGCATCCACAAGATAAACAAGGGACATATACGGGATACCCCCGTTGGACATCAGGCCGATCTCGCACGTACGGCTGTTGGAATACCCGGTTTTAATGCCGGCAGCTTCCAGTTGAGGCCGGAGTTTTCTCAAGGCGTAAGCATTTATCTCGGGTCTTGTAAATCCTTTGTCCCCGGCAAATCCGCAACAACCCACCTCGGCGGGAATAAACACGTTTTTGGAACAACGTTCGGCAAGCCGGCGAATCTCATTTTCCAGGTGCATTTTCCGCATGGTGCAGGTGATGTGAAGGGCAACCGGTTCATCAGTGGGATGGAAGTTAAGCCTGGAAACCAGGAATTTTTCTATAAATTCAGCCGGTTCGTATAGCCGTATGTTTTTGATTTTATGCTTCATACGATACAGACAGGGGCTTTGGTCGCATAGGACGGGATATTTGCATGCCTGACTGGCGATCCAGAGGGCACCGTTCAGTTCGGCCGTTTTTTCATCGGCAATGTGGGGCATTCCCTTGCTTTCCCAGATGGTGCCGCAGCAAAGCTTGTCCATATTGTCCGGGAAGATCACCCGGTACCCGGCTTTTTGAAGTAAATGCACCATTTTGTCGGTCAAAGGGGTGTTGTAGGTAACTCCTTTGGCCACGCCCATACTTTGGTTGATGCAAGAGGGAAAGTAGACAACGGTGTCTTTTTCCTGATCCGCGTCCATTTCTGTTGGTTTTACGCGGTGCGCCCCGGGCATGGCAGGTGTCCAAAGGGGAAATCCCATTTTATTGGCTATCCGGCAGATCCATCCCATCAGGGACGTTCCCAGCACGATATGAGCGGTACGGGCCAGGCGCAGGACCACTCTCATGATGTTCTTCAGGCCCTGAAAATGGTCTGCAGCCAGCCGGCCCAGTATTTCGTCACGTGAACCCGGCGGATGTGCCTGTTGACGGAGGTAGTGTGTCAGTTCACCGGTGTTGATATCCATGGGACAGGATGTGGCGCACAATCCGTCTACGGCACAGGTAGCCCTTCCGGGATAGAAATAATCCTTTTCAAGTTGTTGCAACAATTGGGGATTTTCTTTGGTGTTCTTTAGTCGCCTGATCTCACGTTGTACTATTATCCTTTGCCTGGAGCTGAGGGTACATCCCCAGGTAAGGCAGTTTACTTCGCAAAAGCCGCATTCTATACATTTGTCTACCAGTGGATTGAGAACGGGCATGGGTTTGAAATCCCTTATATGGCAATGGGGATCGTCATTAAAAATTACACCCGGATTCAGGATATTTAGAGGATCAAAAAGTTGCTTAATGCGGTTCATGATGTCGAAAGCTTCTTCTCCCCATTCCAGTTTTACGAACGGGGCCATATTGATGCCCGTTCCGTGTTCTGCCTTAAGTGAACCTTTGTATTTCTCAGTAACCATGGTAACCACATCCAGCATGAGGGCTTCATAGCGTTGGATCTCAGAAGGTGTGTCAAAAGATTGATTCAGAATGAAATGAAAATTGCCTTCCAGGGCATGTCCATATATGGCACTGTCGTGATATTGGTGCTTTACAAGAATATTCTGAAGTTCGGCAACGGCATCGGGAATATCTTTAAGATGGAATGCCACGTCTTCTATCAAACACGTTGAGCCCGGAGTTCTCATTCCTCCTATAGATGGAAAGATCCCGGCACGTATGTTCCACAGAACGGAATATTCACTTTCCTTGTCCGTAAAAGTGACCGGTTGCACTTTTTTGAAATGATCCAGTCCCCGGATAATGATGTCCGTTTTTTCCCGGAGTTCCTGTTTGTTTTGTGATGCCGTTTCAATAAGCAATGCTGTGGTGCCGTCTGGAAGGTCTTTAATATAAGAAGGGATGCCTTCTCTGTCTTGAACAGATCTTAATGCCTTACTATCAAGGAGTTCCACTCCTATAACCGGTAGAATTTTCAATGTCTGGACGGCTTTGCAGGCATCTTTTATGGAATGAAAATAGACCATGGCACTGGCCCGTAACGGCCATAGGGGTTCTGTGCTTACGGTAACCCCGGAAAAGAATGCCAGCGTTCCTTCAGAACCCACAATCAGATGCGTGATAAGGTCAAAGGGGTCTTCAAATTCCACCAGGGGAAGCAGGTTCAGACCGGTTACGTTTTTTATGGAATATTTGTGCCTGATTTTTTCCACAAGCGACGGATTGCTCATAACCCGTTCCCGGATGCGCTTCAGTTCCATCAAAAATTCCGGGTGTGTTCGGCAGAAAGACTCTTTGCTTTCTTTACTTCCCGTATCCAGTACGGTCCCGTCTGCCAGGATGATGCGCATGGAACGGACTATCCGGTGGCTATTGGCATGGGTACCGCAATTCATTCCGGATGCATTGTTTGCAATAATACCTCCGACCATGGCAGAAGACACCGATGCCGGATCCGGGGCAAATTTCTTTCTGTAAGGTTTTAGGATCTCGTTGACACGATCTCCCACTATCCCGGGTTGCAGGGTAATGGTTTCTCCATTGTCGTGTACTTCGTATTTATCCCAGAGTGCTGCAGCAACAAGCAAGACGCTGTCTGAAAGGCTCTGTCCGGAAAGGCTTGTCCCTGCTGCACGGAAGGTTATGGGAATTTTTTTGGCGTGACATATTTTTATAATGCGGGATACCTCCTCTTCTGTTTCAGGAAAAACTACGGTTTGGGGAATTTTCCGGTAAAAACTGGCATCCGTTCCCCAGGCAAGGCGATGCAGGTAATCGGTATGGATGCGTTCCGCCGGAATGGTTCCGGTAAAAGGGTTTTTAGGTTTCATAAATAGTTCTCGATCAATATTTTATGGATTTTTTCCAGCCCTTCAACGGCTTTATCCGCAATTACGTATAAATTATTTCTTCTTACGGGTGCAGGTTTCGGGTCTACCAGGAACAAAGGAATACTTTCTTGCGCAAAATCAACCAGTCCAGCAGTGGGGTATACCACCAGGGAAGTTCCTGCCACTATCATAACGTCGGCTTCCTGTGTCCATTGTATAGCTTTGGTCATATTGGGTACAGGTTCCCCAAACCATACCACGTACGGGCGGAGCTGTGATCCGTCTGTTGCTTTATCTCCCCACGCTATGGGATCGTAACCTATATGGGTGATTATCCTGACGTGAAAATGCTTCTCCAGTCCGGCAAGGATGAGATGGCCTTTGTTGGGTTGTGCATCTTTCAGCGCGGTTCTTCTCTGGTTGTAAAAAGCCAGCATCAATTCCGGATTTGTGTGCCATCCTTCTATGGAAGCAACCTGGTGGACCGGGTAATTTTCCCATAGGCCACCACTGTCCCGGAATGTGCTGATCCCGCTCTGGGCACTCATCCCGGCTCCTGTTAAGACAACGATATTTTTCATGGGATCCAGTATGTTCTGCAATAACGTTCCTTAAACCACAATTTGAAAAGAGGATCTATGTACCGGGGCTTTTTTCTTACGATCTCTATGATGGATTTTTTTTCCAGGGCATTCTTTACCCGGTACACATTGGCGGAAGAATTTAACATGTATTTCTCCAGAACCTCACGCGAACTGAATTGTTCCACCCCGTCTGTAAGAGCCCTGAGAAAGTATATCTGGGATGTGGTCAGATCCCGGCATATGATCTCGAAAGGTTGACGGAAAATTTCCATCAATTCCTCCATTCCGTTCAGGTATATCATTTCATTCATGTACCCTTTGGTATTGGAAAAACACAGATCGGCAAAATACTGGACGTAATAGGGATGCCCTTCCATCTTCCGGTAGATCATTTCAGCGAAATCCCTGGAAATAACCCGGCCGGCTTTGGCGAAATTCCTTATGATGTAATCTGAAAATTCTTTTTCTTCAATTATTTCCAGGGGTATATATTCAGCAAGACCATGAAAAGGTTTCCGTCTGTCAAAGAGTTCTCTGTAAACGGAATACCCGGCCGAGGTCACACTCCCGCATCCGCTAATAAGAAATGTGACATCGTCGGTGTTTTTCCACGTATTGACAATGCGCTGGAAAATGGAGCGTGCCACGTTCCCGAAAGCAGGGACCAATGTGTGGAAAGATTCCATTACCATGATAATGGGTTTTTTCAGATAAGCCGCAAACTCTCCCGGAAAGCGGGCGAGTTCCGCGAAACCTTCTTCGTCAGGAGTCGTGTCAAAAGTCAGGGCAAATTCCTGTTCGTGAATACGGGGAAAAAAGATTCCCGGTCTGCTGTGAGGCAAAAGATCGTTGGTGATCTTTTCCCATTCACCCAGGGTGCCGGCAACAGAACCGATCAACGCATTTGCCGTGGCAGCATAGAGGCTGTTTTCGCTCCGGATGTTGTAACAGGATAACCTGCATATGACCGGGTCTTGTTCGGCTTTCCGTATTTGCATCAGTACTTTGTTGATCAGGGAAGATTTGCCTGTTTTTGGATTGTCCCAAACAACGGAATGTTGTCCCTTCAGAAGGTTGGATGCCATCCAGTCGGTCCCGGCAGTTCTTCCCAGGACTTCAGATGCCTGTAGCGGGCGTGTAACTATAAACGGAGAATTCATAACAAAGTTGTTGTAATGTCACAAAGATACTTTTTCTTTGGTATTCCGGGAAACTTTTTTACCTTTGCAGTCCGATTTTAGCCGGAAAATATTTAATGATCGTCAAGCTATTGAATAAGAGGTGCTTAAGTGCACCCGCTTGCGGTTGAAAACAAGATAAAGTATATTTTATGTACGCAATTGTAGATATTGCAGGACAACAGTTTAAGGTAGAAGAAGGCAGAAGAGTCTTTGTAAATCGCCTTCAGGCAGAAGAGGGATCCACTATCAGCTTTGAGAAAGTATTGCTCAAAGATACCAACGGAAATGTGGTAGTAGGAACTCCTTACCTGGAGGGTGCTACGGTGAGCGCCACCGTTTTGAAGCATCTGAAAGGTAAAAAAGTGTTGGTATTTAAGAAGAAAAGAAGAAAAGGATACCAGAAATGTAACGGACACCGCCAGCATTTGACGCAAATCCAGATAGACACAATTTCATAACAACTAAGACACAGGATTATGGCTCATAAAAAAGGTGTCGGTAGTTCAAAGAACGGCCGCGAATCACACAGCAAACGTTTAGGAATTAAATTATTTGGCGGGCAGGTAGCCAAAGCCGGTAACATTCTGGTTCGTCAAAGAGGTACTTTACACAAGCCCGGAGAAAATGTAGGTATAGGAAAAGATCATACTTTGTATGCTCTGACAGATGGAATTGTGGTTTTTCGCAAGAAAGCCAATAATAAATCATACGTATCGGTTCAACCCCAGGCAGAAACTGCTCAGGCGTAACCGGATGCTACAGGAATCCGTCCCATACATGTGGCTCAGCGGCAACCAGCGCCCCGACTTCAGGACGATAAACATCTTCCGGAGCCGGAGGTTTTTGGGGGGGCCGTTTTGACAGGCTGTTCACCCAAATCGTGGAGTTGCTCCAGGAAGGAGGGCCACAGAGACGAACAGGTCCAAATTGGGAAAGAAGGTCAAAGCCGTACTTGCCACCGCAGAAGAAGCACCAGGGGAGAAACTTGAGGATGATACCAATGTTACATGGACAAGCGGACAAATAAGGGAGAAGGCTGAAGACATCCTCGCCAAGATGTCGGAATATGAGGGCAAGCTGGAGATGCTCGGAGGTGGTTGCGGACTCCGGATACGACAGTGAGCAGAACTATGAATATCTTGAGGGGGCGGGCATCGATGCCTACGTCAAATACGACATGTTCCATGCCGAGCAAAGGAGGAAGGGGAAGGCCGACAGGCGTACGATGGAAGTCAACCACAAGAACGACATGTACAGGGCAAAGGCAAGGGAGTTACTCACAAGCGAACTGGGGCTGTACCACAGAAGCATGAGGCCCATCGAACCTGAAGCCGTCTTCGGACAGATAAAGTACGACCACCGCTTCAAACGGTTCAAGTTGAAATCCTTGGCGAAAGTCTCCGTTGAGTTCGGGCTGGTGGCCCTTGCGCACAACATGAGGAAATACATTGCGGCCACAAAGGCCCGTAATGAGGTAAATGCCGCCTCCATGAAGACCACTGTCATAAACATGTGTGGCAAATTGGCTGCCTAAACTTTATGGTACCAACTTTCCTCCGCTTTGCACCAGCTTTCTGACAAAAAAAGAGGGCAACTAGAAATCTCTTTTTAGTCACCCTCTTGTTTATGTAATGTTCTGCTATTTGGGATTTCCTGTCAGGGCAATGCATTCCATTTCAATGAGCCAGGCCGGCCGGCATACTTTTCCCATAACTATGACTGTTGGAATTGCCGGGAAGCGGCTGGCAAACAGATCCTGAACAAATTGATAATCCTGTTGCCTTCTAAGGTAGACAATGATCTGGGCGACGTCATCAAAAGTAGCCTGTGCTTCTACAAGAAGTACTTCTACATTTTCTATCATTCTGAGGGATTGGGCGTGAATATCGTTGATATGCAGCACGTTCCCGGATTTGTCAATACTTGCTGTTCCGGATATCAGGATCTGGCGGCGATCGTCAAATGTCAGGGCAACCCCGCGTTCAAAAGTGACACCGTATATATTGGTGGGACTCAGGTGAGACAGCCCATGCAAATATTTGATCCGGGAGGGTTCCAGTCCGGCAACTGCATACGCATCCATGGTCACTAATGACGAATCCGTTCCGTTACTGCCTTCTATTCCTGTACTGGCTATGTAATGTGTTTTTTCGTTCAGTCCAATTTTACTGAAATAGTCTGTACGTACTTTGGCAAATGCGGCATAATTTGTGTCGATGTCCTGTATATAAAACCATGTACGCAGACAATTGCCGGCCATGGAACAACCTTTTGCACGAAGCCATTTTTCATAATCAGTAAGCAGTTTCAGGGTTTGTCCGGTCACATCCCCGGCCAGGCAATACCTTTCAGTTATCCAAAAATGGGTATATTTTTCCGTATCTGTTCCAGGATCTCTCAAATAAACCCATAATGCGATTTGGGATCCGTTGGCAGGAGGCTGCTCAATACAGGAAATAGCACAGGATGCAGGAAGGATCTTGCGGGTGTGGATCCGGGGACGCTGGTCTTTGGCATTTCTGAGAAAATACCGTGCAAAGATACGTTGTGCCTTGTTGTACGGTTCATGGGACAGGTATTCCTGTACACAGTAATGTAAAATATCTGTTGTTTCTTCCAGTTTTTTGTGAGGCTGTCGCTTGCGTTGTTCCCGGATTTGAAATATCATGTGATACTCAGATCCGTTTTGAACGGGAGTGAACGCAGATACCTGCACGGAACAGGAAGGATATTGGTCAAAGGTATAATTTGTAAATTCCATCATACGGCAGGACATAAAACACTAAGGTACGAAAATTCCGTTGAATACGGCCTGTCTGAGTGACCCTTCATCATCGTCTCCTTCGTATTCCCAATACATGGCTCCTTTCATGCCGTATTGATGAATAAACCGGCATTTGTATCCTATGGAACGCGGGTTGTCATAATTGCATACGATCTTTCCCGTATTGTCTTTCAAGTAAGGAGCTTTGGCAACATCATCCCAACATTTTTCATAATTTTCCAATTTTATGAGCTTTCCGTAACTGTTCATTCCCTGAGGAAAGTCAGGAGAAGTTTTCCCGTAAAAAGGGATGCCCAGAACCAGCCGGTCCAGGGGGAATCCCGCAGTAACGTGAGCCAGTACGGCTTCATAACAGGAAAGATCGCCGGTCAGGGATGATGGATACAACCCGGAATGATGGAAAGGGGGATAGGCGATATCGTACGTCATGATGTTTACAAAATCCACGTAATCCACTATGGATTTGAAGTCTATGAATTTTCCGCTGGCTGCGGATGCCAGGGTCAGTAATTGACCCGGGGCAAGGTTTTTCCGGATATCGCGCATTAAAAGGGTGAAGTTCCGGATATCTTCCGGGGCAAATGAAATACCCGGCCCGGGGTTGGTAGGGTATTCCCAGTCAATATCTATCCCGTCAAGGCCGAATTCATTAACAATCCTCCGGCAATCTTTTGAGAAAGATTCCCTGTAATGATCGTTTGCCGTCATTTCGCTAAAGCGGCCGCTTCCCCAACCTCCAATGGAAAGCAAAACTTTAAGAGATGGCTTCTGATCTTTCAGGGCAACTATCTCACGTAGCCTCTCAGGGTTATCCACCCTGATACCGTTGCAAGAATCGTTAACGTGTCCGAAAGCATAATTAATGTGAGTGATGTAATTAGGGTCAGGCATGGCTTCTTTCCACGAAGTCACGTAAGCGGCCACTACTTTTTCCGAAAGGGGCTCCAGTGGCGTTAACAACCATTTCAGGGCATTGGTTATAAGCAGGTTCTGGGTAGGATCAGAAAAGCTGTGCGCGTCATGTCCCACACTAATGTATACCATATTGTATTTTCTGTTTATCCAGGCAACCGGAATATCCTGTTGTTCCAAGGGTTCGGTGAGACCCAGGGGAAAAGAATCTCCGGATACACTTAGGAGAATGGATACGTTGGGATTTTCACGCAGCCCCGGAGAATAAATCTGCCATTCATTGGCCGGGGCAATAAAATTACCGGGGATCCCCCGGCATATGGGATGTAGAGGATCTTCAATCTTGAGTTTTGCAGGCAGGGCCGGCAGGCTGGATCTTTCAGGTGAAACTCCCCCAATAAACTCCCGAAACCACGGCCATTCACCTGTCGCATAAACGGATGTACGTTGGAATCCTACCCACCGGCCTCCGTTTTCCATGTAACTTTGAAAAGCTTCCCGTTGGTTTAGATTCAAAGGAATATGATTCAGCATTATGATCACACTGATGTCTTTCAGTTCCCTTTCATTCATTCGGCCGGGATCCGAAGTATGTTCAAAGAGCAGCTCCCCGTTGCCGTTAAAACCGGAAAAGAAGGAAACTACCTTTTGTGCAAATTCTACATGTGAAGGATCTTCCCCGGGATTGTGAAAAGCCAGTACCTTTACAGGTGTGTTTTGGGCATGCACGGTCAGCAGGCTTGACAGGCCCGTAACTAACAGGAATATTTTGCGGATGTTCATAATTGTAACGGTTTATTAACCAAAAGTACAAAAAAACAATGCATCTTTGCAGTGAAATCTCTAAAGTATGAATACTGTATTACAAATTCTCAATCTTGCAGGTTCATTAGGTCTTTTTCTTTACGGGATGACGCTCATGAGCGAATCCTTACAAAAGGTCGCGGGCGATGGCTTGCGCGGCTTTCTGGCTTCAATGACCTCAAATTCCTTTAAAAGAGTCTTTACAGGGATGTTTATTACGGCAGTCATACAGTCCTCCAGCGCCACAACCGTAATGGTAGTTAGTTTTGTGAATGCCGGATTGTTATCCCTGGCACAGGCCATAGGCGTGATCATGGGAGCCAATATAGGTACTACCGTAACAGCGTGGATCGTATCCCTCCTGGGATTTAAGGCCGATATATCCATTCTGTCCATTCCACTGATAGCCCTGGGATTCATTTTGACAATGTCAAAAAGGCAGAAAAGAAAAAATACGGGAGAAATGGTGATCGGGTTTGCCCTGCTTTTCCTGGGTCTGACTTTCATGAAAGAGTCCGTGCCCGATTTGCGTTCAAATCCTGAAACACTGGCCTTTTTGCAATCCCTGACCGATTGGGGTTTCTGGTCCGTATTAATCTTTGTGGGGATCGGCACAGGGCTGACCATCGTACTTCAGTCTTCAAGTGCCACCATGGCCCTGACACTGGTTATGGTAAATTTCGGATGGATCCCGTTTGAAATGGCGGCTGCACTGGTGCTCGGGGAAAACATAGGTACTACCATAACGGCCAACATAGCTGCTTCCGTGGGGAACGTTTCAGCCAAACGAGCGGCATTGGCCCATACATTTTTCAATCTTTTCGGAGTCTTATGGGTTTTGATTCTTTTCAAGCCGTTTTTGAAACTGGTGGGAATTATCATAACAGGACTGGGGGCTGCAGATCCTTTCATACCGGTAACGCAGGCAGCTGACCCCGAAGCTTCTTCAGTATCCATGCTTTATGCCGTATCCTTGCTTCATACCCTGTTTAATGTAACCAATACAATGCTCCTGGTAGGATTTACTCCGTTCCTGGTAAAAATTGTGACTTACATCATCAAAAACCCGAAGGAAGAAGAAAAGTTCAGGCTCAAATTTATCCAGGGAGGGTTGCTCAGTACTGCGGAATTGTCTTTGGATCAGGCAAAACAGGAGATAATCCACTACGGGGATATCATCATGAGACAGTATTCCTTTGTGCGTAGTGCCCTGACGCAGCCAAATGATGATGAATTCAATGTCCTTTTCAAAAAGATATCTTATTACGAAGAAGTGACGGATAAGATTGAATTTGAAATAGCCGAATACATGAACCAGATAGGAGAAGAAGAGATCAGCGCTGAATCCGGAAGCCGCATACAGGCTATGTACAAGATAATCGGGGAGATGGAAAGTATGGGGGATTCGGCTTACAACATCGCCCGCATCATGCAGCGGAAACGGCTCAACAAAATAGTTTTTGACGAACCAATGATCAAAAATGTGCTCAATATGTTTGATCTGCTAGACAAGGCGTTTACTGTCATGATAGAAAACCTGAAAGCCGGGTATACAAAACTCAACAATATTGAAAATGCCTACGATGCCGAGAAAGACATCAACAAATATAGGGATATGCTCCGGGAAGGAAATTTGTTGAATCTTGGAAAAAATCAGTACGATTACCTTACCGGCGTGTATTTTATGGACATCATTGCCGAATGTGAGAGAGTAGGGGATTATATAATCAATGTTTCCGAGTCCATAATGGAGATAAAATCGTAAAAAATGTTAACGCTTAAATTTTTAAGAGAGAATCCGGATTTTGTTGCAGAGCGTCTTGCCGTTAGGAATATGGATGCCGGCCCCGTAATAAAAAAGATCGTGGAACTGGATGTGCGCAGAAGAGCGGCACAAACTCAATCCGATGCACTTACGGCAGAGCAGAAAAAGATCGCGGCGGGTATCGGGAAACTCATGCAGGACGGGAAGAAGGCAGAGGCCGAAGAAATCAAAAAACAAGCTGCACAGACAAAGGAAAAGATCAAAGAATTGAACCACGAGCAGGAATCACTGGAAAAAGAGCTGAATGACCTGTTGGTTACTCTGCCTAATATTCCTTATAATCTGGTGGTCCCGGGTAAAGGAGAAGAAGATAACGTCCTGGTACGGGAAGGAGGAGTGGTTTCTGAGCTTCCCGCTGATGCCTTGCCTCATTGGGAATTGGCAAAAAAATACGACCTGATAGATTTTGATCTGGGAGTGAAATTGACGGGAGCCGGGTTCCCGGTATATAAGGGAAAAGGGGCCAGGTTGCAAATGAGTCTGATCCAGTTTTTCCTGGATCAGAATACCCGTGCCGGCTATAAAGAGATCATGCCCCCCATCATGGTCAATGAAGACTCCGGTTACGGGACAGGGCAATTGCCCGATAAAAGCGATCAGATGTATCATGCCGGGCTGGACAATTACTACATGATCCCGACCGCAGAGGTGCCTTTAACCAATATATACAGGGATACGATCCTGGAACAGGAAGAACTGCCGGTCAGGATGACGGCCTATACACCATGTTTCAGACGGGAAGCCGGATCGTATGGAAAAGATGTCAGGGGATTGAACCGGCTGCACCAGTTTGATAAAGTGGAGATCGTTCAGCTGACTCATCCTGAAAACTCTTATTCCGTTCTTGATCAAATGGTTAAGCATGTTGAGCGCCTCATACAGCTGTTAAAGTTGCCTTACCGGATCCTGCGTTTATGCGGAGGAGACCTGAGTTTTACCTCTGCCATGACCTATGATTTTGAGGTATACTCGGCAGCCCAGAAACGATGGCTGGAAGTCAGCTCGGTATCCAATTTTGAAACTTTTCAGTCCAACCGGCTGAAAGCCCGTTTCAGGGGAGAAGGCGGCAAGATCAACCTGGTACATACACTAAACGGGAGTGCGTTGGCTCTGCCGCGTATTGTTGCAGCCCTGCTTGAAAACAACCAGACTCCCGATGGCATTGATATGCCTGAAGCCCTACACAAATATTTGCATTTTTCCAGAATATAATTTTGAAGAGGTAAAATAAATCAGCCAACCAATAATATGAAAAGAGTGTAGCTCTACGAGTTACACTTTTTTTGTTCATATATTTCATACGTAAATTTATCATTATTTACGTAGCTTTGCTATTATAAGTCAAGACACAAAGAAGAAATGATATGATGTTTATTAATCGAATCAGACAATTAAGAGAGGACTGTCAAATGCCACAGCGGCAATTGGCAACAGCATTAAATATTGACACGGCAACCTATTGCAAGATCGAAAAAGGGATTCGCTGTGTCAAACGTGACCAGGTGATTACAATTGCAAAGAGTCTCAGGGCCGACCAGAATGAACTTTTGAGCTTATGGCTTGCCGATCAAATCATTGACATTGTGAAGGATGAAACAGAGCTGGCAGATATGGCGTTAGATTTAACCAAAAAATATTTGAATAATTAATATGCAAAAATTACCAACAAAAATATTATTCATTGTTGATGAACTTATTGACCAATATAATGATGATGATCGATATAATCGTCCTTGGATTATTGGCTTTAGTGGAGGAAAAGATTCTACTGTTTTACTAACATTAGTTTGGCTCGCACTTCTAAAAATAAGAGAAGAAAATCCATTGTCACAACTGAAAAGGAAAGTATATGTGGTATGTAATGATACTATGGTAGAAAATCCAATAATTGAAGAATATGTAAGTAAAGTTTTACGAACTATTCAAAATGCTGCGAAAGAACAGCAATTACCAATTATAGTAAAGACTACCGTCCCTCAAATTGAAGATACCTTTTGGAGTTGTGTTATTGGAAAAGGTTACCCAGTACCTAATAATTCTTTTCGGTTTTGCACTGATAAAATGAAAATTAAGCCCACTTCTATTTTTATTACGAGTCAAATATCAGAAGATGGAGAAGCGATAATCTTAATAGGGACACGTTTAGCTGAAAGTCAACAAAGAGCAAAATCAATAAAAAAGCATGATATAAAAGGACATAGATTATCCAAACATCCTTTAAATCCGAATACATATACTTATGCACCGATTAAAGAGTTAATGTTGGAGGAGGTTTGGTATATCATTAGAGATATTCCTTCTCCATGGGGGTTTGATAATCAAATACTTTATAGAATTTATGCAAATGCTTCAGCCGACGATTATGAGTGTCCGACACTTGTAATGGATGAAACTCATAGGTCATGTGGACAAAGTCGTTTCGGTTGTTGGGTTTGCACCGTTGTAAAAGAAGATAAATCAATGACAGCACAAATAAAAAATGGTGTTGAGTGGATGAAACCGTTACTTGATTTTCGTAACAAATTAGTAGAAAATCGTAATGTTTCAGAATATAGAAATGAAACCCGTCGTAACGGCCAATTAGCGATAGATGAGAGTGGTCATAAAATGGGTAATTATACGATGGAATATCGTATACAAATGTTGAAAGAATTGATTGCTATTCAAAAAGATATACAGAAATATCGCTCAAGTATTGACTTAATAACTAGTCAGGAATTGATAGCAATTCAGGTGATGTGGTATAGAGATGGTAATTTTTCAACTACTGTTAATGATATTTATAATAAAGTGTATGGTTATAATTTATCCAACGATAATATTGAATTGCAAGAACGTCTTTTGCTTGAGAAATCATGTAAAAATCCTACTCACTTTGCATTAATACAGGAATTACTAGCATTACAAAAGAATAAAGCATTATTAATGAAAAAATATGGCCTACAAACTGATTTAGAATCACGTTTAGATAGTTACGTAAAGGAAATAGGAAATGAAAATTAAAAGCATTGAACTTTATAATTACCGCCTTTACAAAGGCTTAAATAAAATTGTCTTTAAAAATGGAAACGAAAAAGAGAATTTATTTTTAATTTCAGGTGAAAATGGTTTTGGAAAGACAACTTTTTTACATTCTTTACTTTGGTGCTTATACGGCCGATTAATGTCGGATATTGATGAAACTTTTCGGAAAGAGATGTATAATGGCGCTTATAACAATACATTAAAGAGTAATCTTAATAATATTTGTAAACAACAATTAAAGATAAAGATAAATCCTGATATAGTATCCAAGATAAAAAAAAAGGGATATACTGTTGATACAGAATATCTAAAAGAATGGTCTCAATATTCTGTTTCATTAGAGTTTACAGATGTACTTATTCCATCGATATCTTGCCAATCACTAAAAATCATTCGTTCCTATGATATTATTATTGAAGAAGAATTTGTCAGAATTCTTATTGATGGTGTGCCTAACGAATTAACTAATGAAATAGGGCACCAAATATTTATAAACGATTTCATTTTAAATAAAGATGTTGCTCGATTTTTCTTTTTTGATTCTGAAAAAATCGTAACTCTTGCTGAAACAAATACTGTAGAAGAAAAACGAAAGCTTTGTTCTGCATACAATGAGGTTTTAGGCGTAAAAAAATATGAGAATTTGAAAAAAAATCTTGAAAATTTACGTTTACGCTTTCGTCGTAAATCTTCTGATATCGAAGGTCGTAACCGACTTCTTGAACTTCTTAATAAGCAAAAAATTCTGTCTGTCACAATTACAGAACAGGAACATTTAATTGTTAAGCTTGAAGAGCAATTGATAATGTCTCGCAAAGAAGATGAGAGGCTTCAAATGTTACTTTTCAGGGAGGGAAATAGTACAACTCTTGAAGAACTTAATCGACAAACAGCCGTTTTGGAAGTTACACAAAAAAAAGATGCTGATTACAAAATACGGTTAAAGCAATTTTTGGAGTTTGCACCTTTTGCTATTTCCGGTAAACTTTTAGAAGATACCAAAAAACAGATGGAACATGATTTTAATATTCTTCAATCAAAAAACAATGTTAGAAATCAAAATTTCCTATTACAAAATATTTTAGTGGAAATGAAAGAAGCATTTAGCAATGTTTCTCTTGCACAAAAAACAAAAGTTGAATTAATTAATTCATTTCATTCTATTATAGCTAAATATCAGAATCAAACAACAGATGAACTTCCATTACTTAATGTCAATAAAGAGGATCTTGATGAATTTTTATCTGTATACTCAAATATCACGACGACATATAGAGTTGAATTTGAGCATCTCACCGATGATTATCGTAAAAATAAACAGATTCTTGAACGTACAACTCGGAATATAAGTAATATGCAGACTAAGGAGAGTGATTCACTAATAAAAAAAATTAGACTACAAAAAAATGAAAGTGAACATAAAATAGTTGATTTGGAAAAGAGGATAAGAGAGTTACATGAAGAGTTAGGGGCAATTAATAAAGATTTAGCAGTCATAAGTCGTCAAATTTCAGAATTAAGTAAAAAAGTTAGTGCTGGCGATAGTGATTCAAAAAAAGACCAAGTTGCTGAGCAATTGATTAGTGAACTTAATTCATTTCTTACTTCTTTGAAAAATAAAAAAAAGTCTACACTTGAAAGAAGAATTAAATCGACAATGAATAGATTAATGCATAAGAGTGATTTTATAGGTAAGGTTGATGTTGTAATTGCTAATGATATTATTGATATTAATTTATATGCTGTAGATGGTAGTCTTATTAAAAAAGAGATGCTTTCAAAAGGAGAGCAACAACTTTATGCAACTTCTTTATTAAAAGCTCTTGTTGAAGAATCAGGTATACAGTTTCCTGTATTTATTGATAGTCCTTTACAAAAGTTCGACAAGAGTCATGCTAACAAAATAATAACAGAGTTTTATCCAACTATTTCTAAACAGGTTATTTTGTTTCCGTTGCTAAACAAAGAGTTAACAGAAAATGAGTTGAACATCATGAAGCAATATGTGAATGCTGCATATTTATTAAAAAATAAGAATTCATATTCATATATTCAGGCTATTGATATTGATGATTTTATGAAGGAATAAATTATGTTTTCACAAATAAGAACAAGTACCAAAAATCGCGAAATAGTCGTTGAGCTAACTCATAAATTTAATTTAGGAGCAGAAAATATTATTGCTAGGATTGCAATCGGTTATTCTTTGAATTCAGGTGTAAAGTTTGTCCCTACTGATGTAAAAGATTCAGGTGGTAAAGAATATAGCAAAAATGTACTTTTCGGTAGTTATTATCCAGTTTATGAGGCTATGATTTGTACTTATTATAAAATTAAAAGTGTTGATAAAGATTTACCACGTTATTTCAAGATGCATCTTGATCACGGTTTGGAGCTTATTTATCAAGATATAACAGATAATCCTAATTTACTTGGATACGATTATTTATTTGACAAAATTCATAATGGATTAAGCGAAATATGCTAAAAGATGAATTGAAATATATTACGACAGAGCAATTACATGATACGAATCAAATATCTGTTCGTACAGCTAATTGTTGTCTAAGTATAGGTTTAAATACTCTTTATCAAATTGTATCGTCTTTTGAAAATAATGGCTCATTTGTTAAAAATAGGATAAGAAATGCCGGTAAAAAAACTAAATAGGTCTTCGTGTGACCGTCAGGTCATATGAAGAACATGTTGTACTAATGTTGAGGTTGTTGAACTTATGGGTTTTGTGCCTTGATTTAAATGTTTGTCATGGTGTTGTTCGGTACCGCACGAAAGGAATATAAACGGATTTATCTGTGGTAAACTGTCCGTACAATATATAATCGGGTGGAGAACCATCCGGATTCGATCTTTGAAATACTGAAACTGTCACGTAAGGGTATGACGGTTGTGTCCGCCAAAAAGTTGTTATTTTTGACGGATTAAAAAGCTGCCACATCAATGTGCCGTCTGAGACCGGATGGATTTGGCGGGTGGAGCCCGTGTCGGAGCGATTACCTCAATGATGATCATCGGACATTTACAATTCGGGCATATACCGATATTCCATCCTTTCTCGGCGCATATCTGCATGTAAGGTTTCTTCTTCCGTTCTTTGGGGACAGGTGTCCCGCCAAGCTGGATCTGTACTTGCCGCACTTTTTCGCGGTTGGACGGTGATAGCAATCCATAGTGGCGGATCCGCACGAAGGCGGGAGGCAGGATGTGCATGGAGAACAGGTGCAGGAACTCTTTGGCATGCATGGTCATCTCTTTGTGTTTGCCGCCGTTGCGGTAGTCCTTCCAGTCATAGGTAACCACCCCCTCGGCAGTGACGTTCTTGATGCGGGAGTTGCTAATGGCAACACGATAGGCGTAGCGACCGATGTACTCAAGTACCTGGTTCACGCCTTTTGCAGGTGGACGGCTGAACACGACCCAATCTTTTGACATCGCCGCTTTGCGGACATCTTTCGGGATGGCCGTTCCTGTCTTTGCCAATTCTTTGGTCAGGGCTGCCAACATCTTTGCCCGGAACACCTTGCTCAGGGCATGCACGGGAAACAGGAAGTTGCTATTACCCCTGCAACCCTTCAAGTGGTGCCATATGCCGTCCCTGTCCACACCCCCGCCCGTTACAATGCAATGTATGTGAGGGTGGTAGAAAAGGTTGGAGCCCCAAGTGTGGAGAATACCGGTCATGCCTCCCTGTAAACCCTGCTTCCCGAAGAACTTACTTAGGGTGGCCCATGCCGCACGGAACATGCACGTGTAAAACAAGGCTTGGTTGGCTATGGCCAACGGGTGGAAACAATCGGGAATGGTGAATACCATATGGAAGTACTTGGTTCCCGGTATGATCTCTTCACGTCTCATCTCAATCCACGCTTCCCGCTCCTTGTTCTGGCATTTTGGACAATGACGGTCACGGCAACTGTTGTAGCTGACGTGCGTTTCGCCGCAATCCGGACACACCTCCACATGGCCGCCAAGGGAACGGGTACGGCACATAGCCATTACCGAAAAAGACTTGCGCACTTGTGGCACGGTGGAATAAGAGTCAAAAAAATCGTCACCCCAGTCCCGGATGATTTGCCCGATCTCATGCTTTGGCCGCATCCTTGAAGAGCATGTCAATGAGCGGAATACAGTTGTGTTTCTCAATCCTTGCCACATGAAGGTAGATCATCGTGGTCTGTATGGAGCGGTGGCCAAGACGGTCTTTTACGGTTTGAATATCCTCTCCATATTCCAAAAGATGTGTTGCGAAGGAATGGCGGAGCGTGTGAGTGGTAAGTTGCGTGTCAAGACCGGCACGCGTCAAAGCTTCTCTAAGCCGCGAGCGTATAAAATGATTGTCGACTGGTTTGTCCGCGCCGAAACACTTAAATACAAGACTCTTACTCGGGTAACTCTGGCGATAGGCCTTCAGGACGGTCAGCGTCTTGCCCGAGATAGGGACAACCCTGTCCTTGCCGCCCTTGCCACGTTTGATGTGAACCATCCGCCGATGGATGTCTATATCTGTCCACTTCAGGTTGCATGCTTCAAAAGCACGAAGGCCGCAATCGTAGATTGTGGAAAACAGGGCCTTGGAATACAATTCACAGCAATGAAGCAATGTCCTTACATCTTCCGTTGACATCACCCGTGGAAGTTTCTTATCCCGGCGAATCGCCGGAAGAACAAGGCCGGGGAGTTCTTTATAACCCAAAGTGTTGAGGTAGCACTTCAAACCATAAATGAAATGCTTGAACTGGGCTTCTGCGGGTAAGGGCTTTCGTCTGAGCATGGATTGCAGGTAATCATCCAGGTCCGCTTGGGTGAACTCCTCGGGAAGCTTGCCCACTTGGAGTACTGCTTTGTACAATGCGTGACAGTAATCAGTTATGCTACCCGCTGCATATCTGCTGATTTGCAGTTTGCTCGAAAAGAGCGATACGCGATCCGCGAAGGCTGGTACCCTTGCAATCGCCTTGTCTGAAATTTTTTTATATTAGTGTCTAAAAGAACCGAGTACAAAATAAGGCGGTATAAAACGTTAAATTTGTACTCAAATGGAAAAGAAGAAACGCAAATCAGCCAGCTTCAAGACAAGTGTCGTAATGGAGCTGTTACGCGGCGAATCGATTGAAGAACAGAGCCGCAAACACGGTCTGACAATGGCCGAGATCTCTGAATGGAGAGATGATTTTATAGCAAACGGCATGAACGGCTTTAAGAAGAAGCCGGAAAATGCCAAACTGGCGAGAGCTGAGCGGCGCATAGGACAGCTGGAAATGGAGCTGGACCTGGTAAAAAAAAAGAACGAGTTCATTGCCAAACAAAGAAAGAGCTAGTGGAATATCTGAGTGGACAAACCTATGATAAGACCGGCTGTGGATACCCCATGGTGATGGTGCTCCGTGTTGCAGGGTGTTCAAGTTCCAACTGGTATGAGAAGCATGAGCAATCGCAGGGCGAGACACGCGGCCGGAAACCTTCGGTCAGTGATCAAGACCTGCTTGTTGCCATCAGAGAGGTAATTTCTGAGAGCTTGTTCCACGGCGAGGGTTACATCAAAATCTGGAAGAAACTGGCAAAAAAGAAACATATCTACGTATCCAACCGCCGTGTGAACAGGCTAATGCGTGAAAATGACCTTCTGAGCCCGTACAGACATGCTTGTGAAATGAAAAAGAAGGAGCATAAAGGCAGAATAATACAAGAGCACCCCAACCTGCTGTGGGGTACGGACGGCAAAAAATTCTTTGTAGACAACCTGGGCTGGTGCTGGTTCTTTGCGGTTATCGACCACTTCAATGATGAGATTGTCGCCTGGCATATATGTAAGCGTGGAACCAGATGGGCGGCTATGGAACCGGTCAAAGCAGCCGTAAAAAAGGTCTTCAAAAGCCTTGACAAAGGTGTCTGCAAAGGCACCTCGTTGAAGCTTAGAAGCGACCACGGAACACAATATGACTCGGATGACTTCATGAAAGAGATGGCTTATCTGGAACTTGATATGTCGAAGGCTTATGTGAGGAGTCCGGAGTGCAACGGTTGCATTGAACGCTTCAACAGGACGATCAAGGAGGAAGTATTCAGCATCCAACGGTTCTCCTCACTGGAGCAGGCTCAGCGCATCATTGAAACCTTCATTGGAAACTATAACAGAGAATGGATGATACACAGGTTGAAATATATGTCACCACAGGAATACAGAGCAGAATATGAACGGAAAAAGGCGGCTTAGCCGACTCAAAACACTAAAACCTTTTGGGGTTTGCCAGGCGGCAGGGGCAGAAGGCCCCTGAGAGTGCCTCCCCGATAGAGATGATTGAAATAAATTAAAAAAATACTCGGTTATTTGGATTTAATACATCTGAAATTTTTTTGGACATAGTATTCATTGTGTAAGAATTAATGGCGGACACTAATTGAACCAGTC
>WOYI011313366.1_pt1 | contig 38159 bp, 26 predicted proteins | sample 6423411 | NCBI WGS metagenome assembly WOYI01 (sample SAMN13441803, study PRJNA592873) | oil field metagenome | biome: oil field; feature: oil-well bore; material: oil-contaminated soil; isolation source: oil-contaminated soil from oil-well borehole | place: Germany: Wietze | collected 2016-10-18 ...
AAAATACCCTTATTTTGTTGCTTTTTATGAAAATAGGGTTAAAGTTGGGCTAAATCCCTCATGACAGACATAATTCAACTTGTCATGTGAACCATTTCGTGTCTTTGCTAGTTGATCTTTAAGGAAGAAAATATCTATGCTGCTATTAAGTTCTTTCAAGTGGTTAAAAAAATGGTCATAAAATTGAGTGGACACCTTCTCTGCCAGATTATTAACATCAATAGCATTATATTGCGACACGCCTTTTGATAAGAGATACAGACCGATGCCAAGATCAGATCCAGGCCCCAATTCTAAAACATTCTTATCGATAAGCGAGCCACTTTTGTTGGTATAATCAAGAAGATGAGTAAGCCACCGATCAACCACTTCAATGTCATATTCAATACATTTCTTATAGTCGTTTATGGAATATGGTTTAGGTGAAGAATACCCCTGAATCACATTTTTTATCTTCGCCAGAAAAAGAAACCCAACACCAGCAGCATAATAATATAAATTATAAAGTTTTATTATAATCTTCATTCTTAACGACCAACCTGGTCGAGACGACAGCCGTCGTCTTTGTAGCGCATCATCCTCAGCTTGTTTCTTGCCACCCACCAACCAGGCACCCAGATGCGCTTCTTCATGGCTGGTGCCGCCGAGCCGATCATCCAACACTGTTTCGTACAATTCTTTATGTGGTTTCTGATCTTGACAGCATGCTGCCCCTGCCATATTTCATCGAAGGATTGCTCGTGCAGATTACCCATAATCAGCGGCGCATCCGAGCCGTTGCAGGGCAGGATATTCCCGTGGGGATCAAGAAAAAAAACATCCGTGCCGGCCTCACAGGGCAGAGGTCTGTCGCCGCCTTTTACTTTATTGGCCAGTCCCATATTAAAGTAGGCGCGAAACCAATTTTTGGGCCTGTTCGTTTTGAGCAATTCATAAGATATTTTTTCAAATTCACCGGCGACCATCCCCTGATCCACGAAATAATTATCAGCTTTATGAAAATAAAATGAATTATGTGTAACCGCCGTAGCAAATTCAACTCCTATAGCAGCCGCGAGACGATATAGATCGATCATATCTTTGGCATTTCTATCAGATACGGTAATCCCAAAGCCAATGTCCCTGATACCCATATCGCGGAGAATCAAAAGAGTTCGCAAACCATGATCAAAGCCGTTCTTAATTCCGCGCAATTCATCATTAGCCGCCGGCAAACCTTCTATAGAAATTCTGATTCCGATCTTGTTGCCAAATTTTTTAGCGATGTTTACAATGCTTTCTGTAAGGTATCCGTTTGTGCTGACAACCAGGCGTTTTGTTTTTTGCAGGGCGGCAGTGATAATTGCTTCAAGGTCATCACGAAGAAACGGTTCGCCGCCGGTGATATTGATAAAATTCAGATTACCGGGAATCCGGTTGATTAAAGAGGGTGGGAATTCCTTTTCCTTTTCCGTCGGGTGTTGCCATGTATTGCACATGCAGCATCTGGCATTGCACCGGTATGTAACAATTAAACAGGCTTCCATGCTATTTATCTCCAAATTTCAGGGTGTACTTTCAGGATTAATTACAAAGCTGCCTGTAAATGCAGATCAGTTTATCTCCATGTTCGTGGAGCGAGAATTTTTCTTCAATAATTTTTCTGCCGGCCATTCCCATATCCTGTCTTAACGCCCTGTCTTGCATCAGGCGGTTCATTTTTTCCGCTAGGTCATGCGCATTGCCTGGCTCAAACAAAAACCCTGATACGCCGTCCTCAATCTGTTCCGGAAGTCCACCAAGATTTGAACCTATAACCGCTTTGCCAGACGCCATCGCTTCGAGGACAGACATAGAGCAATTTTCGTAGCACTCGGATGGGACAACAACCAAAGCCGCTTCTCTGATGAGATCATGAAGTTCTGTTCCAGTTTTATAGCCGATGAATTGAACATCAGGATAAGCGGATTGCAGCGACTCCGCAAGCGGGCCGGAACCAACCACTTGCAAAGGGATGGCGCTGTTCAGTTTGCTATGGGCTTCCAGAAGGGTTCTGATGCCTTTCTCTTTGGAGAGACGGCCAAAATACAGGATATACCCTCTATCGGCATAGGGTGATGAGTATTCATCAAGGTTAATCCCATTGCGAAGGATGTGAATTTTTTCTTGTGGAATTCTCCTGCTGGTCAAATCGGCGAGAAACTGGCTGGGCGCGATAAAGACATCGACCGCTTCATAGCTACGCCGCCACAGATGCCACAACCCCTCGCCCGCTAACAGAAGCTCCTGCATTCTTGAGTCTTGGCAGTGGTGTGTTACCGATTTCCAGAAAGCCTTGCCATTGCATGCCGTGCAGATATGCCCATGGTTTAAAGCTAGATATGACGGACAAAGCAGTTTATAGTCGTGAAGGGTCAAGGCCACCTTAATGCCGTGTCTTTTTAGGACCGTGATTATGGAGGGCGTAAGCTGATGATAGATATTGTGGAGATGGGCGACATCCGGACGTTCTTGCGTCAGAAGTTTTTCCAATTTTCTCACTGCTTCGGCGGAATGAATGAAAGAAAGCGCTGTTTTCAGTTTGCGGGAAAATCCTTCTGTGGACTCATAGTTGATATTGTCAACAAATAATCCGGCATAGACTGAATCGAAATTGCGCCGGTCTTGCATGGAAAAATCAATTACGGCTATTCCCTTTTTTTGAAGGAGCTCTCTTTCCTGAAAGAATACACGTTCGGAACCTCCGTTGAGATGAAAAAACTTATTGGCCATCAGGACTTTCATGTTATGGTTTCATTTCTATTCATGGTCGGCTTCATTTTGTGCTGTGCGGAACCAGTTCTATTTGCACAATGGAATGCTTTGGAAATAAATATTTGAATTCGTTTGGACCGGCCACAGTATCTGTCGAATGATATGTAATGGCGCCGCGATATTTGCCGTCCGCTTCCATGCTCTCTCCGGCAAGTACCGTTGCCTTGCGAAGATAGCCGTCGCTGCCGCCCTTTATCCGAATTGTCGAATTGATATCCGTTGATCGGGACCTGTTTATAACTGAAACGGTGATTTTCCCACTGCGGTCGACTGTTGAAGTCACTCCAAGAATCGGTATATCTTTGTATGCAGGGTAGTTGCCAAGTGGAACACTGTCCATTTTGGACACCTGCGCCGAATTGGAGCAAAGTCTTTGTCCCGCATGTTCGCGAAACATCTTGAGTGCATAATAGGATGGCCGATAGGATATCTTATCACCAGACACCTGGAGGTTGCCCATCTCTCCCATGAGGAGCCAGAAGTTGGCCATCCATACACCCTCCCTTATGAAAAGCGAAAGCAGATCACCAACGAAGAGGGCGGATCTCAGATTGGATATCTCGTCGAACCGGGAACGATATCCATCAGGCAAAGATCCGCGATTATTATATATAACATTGTATTCCGTAATTGCGATTTTAATGTCTTTCTTCGGCGCAGCCATTAAAATATTTTTCAGGTTTCTCAGACGTGCCTCATGTTCATTAATCGTTCCGAAAACAGCATTGCTTATATTATCATCGTTAAACAACTGATAGATACCATTCCCCCCTTTTGTGACAACCATATCGTAGATGAAACAGTTTCTGTCTTCGCCGGTTTTTGATACAAGATCATTAATATATGAAATCGAAATCCTGTTCATGCCTGCGTTAAGATTCACGGGGATCTTATATGTACGCCAAACCGTAGAATCCACGATAAGCTCGCCGACTACCGACTTGTCTGCTTTAATCACAATAATAGGCCAACCGCCATCCGCAGGCGTTCCCTCTGCGATAAGTTCAAGCATATATGTGCCATCTGAATCGGCTTTGAACTCAACCCATTTGGTTTCATTCCCATAAAAAGCCCATCCCAAATTGAATGTTGAATAAAAGTGAGGTGTTATAAAGTCTATATTCTTCCCTGCCGCTTGCAGAAGAGGTGAATCCCATTTAGCAGCGTCCGGACCACTTCTGTCCGAAACGGCCGCACCGATTCGAATGCCGGGATCCGCCGTTTTCATAGCGCTCGCAAACAGGTTGACTTTTTCAGCATATTGCGTGCTTGTAATCCCTTCCCCATCAGGTTCATTGCCGATTTCCCAAAATTTTACTTTCATCAAATCGTTGCTTTTTCGGGAGTTAGTATATTTCACCCACTCAGCAGCATCACGCTCAGTTAATGTCGCAGCATTAGCCGTAATAATAGGCTCGGCCCCAATCTGCTTGCATAGCCCGAGGAATTCATCAGTGCCGAAGTAACTGACGTCCTTGCCATCCACGCCGACAAGCATTGTTCTTAATTGTACCGGTCCGACACCGGCCTGCCAATTATATCTATTCGCTTCGCTGCCTCCCGGATACCGCATTATTGTCGGCTTAAGCTCTAACAATGCATTGAGCACATTATCGTTCACAACCTTTTTCTTCCTGTCCCATGCGCCGTCCGCATTCCACAGCCAGCGTATGTTTGAACCGAATAAATAAGGGCTGACCGTAGAGCTCATATCGCCCGGCATTATTTCGATGATTGCATCGTCTCCGTGCGGCTTGTCGACAGCCCATGCAGCGGAAGTCAATCCCGAAACAATAGTGACAATAGTCAAAATTATAAGAACTGAGGTCTTTGCCATAATTAGTTTTGCAGTTTTGTTTTTTTATGCAACAGTTGCAGGTAATATTCCGAAAGGGTTTCGCAATGTTTGTCAATGGTGTATTTTTGAGTGAATAATGACAGCGCGGCTTTGCCTGTTTTTTCCCTTAACCCATCATCTTTAAGCATCCGAATGATAGCATTGCTGAGTCTTTCATGATCTTCCGGTGGGACCAGGATGCCGGTGACTCCGTCATGCACTACTTCCCGATTCCCGCCGACGTTTGTTGCAACCATCGGTTTGCCATGCGCCATTGCCTCGAGAAGCGTCATAGGCAGTCCTTCCCACCTCGATGAATTGACATACAGATCACAGGCAGCAAGCAGTTCATGAACTTCTATGACCATTCCGGGCAATATTATATTCCCCCCAAGTCCGAAAGACTCGACCAACATGGTGAGGCGACCTTTTTCTTCCCCGTCTCCACCGATCAGAAGTATAGCGTCGGGCACCTCATTCACGACCCGGCGGAATGCCTCGATCAGCACATCGAATCCTTTTAAACTGGTGAAGCGTCCCAGTGAGATTACGAGTTTGCTTCCCGCTTTGATCCCGAACTTTTTCAACACATTGTCCCGGCAGAAATTCTTCTTATTGTCCGGTGCGTGTATCGCGTTGTCAAGAACACCTACCTTTCCAGCAGGAACGAATTTACAAATATTGTTTTTTACCTGAGATCCGCAGGCAAGAACCAAATCACTGGTCGTCAGTACTAATTTTTCCATTGCCGAATATTGTTTGTCGCTGTGTACAGTAGCCAAGACCCGAGCACCGGCCAGCTTTCCCACAATCGGTCCAATGTGGTCCAGCAGGTGACTGTGCAGAATATCACAGCGGATGCGACGCAAATGCCTTATTATATCCGCATATGTATTAAGCATCCGTATCGATTTGTGAGGGGCATTCCATACATAGACAGGAAACCCAAGCGACGCAATGCTATTAAAAAATGGTCCCCTGTCGAATACAAGATGAAGCTCGAAGGCAAATTGGGGATCATCCTTCATATAGGTCAATTCCTCCACAACCAACTTTTCGGCGCCACCGATATGCAAGGAGGGGAGAATGACTGCGACCTTTTTAGGACTGTGCAGCATAAGTATCCTTGCGACACGAACGAAGCTTTCGGGCTATTGCTCTTGAGTATAATTCGACAAATTCATCCGCAAGATTGCGGAAATCAAGTTGCTCTGCGGATCTGATGCAATGGCCGGACATCAGTTTCAGTCCCTCCCCGTCAGCCAGAAGTTCCCGCACTTTCCCGGCAAAATCCTTCACATCGCCAAGTGACACTATCTTCCCGTTAACCCCATCAATGACAACCTCCGGAATCGAACCGACTGCCGTGGCGACAACGGGCACGCCGAACGGAAACCCCATCGACACAACTCCGCTTTGGGATGCTTCGTGATAGGGAAGAAGCAGAAGTGAGGCTCTCCTGAAATAGCAAAAGACATCTTTATTCGGAATGAAGGCATCATGAACTTCGAATATCCCCAGTTCCATCATTTCTGTCTTATATTTCTCCAGTTCGGTGCCGGTTCCCGCTACGATAATCTTTATTCCGGGAGCTGTTTTCTTGAGAATCCGCCCTATTTTAATCAGATTATCCAGACCACGATACTTTTCCATCCTGCCGAAAAAAAGACAGGTCAGCGGTTCTTTTTCTATCGCTCCTTTTTCCCAGTATTTAAAAAGAGAGAGCGTTCCGTGGGGAATTACAGAGACTTTGCCGGCAAGGGCAGGCAACAATTCCTTGAATTTGTTATGTAACACTTCCCCATGCAAATGAATTACACCGGCGCGCCATTTCACCAATCCTCTTATAATCTTCCTTCTTGTCGCCGACCTGGAATCCGCCCCCGGATGAGGTGTGACATCATGAATAGTTACAACGATGGGCACCCGGTGAAATCGTACCGCAAGCGCGAACGTTTCCAACTCTCCGTTATCATGAATGTGGAACACGTCCGGAGAAAACTCTGAAACAACACGTAACAGGCCGGCATAAAAAGCCGGACGCCGTCTTCCCCGTGTGTCATATGCCCAGCACTTCACACCTGGCGCTATAACGTTCTCCAGATCGGAGCCGACTGTTGCATCCACAAGTTGAGTAGGCATCACCAGCAGGATTTCGTGCCCGAGACCGGCAAGGCTGTTTGCCTGCTGGATGACATATTCGCAAAAAGAAATCGAAGTTATGACTATGCGCATAGTAAATGTTTTATGGAATCGTCCGCCTATACTTCCGCTTAACGTATCTCCATGCTTTTTTGGTTTTTCTCTCCCTGTATATCGCTACTCTGTCTTTCACATAGATGAGATAGCCGAGGATAGCGAAGGAAATCCAAGATAATATGAATGGTTCTTCATGGAGCTGTTGAGCGATTGACAGCTTGTTATGATACGAATAACGAAACACATTTATCCTGCTCTTCAGTCTTTCAATCATCCCGGCAGATTTTATTCTTGAAAACTCTCTGTGATAAAGGACCTTTGCCGCGGATTTCCGGAATTTTGCCGTCAGTGACCGATGTGTAATCCCAACCGGTAAATACTCCTTGTAACCGACAGTTTTATTCAAAAACAGCGTTTTGTATTTGTCCGCAATTCTGTGCCAGACAAGAGCTGCTTCAACAAAACCGCCTTCATACCCTTCCGGAAAGGGAAATTCTTTCAACACGTCCAATCGATACATTCCTAAAGTGTCCATTGGCCATTTGTGCTTCCGGATCGAAAAGTTGTCGCTCTCATACACGTCGGCGGGGAAAAGGGCGCCAATAAGCGTGCCGTCGGCATGCCGACACAGACCTTCAATATTGGAAATCTCAAGCTTTTTGGATGCCGGCAGGGAATTCCATTGATTTGTTAAGAGCATTAGCGCTTCCGGATCATACCAGTCATCAGAATCGAGCGTCGTAAAGTATTCTCCACGCGCCAGAGAAATGGCTGCATTATGGGCCGTGTGCAATCCACCGTTTGGCTTCCAGTGATAAATAATAGGAAATGAATTCTCTTCCTTCAACCATTCTGAGATGAGGGTTTCCGTGTCGTCCGTTGAGCCGTCATCGATAATCAGCCATTCAAAATCCTTGAATGTCTGCTTCTGAAGACTGCGGTAAGTTCTTTCCAGCGTATGCCTTCTGTTGAATGTCGCCGTAAAAACCGTAACCTGAACGGATTGCTCATCGACCTTGGCTTTTGCCGTTCTGCCATGTTGATCGCTCATGTCATCCTCCTTGCGCATGTTCTGCAACTTCGTAACCCGTTCTCTGCAAAAATCCCTCAATGTTCTTTACTGCAAGCATGTTTTCAGTTTCTGTAGAATCATATTCTTCTACCAGCTTATACAACTTGTTGTGAGTCAACCTAAAAACAGTAAATCCGTTTTCCTTAAATAATTTCAGAATATCCTTTGCAGCATATCCATATTTATTGAAGCTGGTTTCCGAGGACTCAAACATAATACAGTCTGTATGCTTAAGCAGTTTTATTCCTCCGCGTAATACAAAAAGTTCATATCCTTCGACATCTATCTTTATTAAATCAATTTTTCTCGGACTGACAGCATCTTCTAATTTTTTAACCTCAACTTTTATACCATCTGAAGATACAATACAGTTTTGATCATCAGCTATATCATTTGAAAAATTCAAATGGCCGGATTTATCTCCCAGTGCACAGTTATGGGTTTCTATATTGTCGAAGGCATTTAAACGAATATTCTTATTTAAATAATAGAATGTCTTGGGATGGGGTTCAAAGGATATAATTTTACCACTCGGACCTACAACAAACGCGGCTTTAAGAGAATGTGTCCCGATATTCGCGCCGATATCTACAAACATGCTTCCTCTTTTTAAATAATCGGACAGAAAAAGCTCATCAGCTATGCGATCTTCTTTAGAAACCCAAAGCGATGCAGATAGCGATGTTGGGTAAAATCTTAATTTATAACCCTTCCTCTTTATGGTAAATAAGTAACATAAGTTGGTTTCCCATAAGAGTTTGGCCAATATGAACTTTAACGGCCTTTCCCGTGTTTGAAATATTCGAGTTATCTTTTGCAGGAAAATCACGATCTGAAAGTTGTCCTTATTTCGCCTATCTACGGGCTAGCGCCACCCTGATCAAAAATCTTCCATAACAAAAGGCCATGTTTCTTTTTTCCCCATTCCCGCTGATACTACTGCGCAGCAGAAGAAACAGGCCGAATGTCAGATTCAGCAAACGTAGGGTAATCAGGGAGAAAAAATTGTGGTTTTTCCGGTAATAATAGTACAGTGACTTATGAAAATATGATGCCACGGTATTGCTGATAACTGGTTCGTTGGGGGTAGTTTTAGAACTCTCGCCGCCGTAATGCAATATCGTTGCGTGCGGGTAATAGGTGATACGAGCGCCCGATTTTTTGGCCCGGTGGCAAAAATCGGTTTCCTCGAAGTACATGAAGAAGTTTTCATCCAATCCATGCAAATCCTTATAAAGCCCGGATCGAATCATGAGCGAACAACCGACCATTCGATCGACATCCCTTATCTCCGCGTAATTCCAGTAACGCATTTGGTTGGGATTAAAAAACCTGGACCGGGGGAAGATGTCTCCTAACCGCGTGAAGTAGCAAAATGAATTCCATACGCTGGGGAAATGATCGCAGTTATACTGCATTTTGCCGTCGCGGCCGATATTACGCGGTCCGCATATCCCGATATCCGGGTTCTTTTCCATAAAATCCAGGAGCTTGTTAATAGCCCCATCCAAAATCAGTGTGTCGGGATTGAGCATAAAGAAATAGCGTCCCTGAGCGATAGCAAACCCCTGATTATTGGCCCTGGCAAAGCCTGCATTTTCGGCGTTTTCGATCAGAATCACATCCGGATATTTTTCGCGAAGCATCCGGCATGAGTCGTCAGCCGAAGCATTGTCCACGACAATAATTTCATGCGAGCAGCATGTCTCCTTTTTGATGGACTCAATGCATTCATCGAGCAGCCTATTCGTACTGAAACTGACTATAACAATCGAAACATCCATTTTATTTACGCCTCAGCTGCCCTTTCTGTACTAATGCTTATTCGATGAATAATCATAAACGTTTGACGGCAAATTCCCTTGAATTTAACGCAGGGTCAATAAAGTTAAGCGGATTGTTATCCCAACACGTGCATCTGGGGCAGATATTATTGAGTCCCTTTTTATAATAATCTCGCCTCAATTCAACCATCCCCTTGCTGTTCCATATTGCGTCGATAGAGCTTTCCTTAAGATCTCCCACAACATATCTTTCCAGTGCGCATGACATGACGGTCCCATCCCAATTTACAACCATAATTTTGAACAGAGACCTGCAGTCACCTTTAAACCCGGGGTCAAGGTTCGGCGGATTGAATCCGATTCCATATTTCTGAGCAAGAAGTGCGGCCTCGGCAAATTCATTTTTAGCTGCATCAAGATTAAGCCAGACACTTTCAGTCTTCATTTCAGCACCCTGCGCAACCATATTCGGCATGTCAATATTCGATACTTCCAACTCACGAGCCATTTCAACGATCATCGAAAGCTCAGAAAGGACACTGTTCATTGCCACTATATTGAAAATGAGAGCTGGTTTTATCCTGCCGGTTTTATTTTTGTAATCACGGATATGTTTTATGTTTTCAACGACCGACTCAAACGCATCAATGCCCCGGATCTTTTTGTAAGTCTCTTTTGTCGCGCCGCCCATTGAAATGCAGACTCTATCCATGCCTATGTCAACAAGCTGTTTACCCAGCGCTTCCTTCATCGCAATCCCATTGGTATAGAAGAAAACAAAAGGTCCCGATTTCTTAATTTCCTTCAACATGGCAGTATACTCAGGATGAAGCAAGGCCTCTCCAAAACCGCTAAACAAAACATTCCTTGCGTATTTAAAGTACGGCCTCACCCTGTTAAAGGTATCCCAACTGAGAAAGCCGGTCGCTTGCTTCGTTTCTTTTCGGCTGAAGTTTCGATTGCACATGACACAATCAGAATTACATGAAAGCGTCGGTTCAAGCGTTATGGTCAGGGGTTTTGAAAAAAGTCTGCTTCTCCTCATTCTTGTTTCAATCTTGCTTAATAAAAGGTTTGGCATCGAAATTAAATCGTTTCTTCTTATATTCATTTCTTAACTCCCGATTTATAATATGCGAAGGAAGTGACGGTTATGACGTTTCTCAGGATTTTCGAGACTGAATGAGACCTCTATCTCCCTGCCTCGCCTTGTAGCACTTCTATGATTCTATCAGCAAAATAATCGTATACTACAGGATAAAAATGGTTCCATATTTCCACGCTGTAATTAGGATGAGAGGTATCCGTCAGCGGGACAACTTTAGAAATTGGAATATCCAATATAAAGAAATTAGGAATTTCAGGCGCTATCCTTTCTATCTCTTTCCGTATCATCTCATCTTGCTGATACACCTTCTCAGGCAAGTAACCAGGCAAAAGCGGAAAATGCATATAAAATATTTTTATTTTTGGACTTCTGACTAGGAAGTGAGTGCTGAGCTTCTGCACATTTTTTACTGTTTCTGCCGCTTCAATTCTCCCAATATATGTGAATATCTGATTAAATTCTTCCTCAATTTCCTTGTTCTCAAAGCCTATTCTGCCAAAGAAGGCTCGCCATCCATTCTTATGCTGATAATAGGTCGTATACTGGTCGAAATATGAATCCATTAAGAGAACATCGGGGCGACACTTTAAGAAATCTGCACCCGCTATATATCTTCCAAGGATGCTATCGGCATAATATCTAGCATAGGACACTTCCTTACCACCGATAATAGCTACTTTTGGATGATTCCACACGCCGCGTGAGAGATAATGTTCGATCAGGTTTGGATCCGCTGTTCGACCTTCCATATAATCGCAAGCAGAATCTGAACGAGCCCACAGATGAGAATTAATGAACACTGGCATTCTCATTTTGAGTTGCTTGTTTACAAATAAGCATAAGCAACTACCTACAGCCGTTATTTCAAGTTTGCCTATCGCGCTGATTTTTTTATATGCGGGTAGCGCACCAGGAATACTCTTGATTAATGTTTTTATCGTCATCGTTACTGATGTTAAATATTTTCAATTGCTATTGCTATTTTCAACATCTTGTCGAAGCGTGTTCTCAGAAAGCCTTTTTCCTAAGTCCGGTTAAACGTGATCATGCTGGAAGACAACCCGAGAAAAACAGCAAAGACAAACAGATTGTCGTTCCGAAACATCATATCCAAAGTCGGCATGGTAAAAGTTGCGATGATAAAATATGCGGCTATTGCAAGCTGTCCGCGAAATCGAAAGATATCCTTCCAGAGCCTGAGAAGCCCGTACAGCAACCAGATAAAACCGATTAGCCCTGCTTCCACAATAAAGTGAGTAATGCCGATGTCGCTCAGATGGATCCCCTTGTACCTTTGCAAGTTCTGCTCGTTATTGCCTTGCCAATTGAAACTCCAGATACCACGGCCGGTGATCGGCTGTTTTATTATCTCCTTCCAATAATAATCATAGGCATTCAACCGCGCCTGGTAGCTGCTCCCGAAACTCCTTCCCCGCTTCGTAAAGTCGGTCGTGGTTCTTTTGACCAATGAGAAATGGCTTAAATCGACGTTTTGAAGAAACAACCAACCGCAAAGGCAGAACCCTGCAAAAAACATATAAGCGGCGAGCCGCAACGCAGTGAATTCATGCGACAGCATATAGACAACGAAAATTGCCAGAAAGATAGCAACAATAAATCCACGTGTCTGTTGCACAAAAATGACCTCACCGTAAAGGGCAACTGAGGCAAGCAAAAACATGATCCGCGAGCTTTGCCGGTACCTGACAAACGCCACGACCGCAGCGGCAGAAATAACAAATTGGCCGACCCCTACACGAAAATAATCTGTTTTTCCAGCAAGCACATCCTTCGCCAGACCGGGAAATAAGTTTACTCTGCCGTGCCCGAAATATTGAATCGATGCAATCAAGGCTACGGCAAGCGCCATAAAAATAAAATACTTCGCGAATTTTTCACCATCGACACGCCGGCCAGCCAGCAAAAAATACACCAGTACAAGGGGCACGAATTTGATGGCCTTTATGCCCAGAGAGAAACTTTGACCGGCGAACCAGGCAACAACTACTCCGAAAACCGTTATTCCCAGAAAGGAGATGACCCACCAGCCATACCTGCCAAATGCAAGTTTTCCGGTGAATAAATTCACGGCCAGCAGTATCAGAATAATGGGAAGAAGCAGCAATTTATAATCATCAGGACGTCCGGGTATTTGAGGCGTCAGATAGAAACAATCATTATAAAGAAAAATGAGGAAACACATGAACAGTTCAAAATTTTTCCTGTATATGATCCAACTGATCGCCAGAAGTATTAAGGAAACACATGCCAGTACTGCTTGATTCATTTACTAAATAACCCCATGTTTCTCAGATAAACGCAAAAGATACCCGAGCACAGGAACATCGTCACGCTTACCCCTGTGAGGACTGATGACAGCGGACAGAGAATCAGCGATCTTATGCAGGACATGACAATCAGCAAAATCACTCCGGTAGCAAACCAGACAATCCCCGACCCCTTAACATATTTCCAGAATCCCAACTTCAGAATCCGAAGAGTCTTTACAACCGCATACCAGTTATTGGTCAGCATCTGTGCTATCATGGTTCCCAAGGCGACCCCAAGAAGACCGAGCCACTTGACACCTATAAAGGTAAGCATCAGGTTTATAACCCCGGAGATTATCGACATCTTTCCCCACGTGGGGTCTATCTTTGCGCTCAGACCGAAACGGGCAAAGATGACATGATGATTTTCGAGAGTCAGCATGACACAGAATGTCCAGAGGACTCCCCAACCCACAAAATGCCCTTTGCCCAGCCATAACTGTAGAACGTAATCGCCGAATACTGCGAGGACAGATATAGCAGCAATCTGAATCATCATACCTAGCGTGGTATTGAGCATCAGCATTTTATGAACGCCACTCCTGTCTCCTGATATGCTTTTCCTTGAAATAAAAGGGATGCACATGGCGGATGCGGTCGAAGCAAAGGTGAAGGCAATCTGCACCAATCTGTAAGCAGCGGCATAATCGGCAAGCTGCGCAACTCCAAGAAATTTCACGATAAAATACTGATCGGTATTAAGAATTAAAAAGGCACCCACACCTATTAATAAATAATCAAATGCAGGCTGTATATGAGGTTTTACATCTTGCAAGGTAATATGTGTACTGGCCCTGAAAAGTTTATTGATAAGACTACGAAGAAGTATCCGGAGACCAAACTTGTTCAGTATACTACGTCCGAGGAGAACGATTGAGAGTGCAATAATCCCGCCATTCAGGAAATGAAGGACGACAAAATAGCCGAGAAGCGCAAATAACTGAGTTATCGTCTGTACCCAATTCTGCCAGCCGACTTCGCCATGACTGTTCAGAGTCGTCTCCAGATATTTGGATTGGCATGTCACGGCCTGAGACAGACAAAAAACTGCCCAGGCACCAAGAGAAGGCAGCACAAGCCTTTCAGGAAGCTGCAGTGCCCAGATAAACAGACCGCCTATCAGGAGCATACCCCCAAAAAGGATATACGACGTTACATTGGAAACATACTTCGACAGACTATAGTAGTATGAAGCGCCGGTATAGTTCGGATTCGATTCCCTGTCGCCTTTCCCAAGCTCAAAAGCGAGTTGACGACCCAATACCGGCGAAAATCCCAAGTCGGCTAAATTGACGAAAAAACTTGTTCCGAGAATAAACAACCAGATACCCAAATCCTCTTTCGGCAGATACCTAAAAAAAAGAGGTAGTGTGAAAATACCCAGGACAAGTGAGACCACCTGAGCTCCCCAGCCTGAAACAACGCCGAACAGGATTTTGTTCCTGAACATTTCGGACAGGATTTTTGGGACTGATAAGTTCATCGGGTCCGACTGTCCCAAAGGTCATAGCAGAGGAGCCAGATTATTTTGGGGTATTCCATAAAGATGTGCTTCAGACTTTCCAGCGATAGCATAGATATTCCGAATTTTTTTTCAAAACGGCTTGGCGTCAGTTTTATGTCATACGACGAACCAAAAACTCTGCCGGCAAGCATTTTGATTCTCCTCATATGAAAGGGTGAACTGACGAAAATTGCCCTTTTGAATCCGTAAGCATCCATGACTTTTTTTGCCAGGATCATTTCCACATGCGTGTTTTCGAAATATCCCGGAACACCGCATTCCTCTTTAATTTTTAAAAAATAATCCATGCTGATCTTATCTTCAAATCGTCGCAGGCTCCGACCGAGCCCTGGCTTCACATCTGGATTCAGAACGGCAGTGAAGCCGGTCTTGTTTTGGTCAACCTGATAGAGACTAAACGATGCCGGGATACAAAGGTGCTTTGAATAGCCATCCCCGATAAGCTGTCGGGCTTCTCTGCGGATTGCATCTAATTCCGGATCAGGAAAGAGAACAATAATATCGGATTTTCCGGGCGCATCTGAGTAGAGCAGACAGCGGAGAGACAGCATGAGTATGAGACCGATAAGGAGGATGGTTGCCAGAATCAGCGCCGATCTCTTTGCGTAGGGAATTACAAGAAATCGCATCACCGTACAGAAGTTATCCCGCTGATGTGTTCCCTTTTTAATTCCCATTCCCAGGCGGTTTTCACTATAAACTCCAGGTCGTCATGCCTTGGCTCCCATCCTGTTTTGGCCTTCAACCTGTCACTACAGGCAACGATTGCAGGCGGGTCTCCCGCTCTTCTGACCGTTTCTTCCACAGGAAAATCGATGCCTGTGACCTTCTTTACCGTGGATACAACCTCCTTGACAGAAAAGCCGTGACCATACCCGCAATTCATAATATCTGATTTCTTCGTATCCATAAGATGATCAAGAGACTGAACATGAGCCCTGGCAAGATCATCAACATGGATGTAATCCCTGATGCAGGTACCATCGGGAGTCGGATAGTCGGTCCCATAGATAGAAAGTTTTTTAAGTTCACCTTTGGCGGTTTTCAGAGCGCGCGTAATCAGATGTGTCGGATTCTTGTATAACTGTCCGATGTGGCCATCCGTGTCTGCTCCGGCCACGTTAAAATATCGCAGGGCGATATAACGAAAATCATCGGCGGCAGACATGTCCTTAAGGATCTGCTCGACCACTGCTTTTGTCGCCCCGTAAGGATTGATAGGTTTCAACTCCGCAGTCTCATCGACGGGAACATTGACTGGAATCCCATATACCGCCGCGCTGGAGGAGTAGATAAAGTTCCTGACCTTCGCCAGTTTCATGGCCTTGAGAAGGTTGAGGGTGTTACAGACATTATTTTCATAATATTTCAGGGGTTCACGGACGGACTCTTCCACCTGAATTGATGCGGCAAAATGAATGACAGCTTCAGGGCTGAATTCTTTCATTAACTTCTTTAATAAAGTCATATTGGAAAGATCACCTTTGATCAACTGCCCGTATAAAACGGCCCATTCATGTCCTGTGGACAGATTATCAAAGACGAGAAGATCATGGCCTTCTCTTCCCAGCGCCTTGACTACATGGCTGCCGATATAGCCTGCGCCGCCGGTAACAAATATTTTCATTCTTTTCTCCTGAAGTTATTGTTGAAATTTTCGTTTTCAAGAGGATGATACAGCTCCGCCCTCTCAGTCACATAGATTCCAAAATGTAACCGAAAAGGCCTTCTTTATACTTCCTCATGCTCAAAGATATGAGCATGACTGTGTGAAACTTCTCTTATGCCGCTTCGACCGCATCCGCGTGCATCTTGATACCCACACTTCTTCCCAGCACTTTTATGCTGACGATAAATATGTGCTGGTTGTTTTTCTTCTCTAAAATTCCTTCTGCCCCTTGAAAGACACCGCTCCTCAACCTTACGGGGACGCCCTCCTTTAAATGAGGGTAGATATCAATTTCCCCCCCGCTTTCGAGCATGATCTTCAGAGAGTTTATTTCTTCTTCCCGCACCGCCGCCGGAAATCCGGGGTTCATGGAAACGAAGGTCACCGCACCCCGTGTCTTAATCACTTTTGAGAATTCTTCCGGACTCGGCACAATGTAAACAAAGAGATACCCGGGGAAGAGTGGGCATTCTACGTGCTTCTTTCTATCCGTCCAATGGTTCAGCTTCGTGACTGAAGGCAAAAAAGTTATAATTCCTTTTCGCTGCAATTCGTTAGACACAATAAATTCATGTCTCGATTTCACGTATAGTGCATACCATTTTGCTGTCGACATTATTAAATACCTGAGCTTATCGTTTGGTCTGTGTCAGGTCCGGCAGAAGGATCTTCACAGCGGATTTCTCCCGCAGTTTCCGGGCATATTCATCCGCTTCTTTTTTTGCTTTGTCCTGCAGCAGTAATTGTTTTATCTGCTCTTTAACATTATCATACGCCACTATACTTTCCGGCTTTATGTCCATTACTTTGAAAATGTGATATCCGTAGTCAGTTTCAATAACATCGCTTATTTCATCTTTCTTCAGATTAAAAATTACACTTTCAAATTGTTTTTCCAGTTGTCCCATCCTGACATATCCCAGATCACCGCCGCTGGTTCGCGTGGGACCGTCAGACTGCTCCCGGGCAATGGTCCTAAAATCCCGGCCATCCTTCAGATCCTTCAGAATCTGCTCCGCCTTCCGGCGCGCCTCTGGTTTACGGGAAGCTTCCGACTTTGAATCAGCCTGGATAAGGATATGACTGACCCGAACCTGCAACGGTTGTTTAAGAGCAGCCAAATGACTTTCGTAATAGGCCATAACATCTGCGTCCGTCACCTTGACTTTCTTTAAAAATTGCTGCTCAACATACTTCTGAATTAAAAGATTTCGCTCCAGTTGAGCGCGGAGCGTGTCTTCCGACAAATTCCTGCGGGACAATTCATTCTTATATGCGGCATCACTGAGAAACTGTTTCTTGATAGCATCTATCTCTTTAGTAATATCTTTCTTATCAATTTTTATTCCCGCTTTACGGCTCTCCTGATGGAGAATTTCCCGCCGGATCAGACTTTCGATAACCTCTTTTTGAACAGAGAAAATCTGAGCGCAGCTAAGAGGTTTTCCCATTCCCAAAACAGATTTTTGAACAAGGAGAGTTTCTCCGTTGAATTCATCCATGGTAATCGCCGCACCATTTACCAATGCTGCTTTTTCATCTGCCTGCGTTTTTTTTGTTTCACCCCAAGCCGGTAAAACAAAAACCATCAAACCAATCATTATCGCTATTATCCGGAAACCGGAAAATTTTTTCAGTAACATGTTAATCTCCTCGTATCACTTCTTAGTAATTCTAAGTTTTTCTATTTCTTCCTTGTACTTTTGCGTCAGTTGTTCCAATTCCACCTTCTTGATCTGCGTCAGAGGTTCTTTCTCCAGAATGGCAGCCCCTATTCCCTTATTCTTGTAGGCTTTCACAAGTTCATCTCCGATGATACAAAGGTTGGCATTATTTGCCTCGCAACTGCTTAATTTCGTGGTTGTTTTTTTCAACTGCGCCTTAAGGGCATCCTTTTCACCTTTAATTTTTTTCACGTCGCGCTCCAGTTGCTTGACTCGCTGGGCAACCTGATCATATTTTCCCCCTGCTTCCTGGAGTTCTTTTTTATTCCTGACTGTTAACTCATCTGCTTCTTTGATCTTCGCTTCAATCTTCGCTTCCAGATTGCGTGCCTGTTCCTTTAACTTTACCAACTGTCCGCCCAGAACCTTCTTCTCATTTTGAATTTTATCCATATCACTTTGACATTTTTGTTCGATGGAAGTGGCCGCTTCTATTTTTTCATCCGCCATCTTTTTCTGAATGAAGGCTATCTTCTTATTGGCTTCTTTCATCCTGCCCTGAGAAATCTGCTGTTCCTTTTTAAGCTGATACTGGCCGACGCCCAATCCGATGGACAGGCCAATCACTATGGCAACAATGGGAATAATAATCTTTTGAAGCTGAACCATTTTTTCTTTCATTTCTTTCCTCCAAACTTAAAAACTGACATTTAGATCCACCTGGAAAAGGTCTATGGCAAGCGGAGGCCCGTCAATCTCGTTGGTCGAAACCCAGCGGGTCGTAAGCCACATATTTTTAGTCAAGCCGATCTCTGCGCCCAGAATCCATCCCTGGGCGTTTGTTCCCAGACTAAAATCGGAATCCGTGAAGGCGTCCACAACGGCGTCTCTTCCCAGATATTTATAATTGAGAGAAGCTTTCCACTGGCCGAACTCCTGAGTTTTAGGGTATCCCACGGACAACCCGATCTTATAACCGTCAATCGCTTGCTCGGGTTCGGCAAGCCCTGTTCGCGCGGCCACATCATCTTTGTTGAAGCCGATGTTTCTCACGTAATCACCCGTAAAAACAACATGGACAGGATCCCAGAAGCCGATATCCAGCGCCCCGGTAACATTCACTTCCTTGAACTCCGGAGCCAGACCGAATTTTTTACTGTATAGCGGATCGATATAAAATATGGTGTTTCCTCTTTGATTATACATGGGCGAAGACCAATCCGTCATTCCAGCGCTGGGTGCTTCATTTCGTTCGCCCGTGATATTGTTGAAATGATAGTAGGCTGCGCCGGCCTGCGCGGAGATGCCTTTAGTGTTTTTAATTTCCAGACCCGTTTGCGCGGCATAGAGCCATTTGTTGTGTTGTGAAAAATCCAAAGTGCTCGTCGGACCGGACTGCTGCAGGGGAAAGGCGCCAATAGTCAAATAAGGAACCAATGACTGCTTAACGGGGTTCCTCGCAGCGATAGCCAATCCCTCAAAGTTCAGGTCCGTATCCCACACCAGATCTGTCGAAAACCAGGGATTGGGCATGCGCCCTCCGTAAATTGACAAAAAGTCCCATGGTTTGAGCTTAACATACGCCAGATCGAAAACGACCGTGTCTTTATTCAGATAGTCGCCTAATAAGGTATTGGTCGAAATAGGATTGGTTGTGTTTCCAGTGGAGAGTCGAATCACCGCATCGACATACGGATTGATCGACTCCACACCGAAACGGATTCTGTATTTAAAGCTGTCCGTATCGGCCCATGTATTTTGAAGCGTCTGTGTATCCGTACCCTGGCTAAGCACGGTAAATTCGTTAAAGTTTTGTTTGTCATAGCTTACGTATTCATATCGCAGTCGCGCATCCGCGAAAAGCCGGATCCGTTTCATCCAATCCGGCAAAAAAGGCGTGAGATCCGTTTTTTTCAACTCGCCGGCAAGTTCCTTACCCAACATTTCCTTAACCTGATTATAAACCTGCTCATGGATGTCCGATTTTAATTCCTCTTTGACACCGTCCATGATCTCATCGACTTGCGCATCGTCGATTCTGGTTGTTGCCGCCGGTAAAACGTCTTTCTGTTCCGGCTCGGCAGAATCTTCTTTTATCTCTTCACTGCCGCCTGCCGGAGTCTTCCCGCTTGGTTCCTTGTCACTTTCTGCTTCTGCAGCCTCTGATGAAACTTCCTCCTGCTCGTCATTCCTTACCTGGTCAGATGTATCTTCTTTCATCTCTTCACTGCCGCTTGCCGGAGTCTTCCCGCTTGGTTCCTTGTCCTCTTTTGCTACATCCCGGGGAACATCCTCGTTTTCGTCGTCTTTGACTTGATTTGTAGGATCATTATTCACCCCCTCGCCGACGACACCTGTTGCAACAATCACGTTCAGCTCATTGTCGCTCTCTGCGTCTTCAGGAAGTATATCCTTCTGTTCATCATTATTTACCGCATCAGCAGCATCTTCTTTCAGCTCCTGACTTACGCCTTCAGGAGTCTTCCCGCTTTGTTCCCTGGTGGTCGTTTTCGAAGCATCAGCGGCAATCTTCTCCGGAACAGCCTGAGTCCCGGATTTCTTTACAAACCGGCCGGCTTCATCGGCGCTGACCACGTTCTTCTTTCTCAACAGTTCCACCAGCGCCGCAACATCCTCTGATGAAGTTACCGCGCCCTTCTCTTTTGTGAACCGGCCGGCTTCATCGGCGCTGACCACGTTTTTCTTTTTCAACAGTTCCACCAGCGCCGTAATATCCTCCGATGAATTTGCGGCACCCCTCTCCTTTGTGAACCGGTCAGATTCATCGGCACGGACCACATCCTTCTTCTTTAATAAACCCGCCAGCTTCTTCTTTAACAACTCCACCAGCGATGTGGAACTCCCATCCGCAGTGTCTTTCTGGTTTTGTGTACGGGAAACCGAGGTGCTTCCCTGATATGGCGCATTCTGATGTTTGATTATTACCGGTTTAGGAGCAGTCGCACAGCCAAAAATAATCAGACCCAGCAGTACTAAAATTCCCTCGTGAATATGTCTTCTCGTACCAGTAACAGGTATTGTTGCCGCTTTGACATTATGTCGCTTCATGATTTCCCTTTCCCCACTATTAACTTGTTCAACACTTAATCTTGATGATCTCGTAAAAAGTCGGAATTTTCACATTTTGTCATTCCGATGAAAATCGGAATCCAGTTATTTCAATGACTTCTGGATACCGGCTTTCGCCGGTATGACGACATTTGAACTTTTTACGGGTTCGTCAATCTTCATCAATACTTTCATCAGCTCTGCGAGGTTACCCTGATGCTCATCGTTCGCGGCATTCCGTCCGGCGGCGGCTCGCTGATTTTGATATCGCCGATGGACTGTTTGACCGCTTCATCCATCTTGTGATTTCCCGATGAACCGATAATCTTGTATTTAACAATCGCGCCCGCGCTGTTCACACTGACCTGCACAACCGCCTGAAGTTTTCCTCTCGGGATTCCGCCGTTTTCATCCAGATGTTTCATAACTTTTTTTCTGATTTCTGTTTCCACAATCTGAGTGTACCAACCGAATTTACTTAAAAGGGACAGCCTTCCCATTCCGCCTCCGCCGTCTCCGGAAAGGATGCTTCTTCCCCCTTTTTTACCGACCAGCCCGAAGCTGTCGCCCCCGGCTTTTCCTTCCGCATCCACTCCCAGATTTTCTCCGGCAGGAGTGTTATCATTATCGTTATTCTGAGCTTCGTTCTGCAACCCCGGTGTCGGATCTACCATCGCTTCCTTCTGCATCTCCTTAACCGGCTCCGGCTCCGGCAGTTTCTCCTTCACCTGCACCGGCGGCGGTTTTAACAGTGTCACCGTAGTGAAATCGCTTTTTCTCTTTGGACCTTCGCCGGACAGAACGTTCACGATGATGAAAGCCGCCCCTCCCAGAAAGACTACCACCAGGGCAATAAACACCCAGGGCACATCGGACTTCTTTTTAATTTGTGTATCGGACATGGTTTTCCCTAATGTATCCTGCTGCGTCACTTGACCAGTTTTTGTGTTACCAGGCCAAGCTGGTTAATATCCAGTTTCTGCAGCAGATCCAGAATCTCGATCACGCTTTTGTACGATATTTTTTCATCCCCCCGGACCACCACCGGCAGATTAGGGTCTGCCGCCTTATACTGTCTGAGCCTGCCTTCCAGTTCCGCCATGTTCACGGGAAAGCTGTCGAGATAGATGGTTCCTTCCGCGGTAATCGTGATGGCCTTCGTGGAAGGCTTTATCTTGCTGACGGCAGCGCTGGCCTTGGGAAGATTGATGTTAATTCCCTGAACGGAAGCCGTCACAACGATCATAAAAACAATCAGAAGGTTCCAAGCCAGATCCAGCATAGGAACCACGTTGATTTCATCATACGTTTCATATTCATCATAGGGGTTTTTTCTCATGACTCATCTCCTATTTTATTTTCCATCTTGAGGATGAATTCATCCATAAATACATTCATATCCGCGTTCATATCCCTGACGCGGCCGGTAATATAAATGCTGGCGAACATGGAGGGGATAGCGACAAGCAATCCGGCCAGCGTACAGGCCAGCGCCGAGGCAACACCGGGCGCTATGGCCGTGAGATTCGCCTCGCCCGCCTCCGCGAGGCTGGCAAAGGTGTTCATAACGCCCCATACCGTCCCCAGCAAACCCAGAAAAGGCCCGGCGGCAACGCACATATTAATGATAAACATACCGGCGGAAAACTTTCTGCTTTCATACATGGATTCCTTCTCCAGCGCGGCCTTGAAACCGTTGATAATCCTTTCGGATAATCCTCTCAGTTCCTGAAGTGAAGAGCCTTTTCTCTCCAGCAGGAGCTTCAATTCCGCACATCCGGCGGCATAGACCCGGTAGAGCGAAGAATCCTGCATGTCAGGATTCTTGTCCAGAAGGGACAGGGGGTTATCAGCAAGACGGAATTCTCCGGAAAAGATTTCGTTCCCCTTTTTGTTCTTCCGGATAGTCATGATTTTCTGCATAAAGACGACAAATGACCCGCTGCCCATCAGGGCCAGAAATCCGATGATGAGCCAACCATCGAGAGTGATGGTCCTGATGATGACCTTCATTAGATGTATGGTCAAAGATTCAGAGCTTCCCCCGCCCGCTTCTTCTTCCAGGCAGGTTGTCATTACACCGTCCGGTCCCTGCCCCTGAAAGGCCGCCTTCATCAATTCGCCATTTCTGGCCGCGTTCGACAACTGAATTTCATCGATATCTCCGGGAAAAGGATTGTTCCCTTTTGCCGAATTGCCGATGGTGATGTCCGCGGACGGCGCCGGAACCGGCCCCTGCATTTTGCTCGTTATCACTTCATTGCCGTCGAGATACATCGCAATGCGATTGTCCGGTTCCAAAGTCACAGCCAGGTGGTGCCAGCGTTTCAGGGTCAAAGCGACCATTTTCGGCGTCACGGTTGACTGCCCTTTCCCGGAACTCAGGCTGCAGTAAGCCTCTACCTCTTTAACGCCGATCACAAGCGACTGTTTCCCGTCATCCCAGGAGAAAATATGGGCGTCGCTTGCCGACTGATTGAGACGTACCCACGCGGAAAAAGTAAACCCCTTATTAAAATTCAGGGAGGGGGATTCCATAATCGTCATTTTTTCTTCCGCCCCGCCGAACCGGGCGCCGTTTCCTATAACGGACGGAAGATTGAGCTTGCCTGAAAATTTAGCGGCGGGATTGGCGTAGGCCGTTGCATCCTTCGGAGCGCCCTCTTTTTCATTCAAGTGATAGACGCCCACCTGATTCACATCGTACGTGCCGCCCACGTCCTGGCCATCCGGCGCTGATGAATTGCCGTAATAGATATATATGGAATCCTGAGTTGACCCTGCTGATATTCTGGGGACCTTGACCCAAATGAGCGCGATTTCTTCTTTGGGATCAAACTTCTCAATATGATACTTTAGCGGGGTTTTATCGTCAGCGCCGACAAACCTCAAATCCGATCCATCGTCCTTGACGGCGGAAAAGCTGAAATTGCCTGTATGGAGGCGAATCAGCGCCGGAACATCGGTCAGATTTTCCTTGATGTTGGCGGCCGCAGACGAGGCGTCAAACTGGATCACTTTTCTTTGCTGCCATTTTCCGTCCCACCAGGCATTTGCCTCCGGAGGGGCCATTACGCCGAGAAGAATAGCCACTCCGGCAATCGCCCCCCATAATTTTATCGACAAACAGCTCTTTGAAAAATAAATTCTTTTAGTTTTTCGCACAGTTTTCCTTATGCTCCTCCTTATCCATTATCATTTGGCGCTTCATTATCGTTGATAATGAAGTCGATAACTTTTACATCCAGCCATTGGGTCATGACATCATCAATCATTTGCGCTGCATTGGCGGCGCCGGCAGCGCCGAGACCGGAAGCGCTGCTCAGCAACTGGCTGTTCTGCGCTACGCTGCCGGCGCCGGACAGCGACCCCAAACTGGCCGTTGACGCAGTCGTGCCGGACACGCCGACCGTTCCGGACGTGCTGACGATATTCTGAACATTGACCACCGTTTGTGCCGCCATCGTAATTTTACCGCCGGAAATTTCCGCCTCGCCCGCGTCAATGACGCCTTGGGGCGCAAACAGATGAATATTGCCTGCTTCGGCCGATCCATAGCCCACGATTGCGGCGCGGATGCCGCTGCCGACGGCGGGAGGCTCGATGAAGCTCGTTCCGTCGTCCAGCGTAATCTTCGACGTCGCGCTGACTGCGGATCTTGAGCCCCGTCCCGCCTTAATGTCGTTCTGGTCGGCCCAGATGGAAATGTCGGCCATTTGCATGATCGCGTCTTTCACCTGCAAAAGCCTGATCTTCGTTTCGGCGCTGAAATCCGAGGCCGCCAGAAAATCCTCAAAAACATCTTCATCCGGCTTGCTCTTGGCCTCCATGAGCGCATCGAGCGCCGCCTCCGACTCGTCGCCCAGATTCACGTTTTTCAGCAGCGAAGCCGCATTGGCCCTGGAATAAAAAGTCATCACACGCGACTCGTTCACGTTGACATCTCCCTGCAGTGTTAAAATATTAACTGAGCCGCCCGCGCTGGTCGTAATGCCGGTTTTTGCGGGAACCGTCCCGGCGGTGGGCAGCGCCGTTTTACCGATATTGAGATCTCCGCGGGCAAGAACATAAAGATCGGATTTTCCGATAATCGTTCCGATCTGCGATTCGATCATATCGATATTTCCACGATCCGGTCTGGTATCGTCCTGCGGCACAGCAACCTCGTCTGCCGTTTCAGAAAGAAACGGATAAATCATTTCTTCCCGCGTTTTCGCCAGAAGTTCAGCCGCTTCGTCGAGTTTGCCCTCCGCCGACAAGCGAGAGTATTCGTCGCCGGCCGCCTGCACGGCTGCAAAAAATTCACGGACTTCGTCCGGCGATTTATTCAGGGAATCTGTTGAATATCCGGACAAAACAAACAGATCGGCTCCTTCATTTCCCAGCTTTGAATATAACCGGTTGGCAATAGACTGGATACCGTCTTTCATCTTGCCCAGATTAATCGACCCTTCAGCCGCAACAACAAAGGCGCCGGGGCCGGCCTGAATCAGGCCTTTGTAATATTCATCCGACGAAACAGTTATTGATGCCCCTTTAGTAAAACTACCCGCCGCCATGGAAATATCGCCGCCGGCCGTGATGCTCGACACATCGCTTGCATGAAGGTTTTGCCCCAGGGACGTAATGTTGACGATATCGCCGCCCGCGGCAATCGACGCCTGTTTGGGAAAAATAAAACTGAGATTACTGATATCGCCGCCCGCCGATATTTCAATGGTCTGACTGTCGTTGTAATGCAGGGGGTCGCTTGCGCTTTGCGTGGCACTGTCGGCGGTCAGGTAATAGTTGTGATAATTATAGTTGTTGAGATTCTCATGAACGCTTTCATTCTGGTTGTCGAAGCCATAAAAATAGGATGGATTGACATCCGACATTTTAATTTTATACCTGCTGGTATTCGTCCCGCTGAGGTCGCCGCCGGCAATCAGACGCAAGTTTCCGGTTGAGGAAGGCGCCAGTACAAAGTATGATCCCAGTACGATGTTGCCGCCCGCTTCCACATCCAGCGTCGCCGGCAGAATCTTTGCAAAACTCTCTTGCATTGAATCCAAACCCGCATACACAGACGTTCCTTCAAGAGTTACATCGGTTCCCGCCTTCAGGAAGATGCCGGTATCCTCCGTATAATTGCAGGTCACAACATTAACCTTCGTACTGGACGAGTTGTAATTCAATCTGTCGATCAGGCCGGGATTGACAATGGCGGCGATCTGGATTTCGCCTGCGGCAGTCACGTTCATTTTGCTGTTGAAAAGTTCGATTTGCTGCCTGTAATCGGCGTTTCCAAAATTCCCCAGAGCGGTGATTTCACCGTAGCCGTTCATATTCAAAAACCGGCCACGGATATTCCCGCCCGCGTAGATGGAAAGATTCCCGCCCGTAAACCGGTTGGCATCCGTGGTGGCGCCGTAGTAATCCCAGCCGCCCGTCCCGAATGCGCCGGCCTGCGTCAGAAAATCGCCGCCGGTTCTTACCCGGACATCCCCGCCGCCCATCGTGGCGATTCCCGCCACACCTTTGGTATAATTGGCGGAAAAATTGCTGAAATAAGTGTAAACCCGGTCTATGTAAGAATAATACATTTTTGTATAGCTGTCCCAGGCGTTGCTGTCCGTGGCATTGGCAAATTCGCCGCCGGTAGGCATGCCTACGTTACGGCCGACGGAAAGATTAATGGTGCCGCCGCCTGCATAAGTCCAGTACTGACTTAATACATCAATCGGAGCCTTCCTTTCTCCGTAAACGACCGACACAGCCGTTGTTTCGCCGGTGGTGCGAATGGCGCCGAGATAGCTGCCTTGTTTAATGAGCTGGAGATTTCCCGTGACATCGAGGTCGATATCGCCTGTGGCCGTCTGAATCGCGCCGCCGTTGAGAATCAGATCCCCGCCTGTATAGCCCCGGATGTCTCCGTCGTAAGCCCCCAGATTGTAAGTCATCGTCGAGTTGATCATGTAACTGGAGCTTATGGACTGGTATTGTGTCCCGATCGTCGTATCCAATCCGGATGCAAAGCGGATGGGCGCACTTTCGGTATAAATCGTTTTGCCGGCGGCGATGGTTAGATTGCCCGTGCCCCGCACAACTGCCCCATAATCGGCGCTGGTCAGATCCGCGCCGGCGATCAGATTGATCCCCCAGGAATCCCTGCCGGCATTTGAGGTGCCTGTCAGACTGCTTAAGGTTGTGGGATGATCCACAATATTCTGATTGATGGTTAAATGGCCCGGCGCGCGGATGGTCAGGATGCCGGGTTCTCTGGCACTACCGAAACGTGTTTGCGTGCTGGTCGTGTTACCTTGATCCCACGCCGTATTCCAGTTGAAATCACCCGAACTGTCTACTTCGATCCCCGGCTGGAGATGGACACTGGCACCGGTGCCGGCGGCACTAATGAGCCTGCTTGTCACTGTATCGCGGGCCTTCGTATAATAAGTGTTTGCAGTAGCTAACGCGCCAGTTGTTACGCCGGTTAACCACGCTGTATTGCCGGTGCTGTATGATGATTGGTTATATGTCCAGAAAGTCTCGGCATAGACTGCGGAGGCGCCGCTGATGGAATTCTGGGCTAAGCTGATGTTCATATCAGTGCCTGTTTCGGCATTTCGCTTTGCCCGCAGATAAACCGTCCCGCCTTTGCCGTCCGTACCGCCGGATACGTTAACGGAACTTCCGGAGTTGACATTGACATAACCGGTTGCCGCGCTTAAAAGCACATCGCCGCCGGGTCTGCCCGCGCCCGTCGCGGAAGCGTCAATCATGCCGCCTGCGTTCACGTTGACATTGTTTTTAGCGTAAAGCTCCACCATGCCGCCCTCGGCGCCCGATGCGTTGAGAGTTCCATATACGTTGATGTCGTTTCCGTCCGCCGTGATTCGAATTTGTTCCGCAGTAACCGTCTGATCGTCGCCAATGGTGATGTCGCCCGCTCTTGCCCGCAGATCCAGCGATTCCGTAAAGCCGCCGGTTATAATCTTGTCGTTGAGCGCCGCAAAACCGGCAAGCGCGTTCGTATCGAGGGTGAACGATCCGCCGCTGCCGCCTGCGGCCTGTCCCTGGATATCGCCCGCAATTGTCACCCCGCCCGTGGGGGACAGAAGCGTAATGCCGCCCGCGTCGCCCTGGGAATCTGCGGATACGTCGATGAGCGAACCGGATGCCAGCATGATAGCGCCTGTGGCGGCGGATAAAGCCACCTCGCCGCCCGGAGAATCTTCCGTGCCGCGGACAAGAATCTTGCCGCCGTCAAAGAGCGTAATGCCGTCGCTTGTGCCCGTTCCGGTTGCCGTCAGTTTGATTGTCCCGGCGTCGGATCGTAATACAGTGGCAAGCGAAATGCTTTTCCCTGTCATCTCCAGCAGACCGCCGGCAACAGGCGTTGTTGCCGGTGTTGCGCCGCTGCCGGTCATTGCGATTACGCCTGTACCCGCGTCCACGACAAAACTGGGCGCGATGTATCCTTTGGCGCTGCTGCTGCCGGCTGCAGTGACCACACGAGCGGCGTTCATATTAAGATCGGCGTTGCCGGTGGTCAGGCTGCCTTTTCCCTTCAGGGCCAGATCGTTCGTGGTGTTCAGATTAATAGCGGAGAAACCGCCGAAGGAAACATCACCGCCGCCGATATTGATTTGGCCGGGGACAATAACCTTGCCGGAGTCATCTTTCTTATCGCCGGCATTGACGGTAAAGGTTCCTTTATTTGTTTCTTTTGGAGTTGTCGTCGCCTGCGAGGCCAATTGGGTATTTCGAATATTCACTGCCGGGGCTGTAATCGTCACGATGGAGGCTCCGTCTGTTTTCATATCCAGAATGCCCGCCGCGTCCAGCGTCAGGCTTTTCGATGCGGCAAGACTGGCATCGCCCAGAAACTGAATATCTTTTTTCCCGGTAAAGGTGATGTTTTCGAATCCCGAAAACCGGCTCCCCACGTCCGGCGTGATATGGAGGCCTGGCGCGCCGGATGCGGTTGTTTCGCCGAAATAAATGTTGGCGCTTTTGAGTTCAATGGCGCTTTGGTCCACCTGAAGGTTGCCTCTGATGCCCTCCACATTGTTGACATCCAGACTGATCAGATGCGTGGCGCGCACTTCGGCGTTTTCGTCAATGAAGAGAGTTCCGGTTGTGGCAAGACTGACTTTTCCCTCGCCGCCGGCCTCGTTCCCGCTCGTTTGCGCATATAATTGCGCATAGGGGCTGATGGTGATCTTGTCTTTGGCCGCAAGGCTGATGATGGCGGCTTTAAGCTCTGTCGGCTGGCTTTCGGTTCCTCCCTCAATCGTTACTGTGCTGGTGCTGCTTGTGTCGCCAAGAGACACTTCCCGGAAGCCTTTGCCGGAAAGACTGGCGAAAGACAGATACAGGTTATTTTTATAATCGTCGGCAATAGGGTCATTAAAGCCGCCGGAAAACAGACTGCCCACATCTTTTTGGACAAATATATTGCCGGCGCTAAGACTGATCGTGCCGCCCAAATAATCGGTGGTCCACGAATTAGCGCTGATAGTTCCTTCGATAATGGAGGTTTGCCCATTAATCGTTACATTGCCGCCGTTTCCGGAAATCAGAGATGCTTTCAGATAATCGCCTTCCGTATTAATCACTTCGGCGGCCGTGCGCACGCTGTAAACCTTTGGCGTCGTGCTCTTGATAGACGTTCCCGCCATGCCCGTATAACCGTAAGTCAGGGGATAGCCGTCGCCGGAGAACGCCTGTGAACCGGACACGGGAATGGTCGCGCTCTTTTGCGCCTCCAGAATATAGGCGCCGGGTAGAAAAGCGTATTTGGCAGTCGAACTGTTGAGCGCAATAACCGTATAGATGCCCTGGGCAAACCCCGGCGCGCCCTCCAGATAAACCGTCACACCGGGAAGCGGGAATGTGTTGTCTTTAAAGACCAGGTAGCGCCCGCTTTTCAGCAGCGGATCCGTGGAACCGGAAACGCCCGGCTGAAATTGATCGTTGAAGACCTGACCGCCGCCCGAGACATCAATGGTTGCGCCGCTTGCCATCACGATTTCGCCCTGCGAATCGACTTGTCCGTTGGCCCATGTGTAATTGGTGTCGAGCATGACGGATTTTGCAAATGTTGAGAGGCTGACGGTATCCGTTGAATCCGTAACAGTCCAATTACCGCTGTCGTTGAGTGAACCGTATTTGACCGGCAGAGAATCTCCGCCTTTCGTGGAAAGCGTGCTGCCCGCTTCCAGATAAATGCGCTGAAACGGCGCAGTAAGCGTAATTTCGCCCAGCGGCGCGGCGATATAAGCGCCGCTTTTAATTTCGATTCCCGCCTCCTCGGGCTGAACGTCCGTATCCGCGGCAACACGCCCTCTCGTATCCACGTCGATGCCTTTCCCCGACTCAAATGCCAGGCTGCCGCCCGCCGAATAAACCGGATCGGGGCTGGACCAGCGGGAATTCTGAAGCGTGATTTTACGGCCGGCTTCCGCATTGAAAGATGAATAATAACCGGTGTAGTCGGTTTTATCGTTTTTCATATAGTTGTAAATGCCGCCCGGATAAATCCGGTTGGCATCCAGCGTCAGGTTGCCCGATGCGGCGAGCCTGCCTCTGAATTGTTTTGCGTTGCCGTCATATATTTTTGCCTGGTTCAACGTTATATCCCGTCCGGCGGCAAGCGTCACATCGGCAAAGCCGTTGATGGTTACGTCGCCGATCACATCAATCCAGCCCGATGTCTCTCCCGTTTCATCGATGACGACACTGGTCAGGCTGAACTCGCCCGCGCCGGCATCCCCGGATACAGAGCTTGTGGATGATCCGCTGTTTTTCAGGACAATCCAGGGCGCGGAAAGACTGACGTCTTCTCCGGCCCCTGTGATCTGTGCCGCATCCAGCGTGAGCTTGCGGCCGATGCTTCCGGTTTCCGCGTCGATGGCGCCGAATGCAATCGTTCCGAAATTTGTTTTGAGCGCAATGTCGTCAAAACCTGAATTTTTATAACGCAGGATGTCGTCTGCGCCGATGTCCAAATCGGCGGTGGACGGTATTGACGAAGTATTGATCACCGACAGCGTTCCTCCGGCGATTCCTGAAACGTCCGTCGCCAGGCTTTGCGCGTTGACCTGCCCCTCCCCGTTGAGCGTTTTTCCGAAGGAAAGCGTCAGGCTGCCGGGATTGCCTGTCTCGGTAAGCGTCAAGATGCTTCCGTCCGATGTTTTAATCCGGTTGGTCACGGACCTTGCGCCGGAAATATCGATAACGGAACCTTCAGCCAGATCGATATCCGTTAACGCTGTCAGCGTGACGCTGCCGGCCGAAACGGGCCGGAAGTTGAGGCCGTATCCCTTGATTGTGGAAGAAAGGTCGGGAAACAGATTATGTCCTCCGGCGTTGATTTTCGCGGTTCCCGATAGTGCGACATCGGACCCTTGCGCATTTACCGTAATGTCGCCGCCCAAAGACGTGAGCGTCCCGGCCACTTCAACGGAAGGACCAGCCAGTGTGATGCCTGATTTTACTGTCTGCTTCTCAATGTTATCAACGTTTACGATTCTTGTCACAGAAGATACGGCCGGCGTTGTCAGAATTTCCGCACCGGAACCGATGATGACTTTCGCATCACTTGTCACCGGATCAATATATGTTAAATAACCTTTTCCTGTTGATGTGCTGTTGACATTCGCAAACATCTGCGCGGCGCCCAGCGTCCAGGTGGAAGGACCCGTCATATAGGCGGTAGAGGCATCCAGACTGACCAACTCCGGACGGTCATCCGCCGCACGGGACACATCGGGATCGTTCAGACGGACAAATGACGCCGGCAATATGGCATCCGGCGAAACCTCAACACTGTGCCGGCTCAAAAGCGAAATCCGGGTAAATCCCGTATCGGCAAAACTCTCCGGGGCGACAATCATCGTGTCCCCGGGGACGGCATCACCGGAGGGGCCCACCAGAATATTGTCATTCACCCGCAGCGTCAGTGAGCCGCCCAAAATGTTGCCGCTGATACCGGCCAGCGCGTATCCACGCAGTTCACCGTCGAGCGCAACACGGGAACCCTGGATATCCAGAATGCCCGCGTGGGCGCCTGTCACCTTGCCTTTTTCACTGATGACATAGCCGCCGCTGACATCCACAACCGCGCCTTCCTGAATGTCCACGCCCCGGCCGTCTTCCGTCTGATCGTAAAGATAAATGACGCCTCCGGCCGTCAACCCGCCGGAAAGAGTGTCCCCGTTCAGTTTTTCCTGATAGTTATTGCTTCTTTCGCCCGCAACATCCAGAACGCTTTTCTGCCCCAGGATGATCTGCTTTTCTTCTTCAAGCGTCGGTGTCAGCGTGTTCAATAACGAAAGACTGATCAGGCCGCCGGCCGCCGTTATTGTCCCCTGATGTTCGATGCGGCTGGCATCCGCGACAAAACTGCCGCCCGGCGAAAGTGTGATTTCGGCGTCCGCTGCTGTGGTAACGGCGTTGTTGGCCGTGAGATGCAGCGCGCCGGGATTCGCCTCGTTGATCATTTTCGCCGATACGATTGTGGTTTTCGTATCGAGAACCGTATCCATTAAAATATCCGCCCGGGGGTCGGCTTCGTCCACCACGGAAAGCGAAGAGTCGCCGGTCGAACCGGAGGAAACGTCAATCGAAAGCGTCCCCGCCCGGGGTGTCTCCAGACCGCGCCGCATGGACAGAGCCTTGTCCAGATAGTACTCATTGGTATCGGAGTAGCTTCCGGAAACCGTCCAGGCGGTTTGATAAAAGCCGGGCGTAACGCCGGCCGCGACGGCGCCGTCCAAAACCATGACGGGCGCATCCAGATTAAAAGCGCCCGCATCGCCGCCGCGGGTGTAGCCTGTCGTATATTTAGTGTATGGGTTTTGGCGGCCGTAGTCGGCGCTGGTTTTCCGTATTCCGAAGCGTTCGTAGGTTTTGCTGTAGTCTCCGATAATTTTGTCGTAACGAAGATTCGCGGGAGCATCCTCAATATCGTATACCTTCATTCCTGAAACGAGCATGGTGGAATCGTAAGAACCTGCCGAATAGCGAAGGTTTCCGCCCGAAACATCCACGCCCGCCCCCTGTTTGAAAATCACGTCGCCCGCCGACGTGATATCAACCGTGCCGACATGGGGAGTGGTATAGAGTATGATATCGTTATCCGATCCTGCGGAAATGGTCGTGCGGATGCCGCCGATGCTTCTCTCCAGCGCCGTGCGCTGCTGGGTGAGAACAGCCTGATCGATGTCGCCGATGGACGATCCCGCTTCGTAGGTGGTGGTAATGGTCTTGCCCTGAAGCACGCCGTCTTTTTGCGCGTAGTTATCGCGCAACTCCACCGAATTGAGTTTGAAGGAGAGATACGACGCGGGAAGTTCGGCCTCTTTCACGCTGCCTGCCTGCACGTCTTCGTCGCGGTAAAGATTGAAAGCCACGGCTGATCCGTCGTTCAAGGCCGCCATATTCTTCACGCCGCCCGCGTCGATAATACTGTCTTCGGCCAGATATATCCTTTTTGAGGCCTTAAGCGTAATCTTGCCCGCGGGCGCCAGAATGGCCCCGGCATGCTCGATCTGCCTGACGGCATCGCCTTCCCGCACCTCATTTGAAGCCCATTTCTGCAACCCGTTCATATCAACCACGGACTGAATATCGAACGAATCGTCCACCGTGACGATTTTACCGGTTTCCGGATCGATGGAAGCGTCCACGGGCATCAGAATAACGCTCTGCGCGCCGGTGGTGATCTTGTTGGCGGCGCGCAGCTCGACTTCACCTTTCTGATTTTTATAGGCCGTAATCGAGCGGATGATGCCCCATTGATCGACATTGTTGCCGTACATGCCGGCTCTGCCGCCGTCGGCCCGCAATTCGCCTTCTTCCAGATTTACCGCGCGGCCGAAGGACTCGTCGGTGTTGACGGGCACGCTGAAATCGTCATGGATGAGAACTTTATATTTACCGTCGAGCGACAAAATCTCTACATCCGTGCCCGCAACGAGTCCCACCTGCCCCAGCGGGGCGTTGATCAGATGGCCGTTTTCCACGCGCGGGGCAACCAGAAAAACTGCGCTTCCCTCACCCGTGCCTTCGGTTGTAAGCGTCCCCAGGTTGGAAACCGTAGCCAGGGTATCGAGCGGCGTCCCGTTTTTCTGATAATCTTCCTGCCCGAAGGGCAATTGGTAATAATTGCCCTTCTTCAGGAAGTTGTTTAAAAAGTTGTCGTTGGAGATGTTCAGCGCCGAGGCGATCAGCGTGTGGACGTTCACCTGCGAGCCCGGGCCGAACAGGATGCCGTTTTGATTGATCAGATAAATTTTGCCGTCTGCCGTGAGCGTGCCGAAAATCAGGCTGGGATTTTTGTCCCAGATGCGGTTTAAGGCCGCCCAGTTTGTGTTGCCCTGCTGGTCAAAATGAACCGAGGAATCGGAACTGATGTTAAAAGATTGCCAGTCGATGATTGCCTTGGGTTGATTTTGGTGGATGACCATTGAGGTGGACGACGGTGTTTCGATGTTCAAAATTCCCGGAGTGAACGTTCCCGGTTTCCAGACGGGCAGAGTAGCCGCGGCAGGAGGGGTAACCGAGGGACCGGCAAATCCGGGAATCTGCACCGTCCCCGCCTGCGCCAGCACAGGCTGGAAAACCAGGCAAAAACACAGCGAATAAATGAAGAAGTTCTTGTAGAAAGTCGATTTTGCCATTTTTTTGTCATTCCCGCGAAAGCGGGAATCCAGTAATTTCAATATCTTCTGGATACCGGCCTTCGCCGGTATGACGGGTTTTCGACTTTTTACGAGACAGTCAATCATTGTGCGAAAATAATCCGTCTTCATGGCATCCTTACTTCTTCTCATCAAAAGACCGCCTTGAGTTTAAAATAGAAACGGTAATCACCTGATTTTGTTTTGTCCGTTTCGGAAAGGGCGAAAGCCCAGTCCATTTCATATTCGCAATACCTGGTCAGCGTGCCGCGCAACCCCGCGCCCGCGCCTTCCAGCCGGGCGCTTTGCGACTGGCCGCCAAGAGGATCCTTGATGCCGAGATAGGCAAAATCATAAAAAATAAAAGGACTCATCTGAAACAACTTGCCGATTGCCGATTTTTCCAGAGGGTCCGGAAAGGAAAGTTCCAGTTTGGCGCACACCGCATCGTCGCCCAATGCTTCGCTTTCTTTGTATCCCCGGACGCTTTCCATGCCGCCCGCGGTATATTGTTCGTTGCCAATCAGCGGCGAATCGGAAACCTGCCCCTCTGCTTTCATCAAAAGACCCATGCCCCAGGGCAGCTTCTGGTTGCGCTGAAGATCGGCTTTCACATAGAAATAACCGGCCGTTCCCTTGTAACGCTTGGCGTCAAACTCCCGCTGATCAGAGACGATGCCGCGGAAAGACATGTTCAGGCCGGCGCTGAACTGGGTCAGTCCCCACGAATCCTGAAGCACGGAACCGTAGGCAATTGAAAGAGGCAGGTAGGTCACCGGCGTATGCGTTGTCTCGCCGCTTTCCGTTGTAAAGCCGACATCTTCCTTGAAATCCTTGTAATCCAGACCCAGGGTGATGTTGTGCGCGTAAAGTTTGTAAGGAGGCAGGGGCACAGCATAACGCGTCCCGAAAATTTTGCCTTTGCCGGTCACCTGGAATCCCTCGCCGAAAGCCGTATTGCTGTCCGACCAGACGCCGAAAAAGACCCATTGGTGGTCCTCGTTCCAGGGCGCGGGAAGCACATAGGCCGCGCTCAACGCCTCGACCTCGTTAGTGTCCTGAGGCGAGGTCTGATACTGAAACGCGATGGAATGCGCTCTTTGCCAGAGGTTGTCATAACGCAGCATGGCGTTGAGCCGCAGGTCGCTTGTATCCTGGGTGGCCCGGTTGTTAAGTTCCAGATAACCGTGCAGGGGAAGCTTGTCCTCCACTTTCAGTTCGATATCTATTTTCCCCGGCTCACTGCCCGGAGTCATCAACGGTTCCACTTTTATATCCTGGTTGCGATTCAAACGACCGAGCTCTTCCTGAACCTTCGGCAGATAGAGCATTTCGCCCGGATTGAACGATTGCAGTTCGCGCAGCATTTTCTCCGTTGTAAAATAGCGGTTGCCCGAAATCTTGACGCGGCCCACGCGGCTTTCCAGCACACGCAAATAGACAATGCCGTCCGCCACGTTCTGTTCCGGAATGTTCACCAGCACTGCCGGATAACCGGAAGTGTGATAAAACTTTTCCAGGGCATCGCGGGCTTTTTCCACAGCCGCCGCCGTTTTTCCGGCGCCTGTAAACGGCCTGACAATCTCCCGCAGCGTGTCCGCCGTAAAAAGAGAGTTGCCGGAAATCTCATAGACCCTGATTTCGAAAGTCGCCGCTTGTTCATCTGCGGCAGCAAAACTAATGGAAGGGGAGATATAAATTGCCGCCATCAGTGCCAAAAGAAAGAAAAGACGCGTGGCAAGGTTGAAAATATTATTACTGTAACAATATATCCTAAAGTTGTCATTCCGGCGAAAGCCGGAATTCATTGATTTCAGCATGTTCTGGATACCGGCTTTCGCCGGTATGACGACTACTGGATTTTTTGCAGTTTCATTAATAATTACGGCCATTACTTTTTAACTCCGTCTGCTTTTACCTGCATGTCTTGCATTCAGCCTTTTTCTCTTCTATTTTAGAATCACCCGCCTTCGTCACTCCGGTAATCGTCACGTCGCAGGTCAACGTCTCATAGCCGAACGGATGACGGTTATCGATGGTGATCATCTTGTCCGTGACGCTGACGATCCGGCCGGTAAGCGGCCCCAGACGAACCAGCGTGCCTTCTTTTGCGTCGGTATCCACGTAAAAAGCTTCCGCTTCCTCGCGGACACGGGCAATGCCGAACGGCGTTTTAACTTCTTTGCCGGGAACAGGAATCACGCGGGTAACCACTTCTTGCTCGGTTACGGATTCCACACGCGCCGTAAATGCCGGGTCAAGCGGAAGTACTTCCCCGACCCGGGCGTCCCTGCCGTGACGGTTTTTAAACTGCTCTCTGGGCACCCTGATTTCCTTGGGTCGCTTGCGGGTGGCCGCAAGTCTGGAGAAACCGGATTTTTCATCCGGCGCCGGAATCATGTCGGCTGTCAGTTCGATGACGCGGGATTCGCCCTCCTTCATACCGGCGATTTTGCGCGCCAGGCGTTCCCTGATTTCATTTTCCAGCCCGGCGGGCCGGACGCGGGGAGCCAACGGTTCGTCCGGCTTCACGGCTTCCAGCGGAGAGGCACTGGAATCTCCCGGCTCCAGGTAGATGCCTGATTTTTTTGCATCAGCCGGAACCGGACCGGCGCCGGCGATGATATCCCCGTTATTTATCCGGCAAATATACTGAATATCCGCCACGTCGCCCGGTTCGACAATCTGCGTTTTTAAGTCTGCCGGGCTTTGCGCCAGATCTCCGGCGGGTGAAATGGCGGCGCAGCCTGCCGCGATGAGCGACAATCCGCACAGCGCAAAAATACTGGTAGTTAATTTTATTAAACGTTTCCTCATCATAAAGATTCCTTCTCCTCCATTTTGGTTTTTTTAGATTCAGCGGGCAAAATAGCGTCATCCAGTTCCTCAAACTTTTCAACCCTGCCGATATTTCCCTGGGTGAAATTGATTTTGATGTAGCCGGTAAACGCGTTTTCGATAAGTTTCCTGATAACATCGACAAGCCGGGTGACTTTGTCCATAACTTAAACCCCGCAATAAAGTTTAGCCTGGTATTGATGACTACATGAAGCTGCACATTGTATTATAAACACCTGAAACGCATCTTGTTGATTTGCTTTGGGTTTTCCTGCCCCGCATGAGCTTTTGGCAATCCCTCCTCGCCTTCAACAGGCGGCAAGATAACAGAGTATTGTTGCAATCGTATTACGGTTACATGATAAATTAATAACAGCAAAGAATGTCATTCCCTGTCCTCCGCTGGCGGAGGTGTCCGCCGCGTCGGACGGAGGTGGATAAAGGGTTTCCAGCCTGGAATCAGAATGAAAATTACGACTACATTAAAACACACATCCACCCCCTTGGTCCCCCGCCAGCGGGGGACATGCAAAAGCACATAAAGACACTAATGTCGTGTCAATCCAGAAATGTCATTTCGACCGCAGGGAGAAATCTAAGA
>WOYI010192557.1_pt3 | contig 38065 bp, 42 predicted proteins | sample 6423411 | NCBI WGS metagenome assembly WOYI01 (sample SAMN13441803, study PRJNA592873) | oil field metagenome | biome: oil field; feature: oil-well bore; material: oil-contaminated soil; isolation source: oil-contaminated soil from oil-well borehole | place: Germany: Wietze | collected 2016-10-18 ...
AGCGTCGCTCATGCGACGCCCTCGCAGGCTCGGCCGTCGCAAGTCCGCCCGATGATTCGCTCGCAAGCGTCGCTCATGCCCCTCCTTGGGTAAGCCATCACCTTAACGGCTGCGGAACCCCGGCTGCGGGAATCCCCCTAACGTGTCGAAACCCCTAATGGGGAATCCCCTAATGGGTGTGGCCGGCGGCGGGTACAGCACCGACCTCAGGCACTCCTCCCGCCGATAACATCGGTTCACGAGCTTCAGACGTCACGGAAAGGACGGGGGCAACACCACTCATGGCCAACTCACTGCTCGACTTCGTGATGTCGCTGGTGCGCGATTCCGATGCCGCGGCACGCTACGCCGCCGATCCCGCCGCGGCACTCGCCGACGCCAACCTGCCGGATGTGACCAGCGCCGATGTCGACCAATTGATTCCGGTCGTCACGGAATCTTTCACGTCGGCAGACCCCGCGATATCGGGTTTCGACGCGGGCGCGGCTTCTGGCCTCGACTCCAACGTGTGGGCCAGCGGTGCGGCCACCGCAGCCTTCGACGCATTCGGCATCGATGACGCGGTCGCGGTGGTGGCCCATGAACTGGACGGCTTCGCCGTGCGCGAGGTGCTGAACACCCTGCCCGACGACCAATCCGCGCTACCGGGTGCCCTTGATGACCTGGTCACCGATCTGGACGACACCGATATCCCGGTCACCGCCGTCGATGATGTCCCCGTCTACGACACCCCCGTTGACACCCCCGTTGACACCCCCATTGACCAGGACGAGCCCACCCCGGACGCAACCGGCTTCGACGTCTTCGACTGAATCCCGACAGCGCCCACCCCGCTGCGCTCCTGCCCTCCCGAGACCCCCTAATTCTCCCCTAATCCCCTAATGGGGGCACCCCGCACGCCCCTGTACCGGGGCTGTGGAGGAGGGGATTCTGCCCCGTTTCACCGGGGTCGCGGCGCTCATAGCGTTGTCTTCAGTTCGCCGGACCACCCGGCGACAGGAACTACATACCTCCGGAGAAAGGCACTGAAATGACCACCACCATCATCGACTACATCCTCGACCTGTTCCGTAGCCCCGACCTGGCCGGTGCCTTCGTGGCCGACCCGGAGCAGGCCCTGTGTGATGCCGGCCTGCCGAACGTCACCGCCGCTCAGCTGCAGGCCGTCGCGGCCACCGCCGCCCCGGCAGGTGTCGCCCTCGGCGGCGGAGATCCGGTGCTCGGCCTGCAGCGCGCGATCGCCGATCACCACAGCCTCGCCACCTCGTTCGCACCGATGTATGCCCCGCAGCGGATCTTCGCCCCGGAGACCGACATCGCCAGCCACAACCGGACCAACGCCGAGTTCCTGAGCCCCGACCAGAGCTCCGGTGCCAACTCCCAGGTCGGCGGCTTCAACCTCGGCTTCGGTGACATCACCTTCGGCAACAAGACGTCCAATACCGCCACCGATGGCGGGGTCGTGGTCGACGGCGACAATGCCGGCACCGTCACCACCGGCAACGGCAACGTGGTCGGCGACGAGAACATCACCGGTGACGAGAACGTGATCGGCGATGACAACACAGTGGTGGATGTCGACACCGGCAACCACTCCCCGGTCATCGTCGGTGAGGACAACGAGATTGAGGACAACGAGATTGAGGACAACTCGCAGGTTGCGGGCGACGACATCATCTCCGACAACATGGGTCCGGTGTTCAACGATGTCGACACCAGCGGCGGCAACGGTGGCGGAATCACCATCATCGACAACTCCGGCGTGCTGGACAACAGCGACGACGACAGCGTGACCACCACCGTCGTCGACACCGATATCGACAACTCGGTGGACAACTCCGTCAACAACACCGTCGACGTAGACAACACCATCGAGACGAAGGTCGACGCCGGACTGTTCTGATAACCCGTCGCTTCGGCGCGCCTACGGTTGACAGCCAGGAGAGGACGAGATGACGCAACCGAACGACTCGCGCAAGGTCAAGGTGATCGTCGAGCTCATCGACCACACCACCAAGATCGCCGGTCTGTACGAGCGAGCCGACCTGACCGAACGGTTGCGCATCGCCAAGGAGCTGATCACCGATCCGCAGGTCCGGGTCGTCATCGCCGGTCAGCTCAAACAGGGCAAGAGCCAACTGCTCAACTCGCTGCTGAACATGCCGGTCGCCCGAGTCGGCGACGACGAGAGCACCGTCCTTGCCACGGTGGTGTTCTACGCCGAGACACCGACGGCCCGGCTGGTCGTGGTCAGCCCCGACGGCGCCGAGGCCGAACTCGTCGATATCGAGATGTCACAGCTGAAGGACGATCTGCGCCGAGCACCGGCTGTCAAAGGGCGCGAGGTGCTCCGGGTCGAGGTCGGTGTGCCCAGCCCGATGCTCAAGAACGGACTGGCGTTCATCGACACCCCCGGTGTGGGTGGGCACGGGCAGCCGTATCTGTCGGCAACCCTGGGCCTGCTGCCCGACGCCGATGCCGTCCTGATGATCAGCGACACCAGCCAGGAGTTCACCGAATCGGAGCTGACGTTCATCCGTCAGGCCGTCGAAATCTGTCCGGTCGCAACGGTTGTGGCCACCAAGACCGATCTGTACCCGCGTTGGCGGGACATCGTGGCCGTCAACACCGCCCATCTGCAGCGGGCCGCCGTCAGCGCCCCGGTGATCCCGGCGAGTGCGGTGCTGCGCAGCCACGCCGTCACCCTCAACGACAAGGAACTCAACGAGGAATCCAACTTCCCTGCCATCGTGAAATTCCTGTCCGAGAAGGTGATGTCGCGGGAGAATGACCGGATCCGCGATCATGTGCTGGGCGAGATCCGCGCCGCGGCAGACCATCTGACGCTCGCCGTGAGCAGCGAACTGTCCGCACTGAACGACCCGGACATCAGGGAGAGGCTCACCGCCGATCTGGAGCGGCGTAAACAGGAGGCCCAGGATGCGTTGCAGCAGACGGCGTTGTGGCAGCAGACACTCAACGATGGCATCGCCGACCTGACCGCCGATGTCGATCACGATCTGCGCAACAGATTCCGGCATATCACCGCGCACGCCGAGAAGGTGATCGACGGCTGCGACCCCACCCAGCACTGGGCCGAGATCGGCACCGAGTTGGAGAACGCCGTCGCCACCGCGGTGGGTGACAACTTCGTCTGGGCATATCAGCGCGCCGACGCACTGGCCGCCGGGGTCGCCAGGCTTTTCGTGGAGGCCGGCCTGGACGCGGTCGAACTGCCCAAGGTCAGCGCCCGCGATATGGGCGCCGGGTTCGGTGAGTTCAAATCGGTGGCCAGGCTGGAAGCCAAACCGATCAGGGCCGGCCACAAGGTGGTCACCGGTATGCGCGGGTCCTATGGCGGCGTGCTGATGTTCGGCATGCTCACCTCATTCGCCGGTCTGGGCATGTTCAATCCGCTGTCGCTCGGGGCTGGATTCCTGTTGGGCCGCAAGGCCTACAAGGAGGACATGGAGAACCGGATGCTGCGGGTGCGTAGCGAGGCGAAAACCAATATGCGCCGCTTCGTCGACGACATCTCGTTCGTGGTGAACAAGGAATCCCGCGACCGGTTGCGCGCGGTGCAGCGGCAGTTGCGCGACCACTACCGGGGCATCGCCAATCAGACCAGCCGTTCGCTCAACGAATCGCTACAGGCAACTGTTGCGTCGGCCAAGATGGAGGAGGACGAGCGCAACACCCGGATCCGCGAGCTGGAGCGTCAGCTCAACATCCTCAAGCAGGTTGTCGAGAACGTCGACAAGCTCCTCGCCCCCGGTTGATTCCCCGTCGCTTCGCTCGCCCCCGGTTGATTCCCCGTCGCTTCGCTCGCCCCCGGTTGATTCCCCGTCGCTTCGCTCGCCCCCCTAAGCTGAGTAGCCATCCATGAGCACCAGCGATAACGTGCGCGCAATCCTCGGTGGCACCGTTGCGGCCTATCGGGCGGATCCGGCGTACCGGCAACGGCCCGACGTGCACGCCGAACTCGAACAGATCGAGCGCCGCCTCAACCAGCCGATGCGGATCGCACTGGCCGGGACCTTGAAGGCGGGTAAGTCCACGTTGGTCAACGCCCTCGTCGGCGAGGACATCGCCCCGACGGACGCCACCGAGGCCACCCGCATCGTCACCCGGTTCCGGCACGGGCCATCCCCGAAGGTGACGGCCAACCACCGCGACGGCGGCCGGTCGAACGTCCCGATCGCCCGGGCGGCCGGTGACCAGCAACGCAGCCTGACCTTCAGCTTCACCGGACTGGACCCGGAGGATGTCGAGGATCTCGACGTCGAATGGCCCGCCGCCGAACTGATCGACACCACGATCATCGACACGCCGGGTACCTCATCGCTGTCGCGGGATGTATCCGAGCGGACGTTGCGATTGCTTGTCCCCAAGGACGGTGTACCGCGGGTGGATGCGGTGGTGTTCCTGCTGCGCACGCTCAACGCCGCCGATATCGCACTGCTCAAACAGATCGGTGAACTCGTGGGAGGCACAGCGGGATCCTCTGGAGCGCTCGGCGTGATCGGAGTGGCCTCGCGCGCCGATGAGATCGGCGCCGGGCGCATCGACGCCATGCTCTCGGCCCGCGACGTGGCCACCCGGTTCACCGCCGAAATGGACAAGACCGGGATCTGCCAGGCCGTGGTGCCGGTGTCCGGGCTGCTCGCCCTGACCGCGCGCACCCTGCGCCAGAGCGAGTTCGTCGCGCTGGAGAAGCTGGCCGGAGTGCCGTCCGCCGAACTCGCCAAGGCGATGCTGAGCGTCGACCGGTTCGTGCGCGAGGACACCTCGCTGCCGGTGGATGCCGCCACCCGCGCCGCGCTGCTGGAGCGGTTCGGGATGTTCGGTATCCGGATCTCGATCGCGGTGCTGAGCGCCGGCATCAGCGATTCGGTGGCACTGGCTGACGAACTGCTGGAGCGCAGCGGCCTGATCGCGCTGCGCGACGTCATCGACCAGCAGTTCGCGCAGCGCTCCGACCTGCTCAAGGCTCATACCGCGCTGCTGGCGCTGCGCCGCTTCGTCCAGGTCAACCCGATCTATGCGAGCCGGCAGGTCCTCGCCGATATCGACCCGCTGCTCGCCGACGCGCATGCCTTCGAGGAGCTGCGTCTGCTGAGCCAATTACGCTCCAGGGAAACCACTTTGACCGAGGACGAGATGTCCTCGCTGCGCCGATTGATCGGCGGGTCGGGCACCGATGCGGCCAGCAGGCTCGGCCTGGGTCCCGACGCTCCGAACGACGGCCCCCGCGCGGCGTTCGCGGCCACCCAGCGTTGGCGCCGGCGCGCCGACCATCCGCTCAACGATCCGTTCACCACCAGGGCCTGCCGGGCGGCGGTGCGCAGCGCGGAGGGACTGGTCGCCGAATTCCACGCCCGCAACAGACGCTAGGGCGCCGGATACAACGTTCTGGTCTCGTTCTGCCGAGCGCGGCGCCTGGTCGTCGTGGTCGCATCTCCCTCTTCTTCGTCATCGTCGTTCGCGCGTGAGCGGGGTGTGCGGGTCGGCTGCTCGGACGAGGACGTCTCCGATGAGGGTGCCGGGCCGATGACATCGCTGATATCGGTGGTCTCCACCGGCCTGGTGCTGGTGACCGTCGTTGTGGTGGAGTCGGTGGGCGTCGCGGTGCTACTCGAACTGTCCCCGAAGGGCGCCACATACTCCGTGGGCGCCGGCTCGTTGGTGTTGAACTGGCGGACGACGAATATCGCCAACCACACGATGAGGCCTATCGCCGCCAGCGCCGCCACGCTGGCCGCCAACAGGGTGGGCGTTCGCTCATGCCACTTGGGATCGCCCGTCACGGCCACCGATGGTAGCGCCGGTTCAATCCAGCTGCCGGATGACCTCTGAGGCGAAGAACGCCAGGTGGTCGAGATCGGACATGTCCAGTACCTGCAGATAGACCCGCTGGACTCCGGCCCGGGTGAACACGCCCAGCTTGTCGACGATCTCGCCGGCAGTGCCGGCCACCGGCGAATTGCCGCGCATCTCGTCGAGCTCGCGGCCGATTGCTGCGGCGCGACGGGTCAGTTCGGCCTCATCACTGCCCGTGCACAGCACGAAGGCCGCCGAGTACACCAGCGAGTCCGGGGCGCGGCCGGCGTCGGCGACCGCACTGGCGACCCGCTCGTATTGCGCCGTCAGGTCATCCGGTGAGGCGAACGGAATGTTGAACTCGTCGGCGAACTGCGCGGTGAGTGCCGGTGTGCGTTTGGGGCCCGCGCCGCCGATGATGATCGGGGGATGCGGTGTCTGCTCGGGTTTGGGCAGCGCCGGTGAATCCTTGACGGTGTAATGCGTTCCGGCGAAGTCGAATGACTCACCGACCGGGGTGCCCCACAGCCCGGTGAGGATGTGCAGTTGTTCGGTCAATCGGTCGAAACGCTCGCCCAGCGGCGGGAACGGGATCGCGTAGGCCAGGTGCTCGGTCTCGAACCAGCCGGCGCCGATACCGAGTTCGACTCGGCCGCCGCTCATTTCGTCGACCTGGGCGACGGCGATGGCCAATGGGCCGGGATGTCGGAAGGTGGCCGAGGTGACCAGGGTGCCCAACCGGATGGTGCTGGTCTCCCGTGCGATACCGGCCAGCGTCACCCACGAATCTGTTGGGCCGGGCAGGCCGTCACCGGCCATCGCGACGTAGTGGTCGGACCTGAAGAACGCGGAGTATCCGAGTTGTTCGGCGGCCTGCGCGACGGCGAGTTGGTCGGCGTACGTGGCGCCCTGCTGCGGTTCGACGAAGACGCGGAAGTCGAGGGACGGCATAAGGCAACCTTACGGCGGGCTGGGGCGAGCCGACCCGGGGATCCGGCTACAGGCCGCGGCGGCTACCCTTCACCGCGGCGATGGCGTCGGCGTCTCCGTCGAAGCTCACCTGGGCCGGCTCTCGGCCCGCGGCGAACAACAACAGTTCGCCGGGTTCACCGGTGATGGTCACCGGCGCACCCTTGCCCGCAGTCGCCAGCACTTTGCCCTGCGGCGTGGTCAGCGACACCTTCGCCGGCGCCTTCGACAGCGTCATCCGCGCGAAGGAACTCACCTGCCTGGCCAGCGATGCCGTGGTCTCGTCATCGAGAATTCTTGGCTCCCAAGAGGTTGCGGCGCGACGCACATCCTCGTGGTGAATGAACATCTCGGCGACGTTCACCAGCGGGTCGAGCAGGATGAACGGGGAGTACAGCGGCGGCCCGGCGGCGACCTTGGCGAGCAGTGCGGACCAGTCGGTGGCAGCGGTCACCTGTTCCTGCACCCGGGCGGTGTAACCGGCCAACTTCGGTATCATGATGCCCGGAGCCGCGTCGAGTCGCCGTTCCCGCACTACCAGATGTGCAGCCAGGTCGCGGGTGGCCCAGCCCTCGCACAGGGTGGGCGCATCGGGGCCGGTGGCCTGCATGGTTTCCACCAGGGCCGCGCGTTCTCTGCGGGCAACACTCATCAGTACGTCTCCACACCTTCGATTCGGACGAACATGCCGTGCCCTGTTCCGTCGTTGATGAAACGTGTCCCGGCCTCGGTGGCTTCGATCGTCCAGCCCAGAGCGGTATACGTGCGGTAATCCAGCGGGACGGTCGGGATATTGCCGAGATTGCCGGACACCCAGGTGACGGTCCCGTCGGCGTTGAGGTTGACGCCGTTGGCGGGGAATCCGTCGATGGTGGGCGAGTTTTCGAACTCGGCCTCGCAACCGACCGCGTCGCTGTTGATCTGGCAGCGGGTCAACCCGGATTTCGTCTCGATGTAGACGTAGCCGTTCTGCGGTTGCAGGGCGTCGGCGGCGGGCTGCCGTGGCGTGGCCGATGACGGGGGAGGCGTCGGTGTGGCGGAGGTGGTTCGGCTCGGTCGCGTGGTCGGGAAGTCCGGCTCGGTGCCCGAAGGCGCCGCACCGACCGGATTGCCGTCGGTGCTGTCACTGCATCCGGCGAGCGCCACAGTCAGTGCGATGACGCCGGTCCCGATACACGACGCTGCCCATGTCGTCCTGCTTGCCACGAGTTCGAGGCTACCGGGCCGAGCACCGAGTATCGGTGCAGCCCTGAGATACGCGAAATGGCTGTTCGGGCGTGCTGCCGGGCGGCCGTTTCGCGCAGCTCGGCGAGAGTCCTTTGCCGGCGGGGAACAAACCGGCGGGGAACAAAACTGCGACGGGGCCCGTTGACCGTTTCGACAACTTGAGTGACTCAGACTCAACTATGACTTGACAGGCGACAGCTTTCAGGTGCAGGCTTGAGCGAGGTTCACTCAGATCCTATTCAAGCTACACAGGAGGCAGTAACTATGGCTCGTGCTGTCGGTATCGACCTCGGGACCACCAACTCCGTCGTCGCAGTGCTGGAAGGTGGCGACCCCGTCGTCGTCGCCAACTCAGAGGGCTCCCGGACCACTCCGTCGGTTGTCGCGTTCGCGCGCAACGGTGAGGTGTTGGTCGGCCAGCCCGCCAAGAACCAGGCGGTGACCAACGTCGACCGGACCATCCGTTCGGTCAAGCGCCATATCGGCACCGACTGGACCGTTGCCATCGACGGCAAGGACTACAACCCGCAAGAGATCAGCGCGCGCATCTTGCAGAAGCTCAAGCGCGACGCTGAGGCCTACCTGGGTGAGGACATCGCCGACGCCGTCATCACGGTGCCCGCGTACTTCAACGACGCCCAGCGTCAGGCCACCAAGGAAGCCGGCCAGATCGCCGGACTCAACGTCCTGCGCATCGTCAACGAGCCCACCGCGGCAGCCCTGGCCTACGGCCTGGACAAGGGCGAGAAGGAACAGACCATCCTGGTCTTCGACCTCGGCGGTGGCACCTTCGACGTCTCGCTGCTGGAAATCGGCGACGGTGTCGTCGAGGTCCGCGCCACCTCCGGTGACAACCACCTCGGTGGCGACGACTGGGATGACCGGATCGTCGAATGGCTGGTCGAGAAGTTCAAGGCCACCTCCGGCATCGACCTGACCAAGGACAAGATGGCGATGCAGCGGCTTCGCGAAGCCGCAGAGAAGGCCAAGATCGAGCTGAGTTCCGGTCAGAGCACCTCGATCAACCTGCCCTACATCACCGTGGACGCGGACAAGAACCCGCTCTTCCTCGACGAGCAACTGACCCGTGCCGAATTCCAGCGCATCACCCAGGATCTGCTGGGTCGCACCCGGGCGCCGTTCCAGCAGGTGATCAAGGATGCCGGCATTTCCGTCGGCGAGATCGACCACGTGGTGTTGGTGGGTGGCTCGACGCGGATGCCCGCGGTCACCGACCTGGTCAAGGAACTCACCGGCGGCAAGGAGCCCAACAAGGGCGTCAACCCCGACGAGGTCGTTGCCGCGGGTGCCGCACTGCAGGCCGGTGTGCTCAAGGGTGAAGTGAAAGACGTTCTGCTGCTCGACGTCACCCCGCTGTCCCTCGGCATCGAAACCAAGGGTGGCGTGATGACCAAGCTCATCGAGCGCAACACCACCATCCCGACCAAGCGCAGCGAGACCTTCACCACCGCCGATGACAATCAGCCCTCGGTGCAGATCCAGGTGTTCCAGGGTGAGCGCGAGATTGCTTCGCACAACAAGCTGCTCGGCTCGTTCGAGCTGACCGGCATCCCGCCGGCCCCGCGCGGCGTGCCGCAGATCGAGGTCACCTTCGACATCGACGCCAACGGCATCGTGCACGTTACCGCCAAGGACAAGGGCACCGGCAAGGAGAACACGATCAAGATCCAGGAAGGCTCCGGCCTTTCCAAGGAGGAGATCGACCGGATGATCAAGGACGCCGAGGCGCACGCCGACGAGGACCGTCAGCGTCGCGAAGAGGCCGACGTCCGCAACCAGGCCGAGTCGCTGGTCTACCAGACGGAGAAGTTCGTCAAGGAACAGCGTGAGGCCGAAGGCGGATCCAAGGTCCCCGAGGACACCTTGACCAAGGTTGACGGTGCGATCGCCGAGGCCAAGACGGCTCTGGCCGGCACCGACATCGCGGCCATCAAGACCGCGATGGAGAAGCTGGGCACCGAAAGCCAGGCACTGGGCCAGGCCATCTACGAGGCCGCTCAGGCCGAGCAGGGTGCCGACGGCGCAGACGGTTCGGCCGCCGCCGACGACAATGTCGTCGACGCCGAGGTCGTCGAGGACGAGGACAACCGGGAGAGCAAGTGACGCGCTCTCAAAACGACGGTGGCGATTCGCACGAGGAGCCGGTGACCATCACCGACAAACGGCGCATCGATCCGGAGACGGGCGAGATTCGTGAGCAGGCGTCGGCTCCTCAGGGGACCCCTGGGGAGCCGGCGCCGGCCGACGGCGCGGCCGGTGATGCCAAGGTCGCCGAACTCACCGCCGACCTGCAACGGGTGCAGGCCGACTTCGCGAACTATCGCAAGCGAGCCCTGCGCGAACAGCAGTTCACCGGCGAGCGCGCCAAGGCCGCCGTCATCACCCAACTGCTCGGTGTGCTCGATGATCTTGAGCGCGCCCGCACCCACGGTGATCTGGAGTCCGGACCGCTCAAGGCCGTCTCGGAGAAGTTGGTGACCACCTTGGCGGGGCTGGGACTCAGCAGCTTCGGCGCCGAAGGCGAGGAATTCGACCCGTCGCTGCACGAGGCCGTCCAGCACGAGGGCGACGGATCGTCGCCGGTGGTGGGCACCGTCATGCGCCCCGGTTACAAGGTGGGAGACCTGGTGGTCCGTCACGCCATGGTTGGTGTGGTCGACACGGTCGAGAATGCCGATGTGAACAGTGAACAACCCGCAGAATCAGAAGACTGACACCGGTGAGGAGGTGACGCATGGCTCAGCGTGAGTGGGTCGAGAAGGACTTCTACAAGGAGTTGGGCGTCACCTCCGACGCCGATGCCAAAGCGATCAAGAGCGCGTACCGCAAGCTCGCTTCGGAACTTCATCCGGATAAGAACCCGGACGGGGCCGAACGTTTCAAGGCCGTCTCCGAGGCCTACAGCGTGCTTTCGGACGAGGCGAAGAAGAAAGAATACGACGAGACGCGGCGACTGTTCGCCAACGGTGGCTTCGGCCGCCGCGCGGGCAGCGGCGGTGGTAACTACGGCGGATTCTCCGGCGAGGGAGCCGATTTCAATCTCGGTGACCTCTTCGACCAGGCCGGCCAATCCGGCGGAGCGAACATCGGCGATCTGTTCGGCGGGCTGTTCGGCCGCGGCGCACAACAGCCGCGTCCCAGCCGTCCGCGGCGTGGCAACGACCTGGAGACCGAAACGGAACTGTCGTTCCTGGAGGCCACCAAGGGCGTGGCGATGCCGCTGCGGCTGACCAGTCCGGCTCCGTGCACCAACTGCCACGGCAGTGGGGCCCGGCCGGGCACCAGCCCGAAGGTATGCCCGGGCTGCAACGGCGCCGGCGTGATCAATCGCAACCAGGGTGCGTTCGGTTTCTCCGAGCCCTGCACCGAATGTCGGGGCAGCGGTTCGATCATCGAGCATCCGTGCGATGAATGCCACGGCCGTGGTGTGACGACCAGGACCCGCACCATCAACGTGCGGATCCCCCCGGGAGTCGAGGATGGCCAGCGGATCAGGCTGGCCGGCCAGGGCGAGGCCGGACTGCGGGGTGCCCCCTCAGGTGACCTGTATGTCACCGTGCACGTCCGCGCCGACAAGGTCTTCGGCCGCTCTGGCGATGATCTGACCGTCACGGTTCCGGTGAGCTTCCACGAGTTGGCACTGGGCGCAACGCTTTCGGTGCCGACGCTGGAGGGCAAGGTCGGTGTCCGGGTGCCCAAGGGGACCTCGGACGGTCGTATCCTTCGGGTGCGTGGCCGGGGTGTGTCGAAGCGCTCGGGTGGCCATGGCGATCTGCTCGTCACGGTGAAGGTGGCGGTGCCACCGAACTTGGACGGCGAGGTAGCCGAGGCGCTGGAGGCCTACGCGAAGGCCGAGCGCGCCAGCGGATTCGACCCGCGCGCCGGCTGGGCCGGGAACCTCTCGTGAATAGGCACAACGACGCCCGCACGTTCCTCATCTCGGTGGCCGCCGAGCTGGCCGGTATGCATGCGCAGACCCTGCGCACCTACGACCGGCTCGGCCTGGTCAGCCCGCAGCGCAGCTCCGGAGGAGGTCGGCGTTATTCACAACATGACGTCGACCTGCTCCGCGAGGTGCAGCGGCTGTCCCAGGACGAGGGCGTCAATCTTGCTGGTATCAAAAGGATCATCGAGCTGACCAACCAGGTCCAGGCACTGCAGAGTCGCGTGGTCGAATTGGCCGCCGAGTTGGAGCAGTTGCGCAAACCCAGTACCGCGCTGGTGCTGTGGCAGCCGGGTGCGCGCCGCCGCATCAAGCCTGACCTACACACGGAACCGGTTTGACCGGTTCGTGCAATTCCGTCACGTCAACGGGTCGTGCTGGATTCGCTCGGGCGGTGCGCCTTTAGCGATCAGGGCGGCCTTTGTCGTGGTGACCATGTCCGAGCTCCCGCAGATCAGGATCTGACGGTCACCCCAACTGCCGTAGCGGGTCACCACCTCGGCCAGCAGGCCGGTCTGACGCACGTGCAGTCCACGTGGCGGCTCGTGATCGGGGTACTCGACGGCCCACGGCGGATTGGTGGAGTACTCCGAGACCGGGGTGACCGACAGCCACGGATTGGTCGAGGCGATCTCCCACAGCGTGCGCAGGTCGTAGAGGTCGCAGGGGTAGCGGCCACCGAAGAACAGATGCACCCGCGGATTGTCCGCGTAGCGGCACAGGTCGGAGATGAGCGCCCGCAGCGGGGCGACCCCGGTGCTGCCGGCCACCAGCAGCACGTCACCATTGTCGCGGTCGATGTGCATCCCGCCGTGCGGATTGGACAGCCGCCACCGGTCACCCGGCCGGGTCTCCCCGACGATCGCGGTGCTGACCATGCCGCCGATGACCGACCGGACATGGAACTCCATGGTGCCGCTGCCGTCGGCGGGAATCGAGGGGCTCAGGTACCGCCAGCGGCGCGGCCACTGCGGCACCTGCACCATCACGTACTGCCCCGGGTGATAGGCCAGCACACGATCGAGTTGCAACCGGATGACGGAGATGTCCCGCGTCGCCCGGGTGTGCTCTAGCACCGTGCCGTCACAGAACGGCGGGCCCTGTTCGGCGTCGGCCGCACCGCGCATCACGCCGACGACCAGTTCCACGAAATCCGATGTGGCCTCGGCGATTCGGCCATCCCACACGTCGACGAGTTCGCCACGCAGGGCGGTGAGCAGCGCTTGGCTCAAGGTCTCGTAGTGCTGTGCCGTGACACCGTACTTGCGATGATCCCTGCCGAGCTGGGCCAGAAAGGCGACCGGTTCCTCCGCGCGCTGGGCGATCATCTCGGCAAGCAGCCAGCTCAGTGCTTGGCCGAAGACTGTGCGCTGATGGGTGAGATCCGGGGGGAAGAGATCACGCGCCGACATGTCGATGGCGAACCAGCGGGTGTAGAACTTACCGCTCACCTCACCGGCATCGACGGCGGCACGCAGTGTCTGCAGCGCCTCGCGGTCGTCCAGTCCCACAGGAACGAGTTTAGAGCGACATGCAGATGTTGCCCGCCGGCGGTGGCCGTGTTCCAGACCTTGAACGATGCCAGCAACGCTTCACAGCCGACCCGCAACAGCGCCCGCGAGCCACGCGTCACCGTCTCGCCACTGCGATCATGCTGCTCGACGGGGCAGGCCGGCTGCTGTTCGAATCCGTCACGTCGCTGCAGCTCTGGGATTACGCCAGTCCGTGAATTCCCTTGTACAGCAACATCATACCGATGAGCACGACGATGGCGGCCACCAGCGTCGCGTGCTGCTGCTCCATCCACTCCTTGACCCTTGTCAGCGGTGACGCGAGCCGCTCCCCGGTGACCGCATAGGCCAGGATGGGCAGGATCACCGTGCTGCCTGCGACGGCGACGAAGTAGACCACCGACAACCAGGCGTGTACCCTGCCGATGCCCGCAGTGCCGATCGCCAAACCCGCTGCGATGCAGATGAGCAACACCTTCGGGTTCACCACGGCGAGCACCGCCGCGGTGGCCAGCGCCCGACCGGGGTCGAGTCCGCTGAGCTTACGCATCCAGGCAGGCGAGTGCTCCGACTTGTTGCGTGTCACCCACTTGTACGCCCCAAGCAGAATCAGTGTCGCACCGACCACGAGGCGCAGCCAGGACGCCCAGCTCGGCGGGTTGTCTAGCGAGCCAACAAGATCCGAGGCGACCACGAAGATCGACACCAGCGCGCCCAGTCCCAGCAGCCAGCCGGCCAAGAAGGCCAGCCCGGTCGGGCGCGGCCGATCGGTGTGCAGCGCCAGCACTGCCGGGATGATCGACAGGGGTGACAGCGCGATCACCAGGCCCAGTGGGATGAGCTCGGCCAGAACCGAACCCCAGCTGTCGGTCACAGCTCGCACCACGTCCACTCGCCGCTCTCGCGGACCCCGACCTCGATCGACGTGATGGTCAGATCGAGCTCGCCCATCATATCGCCCATCATATCGCGCATCTCCTCGCCGATCAGCCGTGCCGAGGGGGCGTGGTGCCCTCGAATTCGTTGCGGCCGAGGGTGTCGACGAACTTCGGGCCGCTGGCTGCGAGCTCGGCCCGGTAGTCCTCGCCCCAGCCGTCGAATGGGTGGTGCGCAAGGTATTCGTTGCGGAATCGGTCGTCCTCGGACACCTCGGTCGCGCAGAACTCGGGTATCACCAGATCGACCACGGGACCGCCACGCTCGACCTCGGCGAGCACGAGGGGAGCGTTGCCGCCCAGGAACCGGTCGACGATCCAGCCGTCCTCGCCCAGCCAGGCCGAGTACCGGACCTTGACGACGACATGCTCGGCCCGCGCGACGATCTGTCCGGCCACGATCGGATCGAGCTCTCGTTCGGCCTCATACCGGGTGCCACCGGCCGTGACGGCGGGCATCTCGTGGAGGAAGAACTTGCGCTCGAACTCGAAGTCGCCCTCGAAGTCGCGGTAGTCGGACTCAGACATATGACGACGTTAGTCCCTAGTCATGCCGAAGCCGGCCGGGAAGAGTGTGTGTCAGCCGCCTCAAAAAGATAGAGTTGAGCGGAACAGACTCAACCTTGACTGCGTTGGACAACACGACAAGCATATTTACCCAGCAGTAAAACCAAGAAAGGTTAGGTGTCGTGGACTCGTTCAATCCGACCACGAAGACCCAGGCGGCACTGACTTCGGCGCTGCAGGCGGCGACTGCCGCAGGCAATCCGCAGATCACGCCCACCCATCTGTTGATGGCGTTGCTGACGCAGAAAGATGGTATCGCCGCACCGCTGCTGGAGGCGGTCGGAGTCGAGCCCGCGACCATCCGGACCGAGGCCGAACGCCTCGTCGGCCGGCTTCCCAGTGTGTCCGGGTCCAGCTCGCAGCCGCAGTTGAGCCCGGAGGCCCTCACGGCCATCACCACCGCGCAGCACCTGGCCACCGAGATGGATGACGAATACGTTTCCACCGAGCATCTGCTGGTCGGCCTGGCCACCGGTGACTCGGACACGGCCAAGCTGCTGACCGGTGCAGGGGCGTCGCCGCAGATGCTGCGCGACGCATTCACCAAGGTGCGCGGCAGTGCACGTGTCACCACCCCCGACCCCGAGGGCACCTATCAGGCGCTGGAGAAATACTCCACCGATCTGACAGCCGCGGCCAGGGAAGGCAAACTCGACCCGGTCATCGGGCGCGACAACGAGATTCGTCGCGTCGTGCAGGTGCTGAGCCGCCGCACCAAGAACAATCCGGTGCTGATCGGCGAACCCGGCGTCGGCAAGACCGCCATCGTCGAGGGCCTGGCCCAGCGCATCATCGCCGGCGACGTGCCGGAGAGCCTGCGCGACAAGACGCTGGTCTCACTGGATCTCGGCGCGATGGTCGCCGGTGCCAAGTACCGCGGTGAATTCGAGGAACGGCTCAAGGCCGTCCTCGACGACATCAAGAACTCCGCGGGCCAAATCATCACCTTCATCGACGAGTTGCACACCATCGTCGGCGCCGGAGCCACCGGTGAATCGGCGATGGACGCAGGCAACATGATCAAGCCGATGCTGGCCCGTGGTGAACTGCGGCTGGTCGGTGCCACCACGCTCGACGAGTACCGCAAGTACATCGAGAAGGACGCCGCCCTCGAACGCCGCTTCCAGCAGGTGTTCGTCGGCGAACCGTCGGTGGAGGACACCGTCGGCATCCTGCGCGGGCTCAAGGACCGCTACGAGGTGCACCACGGTGTGCGGATCACCGACTCGGCGCTGGTTGCCGCGGCGACCCTGAGCGACCGCTACATCACCAGCCGATTCCTGCCCGACAAGGCCATCGACCTGGTCGACGAGGCGGGTTCGCGGCTGCGGATGGAGATCGACTCCCGGCCCGTCGAGATCGATGAGGTGGAACGGCTGGTCCGGCGCCTCGAGATCGAGGAGATGGCGCTCGCCAAAGAAACAGATGCAGCATCCGTCGAACGCCTGGAGAAGCTGCGCGCCGAACTGGCCGACAAGAAGGAACAGCTCTCCGAGCTGACCACCCGGTGGCAGAACGAGAAGGGCGCCATCGACATCGTCCGGGACTTCACCGAACAGCTGGACCGGCTGCGCGGTGAGGCCGACCGGGCCGAGCGCGACGGCGATCTGGCCAAGGCCGCCGAGTTGCGCTACGGCCGCATCCCGGAGATCGAGAAGAAACTCGACGCCGCGTTGCCCGTCGCCGAGGCCCGCGAGAACATGATGCTCAAAGAAGATGTCGGTCCCGACGACATTGCCGAGGTGGTGGAGGCGTGGACCGGGATCCCGGCCGGGCGGATGCTCGAAGGGGAAACCGCCAAGCTGCTGCGCATGGAGGACGAACTGGGCCGCCGCGTCATCGGGCAGAAGGCCGCCGTACAGGCGGTCTCCGATGCGGTGCGACGCAGCCGGGCCGGCGTCGCCGACCCGAACCGCCCCACGGGCTCGTTCATTTTCCTCGGTCCGACCGGCGTCGGTAAGACCGAGCTGGCCAAGGCAGTGGCGGAGTTCCTGTTCGACGACGAACGTGCGATGGTCCGCATCGACATGAGCGAGTACGGCGAGAAGCATTCCGTCGCGCGACTGGTCGGCGCGCCTCCGGGCTACATCGGCTACGACCAGGGCGGTCAGCTCACCGAGGCCGTGCGGCGCAGGCCGTACACGGTGGTGCTGTTCGACGAGGTCGAGAAGGCGCACCCGGATGTGTTCGACGTGCTGCTGCAGGTGCTTGACGAGGGCAGGCTGACCGACGGTCAGGGTCGCACGGTCGACTTCCGCAACACCATCCTCATCCTGACGTCCAACCTCGGTTCGGGCGGCAGCGAGGAGCAGGTGATGGCGGCGGTGCGGGCGGCGTTCAAGCCCGAGTTCATCAACCGTCTCGATGACGTGCTGATCTTCGATGCGCTGAACCCCGACGAACTGGTGTCGATCGTCGATATCCAGCTGGGCCAGCTGCAGAAGCGGCTGGCGCAGCGCAGGCTCACCCTCGAGGTGTTTCCGGATGCCAAGCAGTGGCTGGCCGAGCGAGGTTTCGACCCGCTCTACGGCGCCCGCCCGCTGCGCAGGCTGGTGCAGCAGGCCATCGGCGACCAGCTGGCCAGAATGTTGCTGGCTGGTCAGGTGCACGACGGTGACACGGTGACCGTCGACCTCAGTGCCGACGGTGAAGGCCTCGTCCTGGCCTGATCGACCCCCTCATCGGCCACTTGTTGCACGGTTTCCTCGCGATTGTGTGCAACAAGTGGCCAATGGGGTTTCAAGTAACCCTGTTGTGACCATCCCGAGTTCTGGCGAATCGGCCTCCAACAAGTAGGCTGAGGGCAATGGTTCCTCTCTGGTTCACGCTGTCCGCACTCTGCTTCGTGAGTGCGGCCGTTTTGCTGTACGTGGATATCGACCGTCGGCGTGGTTTGGGCCGGCGGCGTAAGTCATGGGCGAAGTCGCACGGTTTCGACTACGAAAGCGAATCTGCCGACATCCTGAGCCGCTGGAAGCGCGGCATCATGTCGACCGTCGGAGAAAACGTCTCGGCGCGCAATGTGGTGCTGGGCCAGATCCGCGGCGAGGCCGTCTTCATCTTCGATGTCGACGATGTCGCGACCGTGATCGCGCTGCACCGCAAAGTCGGCACCAATGTCGTGGTGGATCTGCGTCTCAAGGACATCAAGGAGCCCCGCGAGAGCGACATCTGGCTGCTGGGTGCGATCGGCCCGCGGATGGTGTACTCCACCAACCTGGATGCGGCCCGACGGGCCTGCGACCGCCGGATGGTGACGTTCGCACACACCGCACCGGATTGCGCCGAGATCATGTGGAACGAGCAGAACTGGACGTTGGTGGCCATGCCGATCACCAGTAGCCGTGCCCAGTGGGACGAGGGATTGCGCACCGTGCGTCAGTTCAACGACCTGCTACGCGTGCTGCCGCCGGTCCAGCAGCCCGGTCACAACGGTGTCGGTGCCCGCAGCGGCCAGCCCGCGCTGGCCCGCCGCAGCGGTTCGCCGAGCCGCCCGTTGCTGCCCAGGCCTACCGAACTGCCGCGCCCCGCCGAACTGCCACGCCCCGCCGAACTTCCCGCCGGACGCGGCGACCTGCCGCCCGGCCGCGCTGATGTGGGCCGCTATGTCCAGCAGCGCCCGCCGGTGCGTAACAGCACCCGGCAATCCCCGCACTACCAGCGGTAGCAATGCCGGTAGCACTGATCACCGGGCCGACCTCCGGCCTTGGCGAGGGTTTCGCCCGCCGTTACGCCCAGGACGGGTACGACCTGGTCCTGGTTGCCCGGGACACGGGCCGGCTGGAACAACTCGCCGCCGAATTGCGCGATGAAGTCGGATGCACCGTCGAGGTGCTCCCCGCCGACCTGGCCGTCGCCACCGACCGTCAACGGGTCGCCGAGCGGCTGACCGCCGGGGTGCACACCCTGATCAACAACGCCGGGTTCGGCACCTCGGGTGAATTCTGGACCGCCGACTACGCGCTGCTGCAGTCCCAGCTCGACGTCAACGTCACCGCCGTCATGCAACTGACCCACGCCGCGCTGCCACCGATGCTGGCCGCCGGCGCGGGCACCGTCATCAATGTTGCCAGCGTGGCCGGTCTGCTACCCGGGCGCGGATCCACCTATTCGGCGTCCAAGTCCTGGGTCATCGCGTTCTCCGAGGGGCTGGCCAACGGCCTCGGCGGTACCGGGGTCGGCGTGCATGCGCTGTGCCCGGGCTTCGTGCACACCGAGTTTCACGAGCGGGCCGGTATCGAGATGTCCGGCACACCGTCGTGGTTCTGGCTGGAGGTACCCGACGTCGTCCGGGGCTGCCTGGCCGATGCCGCCAAGGGCGAGGTCGTCATCGTGCCCGGCCTGCAGTACAAGGCACTCACCGTGGGTAGCCGGCTGGTTCCGCGGAACCTGTTGCGCGGCTTGACCAAACGGGTCGGCAAGGGCCGCGGGCGGACCTGAATGCTGATGCTGCTGACCGGCGCGACGCTGCCGGGAAGTGTTCTCTCCCATGTCTGAAATGAGCCTGGGCCCCACCGAATGGGGCGAGACGCCCGGAGTCGGCCCCTGGGATGGGCCGCCGCCGGACGATCCGCGCTACGACCCGGATCTGCTGCGCGATGGGGACACCCGCAATGTCGTTGACGCATACCGATACTGGACGCGTGAGGCGATCATCGCCGATATCGACCGACGTCGGCATCCGCTGCACATCGCGATCGAGAACTTCGGCAACGATGCCAATATCGGCGCGGTGGTGCGCACCGCGAACGCCTTCGCGGTGGACACCGTGCACATCGTCGGCCGCCGACGATGGAACCGCCGCGGCGCCATGGTCACTGACCGCTACCAGCGGCTGCGTCATCACGACACCACCGCGCAGCTGCTGGAGTTCGCCGCCGACGCGGGTCTCACCGTCGTCGCGGTCGACAACGTGCCCGGCTCACGACCCTTGGAGCACGCCGCACTGCCGCGAGAATGCCTCCTGGTATTCGGGCAGGAGGGCCCCGGTATCACCCCGGAGGCTTCGGCAGGCGCGGAGTTCACCATCTCCATCGCGCAGTTCGGCTCGACCCGCAGTATCAACGCCGGTGTGGCCGCCGGCATCGCGATGCACGCGTGGATCCGCTCCCATGCGGACGTATCCCAGGCATGGTAGAGCTGGATTAGGGCAGTATCTAGGCCATGGTTCAGGTGTGGGCAAATCGTGCAGCCAGTTCGGAAGCCGCGATCACCAAGCGACACCTCCGGCGGCTGTGGGGCCTGCCCGGCACCCAGCTGGGCGTCGTCGCCTGGCCGGCCGGCCGCACAGAGACCCTGTTCGGCACCTGGCATTACTGGTGGCAGGCGCATCTGCTGGACTGCCTGGTCGATGCGCAGCTACGGGAACCGCAGCCGCCGCGCCTGACCCGCATCAACCGCCAGATCCGCGCGCACCGCATCCGCAACAACGGCCGCTGGACCAACGACTACTACGACGACATGGCCTGGCTGGCGCTGGCCTTGGAGCGCTCCGGCCGGCTCTGCGGTATCGGACGGCCCAGGGCGCTGGACAAGCTGGCCGATGAATTCCTCAACTCGTGGGTGCCCGAGGACGGCGGCGGGATCCCATGGCGCAAGCAGGATCAATTCTTCAATGCACCGGCAAACGGTCCCGCCGCGATCTTCCTGGCCCGGCACGGCCGGCTGCGCCGCGCCCAGCAGATGGCCGACTGGATCGATGAGACGCTGATCGACCCCGAGACACATCTGGTGTTCGACGGCATCAAGGCCGGCTCGATGGTGCGCGCCCAGTACTCCTACTGTCAGGGCGTGGTGCTCGGGCTCGAGGTGGAACTGGCCAAACGCACCGAGGACCCCGAGCACGCCGAGCGGGCGCATCGCCTGGTGGCCGCGGTCGGAAACGAGATGACCACCGACGGGGTGATCCGCGGTGCAGGCGGTGGAGACGGCGGGTTGTTCAACGCGGTCCTGGCCCGCTATCTGGCCTTCGTCGCCACCGATCTGCCGGGAACCACCGCCGAGGACGACGCCGCCCGCGCCACCGCGCGCCATGTGGTGCTGGCCTCGGCACGGTCGGCCTGGGATTACCGCCAGACCGCCGACGGACTGCCGCTGTTCGGCCCGTTCTGGGACCGCAATGCCGTGGTGCCGCAATCGGTGACCGGGGTTGCGCAGTCCGTGGCGGGGGCCGTCAACGCCTCCCAGGTTCCCGAGCGCGATCTTTCGGTGCAGCTGTCCGGCTGGATGTTGATGGAGGTCGCGCACACGCTCGACAGCGACGGAGACGCCGATCAGTGACTGAGGCGACGAGCCAGCGGGGTTTCCCACTGCTGCTCGCGTTCACTGTCATCGCCATTGCGTGGTCGAATTCACCTTGGGCGGATAGTTATTCGTCCTTGCTGGATACCCACCTGGGCTTCAGCTTCGGTACGCAGCACTTCGAGATGACGGTTAAGCATTTCGTCAACGACGCATTGATGACGTGGGCGCAACGCCACTTCCACCGCCAGATGACGGCGGGTAGCCGCGGCCCCGATGCCGCATGACCAGCGAAACGGAGAGCTGGTCTAGGAGGCTAGGCCGAGGAACACCATGAGGGAGCGTTCGATGTCGGCCATGAGTGCGGTGGGCACGCGGCCGATGCGTGTGCCGAGGTTGGATCGGCGGACTGTGGTGATTTTGTCGATCATGACGAAGCTGGGCTGGGTGATGCCGGTGGTTGTGGGTATCGCGATGCGCGTGGTCGGGGCGTCGGCCGCGGTGGTGGTCAGTGGGATGACGACGATGGACTCGGTTGCGTCGAACAGGTCGTCTTGGATGATGAGCGCTGGTCGGGGTTTGGCGGCGTGGACGCCGCCTGAGACGGTCCAGAGTTCGCCGCGGGTCACTCGTCGTCGGCCAGCTCGGAGATGGCCTCAACGAAGTCCATGTCGTCGCTGTGCCGGTCGGCTTCGGCCAGCGCCAGTGCTTCCCGGTGTGCTTCTGCGGCGAACTGTGCTGATCGGACGTCGGGCACCCACACTTGTACGGGGCGGTACCCGCGTTCACGCATGCGCCGGCGGTAGTCGCTAGCTCGCCGTGTCGATGTAGCCATAACCTCAACTGTTGCATGAAACGCCGTTGCATGCAACGCCCTTCGCGGAGGCCGATGCCGCGTGATTGGGATGGGGCTGAGCGTCGGCGGGTTGGTCGGTTTTGTGAGCGTCGAGCCTGTCCAGGAAGTCGATCAGATCGGTGGTGGTGAACTTCCATTTGAACGGCCGAGCGGCCTGGTTGTAGTGCGACTCGAAAGCCGCCAGGTGGGTAACGATCTCGTCGGTGTCGGTGAAGTTGTTGGGTGAGACCACTTTTCGTTGGATTATGGAGAAGTAGATTTCCACTTGGTTCAACCAGGACGCGTGTACCGGCGTGTGCACCATGATCGCGTTGGGGAACTGTTCGGCCAGCCGGTCGATCGCCGCCTGTCCGCGGTGCGACGATCCATTGTCCACCACCCAGAACACCCGTTCGGCGCAGGCGTAGGGCTGTTGGGTCATGACGTGCTCGACCAGGTTGGTGAATGCGGCAATTCCGGTGGTGTCTGGTAGGGGTGGTTGAGGCGTATCGCGCGGGAGCGCCCGAGCACCGTCCAGGTGCGTCCACCTCCATCGGGCAGGACCAGCCGCTGCACCGGACATACTCCAACCGGCCCTGTGGTCGCCGTCATCCTGCGTAACGTAGCCACCCCAGATAGCACAACCGTGACCGACACGCCGACCAGCAGAAAGAACCTCGTCATCTGTCACAGACGGTCCTCAAAACCCCGCAGGGGGATTCGGACGTTCCGCCATCTGAAGCGTCCGCGGATGCGTTGTCAGCCCAGCTCGGCGAGCGGACCCCCATCGGCCTTCTTGGCGGCCTTGCGGCGCTTGTACCACTCGATGGCGATCGGCAGCACCGACAGCGCGACGATGCCGATGACGATCGGTTCCAGCAGCTTCTGGATGATCTCGAAGCGGCCCAGCCAGTAGCCGAGCAGTGTCAGCCCGACACCCCACACGGTGGCGCCGACGGCGTTGTACAGCGTGAAGATGGCGTAGTTCATCTTGGCTGCGCCCGCGGTGATCGGGGCCAGCGTACGCACGATCGGCACGAAACGGGCGATCACGATGGCAAACGGCCCGCGCTGCTCGAAGAACAGGTGCGCCTCGTCGCGGTATTTCTGTTTGAGGAATCGCGCATTCGGCTTGAACATCGCGGTGCCGACAGTGCGGCCGATCCAATAGCCCAGTTGCGCGCCGAGCACTGCGGCGATCGGGATGAACACCAGCAGCTGCCAGAGCTGGAAGTCTGCGTTGGCGACATTGCCTTCCTTGGACGCGGCGGCGGTACCGGCGGCGAGCATGCCCGCCACGAACAGCAGTGAATCTCCCGGCAGGATCGGAAACAGTACGCCGGACTCGACGAACACGACGATGAGCAACCCGACCAGCGCCCAGGTTCCGAAATAACTCAACAGGTTGATCGGATCCATGAAGTCCGGCATGAGCGCCAGATGGGTGGTGGTCATGAGGCCCCAAGATACCGGCTATGGGCTAAGGACAGGCCACAGCGATCTGGTAGCTGGAGGCGACCACCCGCGCGGGGTCCATCGAATCGGTGCCGCTGCCCGACCCGGAGATGATGACCGTGGCGCCGTTGCGGTAGGCGGTCGGCGCCTGGCTCGCGGTGCCTACGGCGAACCCGAGCGCGACGCCGCCGACATCGCCGATGCTGACCGACCTCACCGCGGGCATATCGTCATCGGTCACCACCACGGTGACGCCCAGGGAACTATCTCCGACGCTGATGGTGGTCAGCCCGTCATCGGTGGAGCAGACCACCGGGCCGGTGGGACCGGTGTCGCCGTTGACGATGACCTGCGCCCGGCCGGGCGGCACCGAATTGGCAGGCACGGGCCGGGGCGGCACGACAGGAGCAGGGATGGACACCGGGGTGGGCGCCGGGGCAGAAGCACACCCGGGAGCCATGATCGTCGCCACTGCCGCCGGCAGAATCAGGACCGATTTGGCGCGCACTTCGTCCACGGTAACGGTCGACGTGCCCTCCGCCCTGCAGCCATCGCATGGTTGTTGAGATACTTCCTGGGAAAGCGCTCGCGACCCAGGAGGAACTCCATGCCCATCGCCACGCCCGAGGTCTACGCCGAGATGCTAGGCCGTGCCAAGGAACACTCGTTCGCCTTCCCGGCCATCAACTGTTTCGGGTCGGAGAGTATCAATGCCGCCATGAAAGGTTTCGCCGACGCGGGTAGTGACGGAATCATCCAGTTCTCCACCGGCGGAGCGGAATTCGGCTCCGGGCTCGGCGTCAAGGACATGGTGACCGGTGCCACCGCGCTGGCCGAGTTCGCGCACGTCGTCGCCGCCAAGTACCCGATCACGGTGGCTCTGCACACCGACCACTGTCCCAAGGACAAGCTGGATGGCTTCGTCCGACCGCTGCTGGCGATTTCCGCCGAGCGTGTCGCCAAGGGGCAGAACCCGCTGTTCCAGTCGCACATGTGGGACGGGTCCGCCGTGCCGATCGAGGAGAACCTGACGATCGCGCGTGAGCTGCTGAAGCTGTCGTCGGACGCCAAGATCATCCTGGAGATCGAGATCGGCGTGGTCGGCGGCGAAGAGGACGGCGTCGAGGCCGAGATCAACGACAAGCTGTACACGACGCCCGAGGACTTCGAGAAGACCATCGACGCGCTCGGCGTCGGCGAGAACGGCAAGTATCTGCTGGCCGCCACCTTCGGCAACGTGCACGGCGTCTACAAGCCCGGCAACGTGAAGTTGCGTCCCGACATCCTCGAGCAGGGCCAGAAGGTGGCCGTGGCCAAGCTTGGTCTCGCCGAGGGGTCCAAGCCGTTCAACTTCGTCTTCCACGGCGGCTCGGGCTCGCTCAAGTCCGAGATCGAGGATTCGCTGAACTTCGGCGTTGTGAAGATGAACGTCGACACCGACACCCAGTACGCCTTCACCCGCCCGGTGGCCGCGCACATGTTCTCCAACTACGACGGCGTGCTGAAGGTCGATGGCGAGGTCGGCAACAAGAAGGCCTACGACCCTCGCAGTTACCTGAAGAAGGCCGAGGCGGGCATGACCGAGCGCGTCATCGAGGCGTGCAACGACCTGCGCTGCGCGGGCCGTTCGGTATCCGCCGGGTAGTATTCCTTCTCCTCGTCGGGCCGCCACCCGCCCGTCCGGTCAGCCGTTCTGGCAGATCTTCCACTGATCGTCGCGGAACTGGAGATCGAAGCTCCGGGTGGACCGGGTCTGCGGCGCGTACGCCATGAAGGTGGTGACATTGGCCTCGGCGTGATCGTCCACCACGACGACCTCGTCGATACTCGCCACCACCGGGTACTGCTTGGCGGCCGCGACCCGCTTGTGGGTCTCGGTCCATGCGCGGTCGTCGTACTTGACGTAGCCCTCCCTGGTGGCCCCGCAGGTGATACCGCGCAGCGCCGCCAGATCACCTTTCTGGATGGCGACGTCGAAGTTCTGGATGGCCGACCGGACCTGGTCCTCCTGCGATGTCGCGTCGGCGCCACCGCGGGTCAGCAGCACCGTGCCCAGGACTGCCAGTGCCACCAGTGCGGCGATCACTAGCACGACCGCGATCACCCAGCCCCAGCTGCGGCGTGCCTGCGGCGGCTGGGGTGCATCCTCGCGGGGTGGAATGACCTGCGGGGCAGCAACTTTGGTGCTGTCGATCATTGCGGTGGGCTCGCCGGCAGCGAAGATCTCGGTGGCGGGCTCGGGCACCGTGTCGATGATCTGCGTCGACCCGTCGAAACCCGAGGGCGCGGTGAATCGGCGCTCAGAGGAGTCGTCGGCATCCGGTGACTGCTGCGATTCGAAGATATCGGTCTCCGGTGCATCGTGGGTGGGCCCCTGCCGCCCGCCTTCGGGTTCTGTTGGGTTCGACATCCCTACTGCAGTCCTCCCTCGGCGAACGCTTCAGCGCAAGCCTAATCACTGGCGGCGATCGCCCGCACGGCACAATAGGCCCATGACTCGTATGGGTGACCTTCTGGGGCCGGATCCGGTGCTGCTACCTGGCGACACGGAAGCCGAGGGCGAACTCGAGGCCGGGGAACTCCCGGCCATCGTCGCCGCCGCACATCCGAGCGCCTCGGTGGCCTGGGCGACGCTCGCGGAGCTGGCACTGGCCGAGGACCAGCCGGTCGCCGGGTACGCGTACGCCAGGACCGGCTATCACCGCGGACTCGACCAGCTGCGCCGCAACGGCTGGAAGGGGTTCGGGCTGGTGCCGTACGCGCACGAACCGAACCGTGGCTTCCTGCGTTGCGTCGCGGCGCTCGCCCGCGCCGCACGGGAGATCGGTGAGACGCCCGAGTACGCGCGCTGCCTGGATCTGCTCGACGACTGCGATCCGTCGGCGCGCGCCGCGCTCGGGGTGAACTAGCAGTTCGTCGCGCCGCAATCGCCGCCGCCACCGGATGGTTCGACCTGCACGGTTGCGTGTTCGAGACCGCGCGCGGCCAGCACCGCCTGAGCGTCGACCAGTACCCGGGCCGTGTCGGAGTTGCTGGTCAGATGCGCGGTGGCGATGTCCCGGCCCGGGACCAGTGTCCACACATGCAGGTCGTGCACCTCGGTCACGCCGGGAACAGCCTGCAGAGCGCTGCGTAGCTCGCCGACATCGACATGGGCGGGCGATGATTCGCTGAGGATGCGCAGTGCGGCCCGGGCGAGCGCGAAGGCACGGGGCAGCACCCACAGGGCGACCAGGACGGCGACGACGACATCGGCGTACGGCCAGCCGGTGGTGACGGTGACGATGCCGGCGATCAGCACGCCGACGCTGCCCAAGGTGTCCGCCACGACCTCCAGGTAGGCGCCCTTGACGGCCAGGCTGTGCTCGGAGTCCGAGCGCAGCAGCAGCACCACGACGGCGTTGGCGGCCAGTCCGGCCAGGGCGACGACGATCAGCGGCACACCGGGGACATCGGGCGCCTCGTTGAGGCGCTCGAAGGCCTCGTACAGGATGAATCCGGCGACACCCAGCAGGAGTGCGGCGTTGGCGACGGCGGTGAGCACCTCGGCGCGGTGCCAGCCGTAGGTGCGGGCCGCGGAGGTGGATCCGCGGCGGGCCAGCAGTACGGCGGTCAGGCCCATGAACATCGCGACCAGGTCGGTGAGCATGTGCCCGGCGTCGGCGAGCAGTGCGATCGAGTTGATCATCAGCGCGGTGACGAGTTCCAGCACGAAGAACGCGCTGAGGATCGCCGCGCCGATGATCATCCGGCCGACGCGCGTGTCACCACCGCCGTGACTGTGGTCGTGTCCAGCTCCCATGCAGCCGAATATATGCGGAAAGTCGCATATATCGCAAGGCTCTACAGCCAGGCGGACCAGAACCGGGTCAGTGCGCCGCCCAGGGACACCAGGGCGTTGGGCACGCCGGACAGGTCGACGAACCCGAACACCGCAGAGAAGAACACCTGGTTGAGCTGCGGCACGAGCAGCAGCACCAGCAGGATCAGGAAACCCCACTGCTTCGCGGGTTCCAGCGCCCGCTGGGTGTCGGGTTTGAGATGCGGTTCCAGCGCGCCGTAGCCGTCCAGGCCGGGTATCGGCAGCAGATTCAGCAGCACGGCCGTCACCTGCAGGAAGCCCAGAAACGCCATCCCGGCCCAGAACACCCCGTGCGCGGGGTCGTAGAACGACGCCGTCGCGGCCAGCAGCAGCACCGCCAGCACCGTGTTGGCCAGCGGGCCGGCCAGGCTGACCTGGGTGCGCTGCCGCGGCGTCATCCACGAGGTGCGCACGTAGACCGCCCCACCCGGCAGCCCGATCCCACCGAGGGCGATGAACAGCAGCGGCAACCCGAGCGACAGCATCGGGTTGGAATACTTCAACGGATTCAGCGTCAGGTAGCCGCGCACGGCGCTGTCATGGTCGCCGAACCGCCACGCGGTGTACGCGTGTCCGAATTCGTGCAGGCACAGCGACACCAGCCAGCCGGCGACCACCAGGATGAACACCGCCGCATAGGACAGCGGCTTGACCTCGTCCCCGCAGAACCAGGCCAGGGCAGCGCCGGCGGCGGTGAGGGCCACGATGGCCAGAAACACCGGACTGGGCCGGACGGACCGATGGATCGGGCGGATGTTCACGTCCTGACGCTACCGACTTGACGGTGTGGAGGCGCCGTTCAGAGGTCGTCGATACCGATGATGCCGTCCTGGATGGCGCGGACGACCAGCGCGGCCTTTGTCGGCGCGGCGCGGCCCACGGCGGCGTACTTCGCGCGGATCCGTTCGAGGTGAGTGCGAACGGTGGATCCGCTGATACTGAGTTCGCGCGCCACCAGATCTTTGCTGTCGGTGCGGAACCACGCGATCAGGATCTCCTTTTCGCGTGCTGCCAGCCTGGGCCGGCGTACTCTGCTGTCGTTGAGCAGGGCGGCCCGGATGAGGCTGCCGGTGAAGTGCTCACCAGTCGGTGCCACCCGAATCACTTCCAGCAGTTCCAGCAGTTCCATTTTAGGGTCATTCTTCGAAATATACGCCGCGGCACCGACTTCCATCGCAGACAACTACTGTCACATACTCGGCAAGATGCGAATACACGACGACAGCGAATCCGGCGGCCAGGCTGCGTTGCAGTTCCGCGAGCGCGGGGGGTGCATGGGAGGAATTGATCTCGAGTACGACGACCTGCCCACTGTGCACCAGATCACCGCGGCTCTTGTCCAGCATGTCTTGGACAGAACCGTATTGGCCGATCACGGCTATTAAGGGCTCTGCGCGCGCACACCACCATCCGACGGCCGCACGCACGGCCTCATGGCTGTCGATCACGATGACCTCGGGCGTCGGCGCGGCGCAGTTCTGCGTCATCGCTCGCACCTCCGGTTGCAATGCGGTCTTCACGTTCTGATCCTTAGGTGGGTGGTCAACAGTGACTGCGATGGTTTGCCGACCAAGGCGTCAGGTATCCGGATGTGGAGACCTGACGGACGCTGCACTGCGACCTCTGCGGTGAACCAACTGTGAGTTTTCTCCCGATCTCCCATTGCTGCAAGTCGACCCTGTCGCCCGACATCGGAAACCTTGCTGTAGTTGCTGAATCAACAGTTTCCGCTTGGCGGAACGCCGGAGAACCTGTCCGCGACCCACTGGCCCAGCAGTGCCCCGGGATCCAGCGTATGGCCCTGCCCTTCCAGGCGCACCCGCAGCACTGTGTCGCCGAGCGAACAGGCCCTTCCCATCGCGACCTCGGTCCACTCCGGCAACACGGTGTGGTCGGCGCCGCCATAGATCGCGAGAATCGGAATCTTGGTGGGTTGCTGCGGGAGTGCGTACGCTTCCAGGCGCCGCTTCAGACGATCGGCGGCCAGCGTCGAGTCAGGCCGTGCATCGGACGCCGAAAGCCGTTGCGCCAAAATGCCCTTCTGTTGGACTGATTGCGCGTCGCAGGACAGCAGCAATGTCCGATTCGCGGACAGTTCACCGTGCAGGTAGTCGTCCGGTCGGATGGCCGTATCGACGCCGGCCAGTCCGGTGACGACGTACGGGTACAGGTAAAGCTGGTCGACGGTCAACGTCGCCTCCTTTGCATGCTGCACGAGACCGCTGACATCCAGTGCGGGTACCAGCGTCGCTGCGCCGAGAAGATCGGTACCGGGGCCGTAGGCCGATGCGTACTCGGCGGTGGCCCATGCCGCGTTGCCCCCCTGCGACGAGCCGAGTGCGACCCACCGTGACGACAATTGTGGAACAACCACCCGTGCTGCGCGCACCGCATCAATGAGGTTGAATGCCGCCGATTTCGGTTCCAGATACGCGTGTGCCTGCTTGACCGGTGCGTCCAGCGATGCCTGCCCGAGTCCCGCGTAGTCGGTGTAGGCGACGGCATAGCCCTGAGCCAGTTGGATCGCGACCGCCGTGAGATCGCCGAACAGCCGAGCGTCACCCGTTGGACCGCATTCCGATGTGAGACCTACGGTTCCGTGTGCATACCCGATCACCGGCCAGCCGCCGGCCGGCGGAGTTCCAGGAGGTGTGAAGACCGCACCGGACACCACGGTCGGCGCCCCGGTGATACCGGAGACGGATCGGTAGACCATCGTGAAAGCGGCTGATCCGGACGGAAGTAGCGAGGCGTCGAAAGCCGTTCGATCCGAACTCGACAACAGCGTGCCGCGTTCGCTCCAGGCGTCGGCCGTCACTGTAGGCATCTCGCGCGAGTAACCCAGCGGCTCCAGTTGTTGGGTCTCGATCGCGTTCGTCGTCGCGCACCCACCCAGCACTAGGCAGGTCAGCAGACCGGTTAGTCGACGCATCGGCGCCTGGGTCATGTCACTCCTTATGGCTCCAATACAGCATTGCGCGGGTCTCCGACATGCGTTGTCTCGACGAAATGAATTGTCGGTCATACAACCGACAATTCACTGAGTCAAAATGGGCAGTTCGGTGAACCGACTCTGCTGTTGAACGCAGTGTGATTAACGTTACAGGTGTGCGCCCTAAAACCCCCCGCAAGCGTGGGTTGTTTAACCGACACGAACAGGCCGGCCGCTATCATTTTGTAGGTGGGTCGGCAATACCTTTGTACCGCATTTTGACTCAGGGCCCCTGAAAGGTCATTGGTTGGAGTGCTGTGACCTGTGGGTTTCCGGCGGCGTGACCGGCGTGGCTGCTGTGACGGGTGTGACCTGCGGGCTTGGATGGGAGGTGTCAAAGCTTCCACCAGAACCCGAGGTCATACCCGTATGTCATCTTTTCCGACATCTCCTGCCCAGGCCAGCCCGACCCGCCACGAGCGGCTGCTTACCGGCGGCGTCGGGCAGGCGCCACGGGTGATGGCCACCTGCCGCAACCTCGCGATTGGCATCCTGCGCATCGCAGGATGGCAAAACATCGCCGCCGGCCTACGCCACCACGCCAGACACCCAGACCACGCCCTCACACTGGTCCTGACCTAATGAAATGCGACAATTCCGGGACCCTGCACCCAGGCTGCGCCCTCACACTCGTCCTGACCTCGTGAAACGCGATTCCGGGACCCTGACCGAACTGCGGGTTGTCGGTTCACCGAACTGCGGGTTACTATTTGGACGCACCGCCGAGACTAGTCTAGGCGGGTTGAACGGCGTCGCTGGGGCCGCCGGGCGGGATATCACAATTCAACTTCCGTTGACCGGTCGCGCGATGCCTATTTGGGCAGACGCGCAGAATTCAACGAAAAGCGGTACCCGCCCGTGGGGTTCGCCGCCATTTAGGGGTCTAAATGACTGTCGTTGAACAGATGGGGCGCAGCAAAGATCTGACACCCAAGTTGGTGGCGTTGGACGAGGGTCGGGACGAATTCCTGGTGCACCCGCCTGCCGATAACGAGGTGTACAGCTACTTCGGCCCACAGATGCGGTGGGTGCAGGTCCTGTTGCTCGTCGCATATGTGCTGGCTGCATGGAGTTTGTATGCGTTCACCATGTCGGCGCCCCACTTGCTCTGGCCGCTGCTCATCGTGCTCGGACTGAACATCGTCGGAAACGTGCTTTCCGCTGCTACGAGCTTCAACACGCGGCGGTACAGCGCTCGGTCACATCGCACGCTCGTGCAGTCTTGGCAACCGGCTGGGGAGTATCCGAGTATCGATGTCTTTCTTCCGACCTACGGAGAAGGTCTCGATGTCCTGCGCAACACCTACACATTTGTCGCGGGCATGGAATGGGCCGGTGAACTGAACGCCTATGTCCTTGATGACGGTGGGCGGGAAAGTGTCCGTGAACTCGCAGCGGAATTCGGGTTTTCTTACATAATGCGACCCAATCGCGGGCATATGAAGAAAGCCGGCAATCTACAATATGCATTCGCAAATACAACGGGCGATCAAATCGTAATTCTTGATGCGGATTTCAGCCCTCGTCCCGACTTCCTCTACCATTTAGTCCCGTATATGGATGATCCGGCGGTTGGCATCGTCCAAAGTCCACAATATTTCGGCACCACCGAAGATCAAGGCTGGATCGAAAGGACTGCCGGCGCGACACAGGAATTGTTTTATCGGTGGGTTCTGCCGTCGCGAGACAGATTCAATGCCGCGGTATGCGTCGGTACCTGCGCCATATACCGCCGCGAGGCACTGGACGCGGCCGGTGGTTTCGCGCAAATCGAACACAGCGAGGACATTCACACCGGCCTGTTCCTGATGCGTGCGGGTTACCACACGCGATACGTGCCTATCGTTGTATCCCGAGGTTTGTGCCCTTCTGATCTGGCGGGTTTTCTCAATCAGCAGTACCGGTGGTGCAACGGATCGTTGGTGAAGTTGGAGAACGAGCACCTCCACGACGACGTCAAGCTGAAAATGACCTTGCAGCAACGTCTTTGCTTCTGGGCTGGGGTCATGTACTACATCACCACCGCGATCAACGTCGTTGCGCTCTACATCCCTGGCCTGGTCATGGCGGCGTTCTTTCCGTCCCACGTTCAGCCGGTCCAGTTCGTGCCATTCATGTTCGGTCTCTGGGTTTATCTGGTGGTGCTGCCTTTCGTATCCCAAGGCCGATGGCGATTCGAGGTGCTTCGGCTGCAGATGGCCTACAGCTTTGCCCATATTGTCGCCATCTATCACAAATTGAGGGGACGATCGGCAGGCTGGGTGCCGACCGGTGCTGTTGGCGCGACCAATTCACTCGCCCGTTCGATAAGCCGAGTCGGTGCCGCGGCGATTGTCCTCTTGTTGCTGCCGTTTTGGGTCGTCGTCGTGCACAACATTCAGGTGTATGGCCTGCGCACCTTTTGGCCGATGGCGATGTTCCTGCTGCTCTATTCGTATCTGGCCGTTCCGCTCCTCGTCGAGTTCGTCAAGATCTTGATGCCGGTGAGATCAGCCGATCGCGCCACCCGCCGTGGGCGGCGCAACGGGGTCGTGCCGGGTGGTATCGCACGGCAGGCAGTGGCATCGTGACACCGCGGGACGGCAGGCAGTGGAACACGTCGCAGTGGTGGCGACGCCGCAATCCGCATCGGATTTCGATGTATGAGGCCGTCGGCTACACGTCAACGTTGCTCCTTGCAGCTGCAATCGCATTCGGATGGTTCGATGTGATGATTCCGTGGGGGTCGTGAGATGACCGTCGCGAGCCTGCCTCGCCCAGCGGCGGGCGCCCCAGAGGCGCCGCAGCGCAGCTTCTTCGATGACATTGAGGGACTTCGCGGAATCGCCGTCACGATCGTTGTGCTGTTCCATGCCGGCATTCCCGTCACGACAGGTGGATTTGTCGGGGTCGATCTCTTCTTCGTCATCTCCGGATTCCTGATCACTGGGCTATTGATCAGAGAGTTCGAGCGCAGTGGCCGGATCGGGTTGAAGGGCTTCTATGCTCGGCGTGCGCGGCGGATCATTCCGCCCGCGGCGTTGGTCATCGTGGCGACCTCGATCGGGGTGTGGCTGTTGATGCCGTTGCTGTCGGTGTTCCGGCAGGCATTCGACCTACTGGCGGCTGCACTGCAGATGGCGAACTGGCGCTTCATCTTGCAGGGCAGGGATTACCTGGCCGGCGCGTCGGACGACAGTGTCGCGACGCACTTCTGGTCGCTGGCCGTCGAGGAACAGTTCTACTTCGTCTGGCCGTTGCTCGTGATAGCGCTGGCCTACTTCGCCAGGCGGCGCGGCTGGTCGATCCGCCTGGTCGTGGTGCTCGGGGTGGCCGCAGTGTCACTCGTCTCGCTTGCGTTGTCGTTGCGCTTGACGGACACTGATCCGGTGCTCGCCTACATGGCGACGCACACCCGGGCGTGGCAGTTCGGGGTGGGCGCACTTGTCGCCGTGCTGCAGCCACTGCTGGTCCGGTACGCACATGTTACGTCGCTGCGGGTATCGGCCGTGATCACCGGATGGCTCGGCCTGGCTGCAGTACTGTTCGCGACCGTCGAATACGGCGCCTCCACACCATATCCCGGTGTTGCAGCGATCGTGCCCACCATCGGCGGCGGCGTGATGATCGCAGCCGGGCAGATCGTCGGAACAGTGCGTCCGGCGGTCGGGTCCCTCCTGGTCGCCGGCTGGCTGCGGTGGATCGGCAAGGTTTCCTATGCATGGTATCTCTGGCACTGGCCGGTGATCGTGCTGTTCAAGGAAGCCACCGATATCACCGACTGGCACGTCCTGGTCCCGGTGAGTCTGGGTGCGTTGGTCCTTGCGTGGCTGTCGACCAGCCTGCTGGAGCGGCCCATCATGTCCTCGGGTGAATTGAGGCGCAATCTGATGGCATCTCTGGCCGTGGGGATGACGGGAACCGTTGTCGCAGCGGCGATGACGATGTCCATCGGAGTCCTCGCGGTCAAGGCGGCCAGCACTTCCAGTAACACCAGCGTTAGTTTCGCGTCGGTGTTCGGCTCGACCAACGAGATCACCTCGGGACCGGTCACCCCGAACCCGTTCCAGGCGTTCGATGACCGTCCGGCCCGAGACGAGTGCCTGATTCAGCTGGGTGACCGGTCGACGCCAACGACATGCGTCCTCGGACCTGAAGGCGGCGTGCCGGCTGTACTGTTCGGCGACAGCCACGCGCAACAGTGGCTGCCCGCTATCGAAAAGGTCGCTCTGGACAATAATTGGCGTCTGAGCTGGTACACGAAGGCGGCCTGCCCGGTGGCCGCACTGCAGCCGAGAGATGGCCGTACCGACCCGTTCACCAAGCCCGACTGCTTGGGCTGGCGTGAGGACAGCCTGAGCGCGATCGGGGCGCTCCACCCGAAATACATCATGATCGGTTCGCTGTCGACCTATGTACCCGATTACCAGGAGTTCAAACTCGCCTGGGATCAGACACTGAATCGCCTGCGTGCCACCGGCGCCAAGTTGATCTACATCCGGGATACGCCCTATCCACAACGCAATATCCCGGAATGCGTGTCCGGCGCGCTGGACGACTGGTCGAAGTGTGATTTCGAGCTGAACAATGTCCGCCGGACGGAACCCATCATCACCGATCAGCTCCGCGGCGAGAATCTCGACATTCCGGTGCTGGATGTGAATCCGCTTCTGTGCGAGGGCACTAGGTGCGTGGCGGTTCGCAACGGTACGTTGATGTATCGCGACGACTCACACCTCACGGTCACGGCGGTCACCGCGTTGATCCCTGCGATCAAGCAGCAGATCGAGCGGCTGGGCCTCGATATGACAGGGCAGTGAGCATCGACCCGCCGGGTGGGGCTTGATCGGCGCGGGATAGGTGTGCTCACCAGCGGCTGAGGGCTTTGCGGGCAGCATCGCTCGTTTCAGGCGTGCTGGTGAGCCGCCAGTCGGGTTCACCGACCTTGTCGGCTTCGAACCAGATTAAACCTGCGATGCTGGTGGAGCGCAGGAAGCTGACGAGATCGGTTATCCACAAGGCTTTGTCGCCGCCTCGATCACTGGAGCCGACTTCGGTGATCCACACCGGCTTTGTCGGCGCCAGCTCCCCCGCAAGGACGATCGTCGGTTCGAAAAGGTCACGAGGAGAGCGCCATCGGTGCCCGCCATCGTCACCGAAGTTGTAGCCGTCGATGCCGATGATGTCGACGTACTTGTCGCCGGGATAGCTGCGTGATATCGCGTCACTGTCTCCGTTGATGATCACGTTAGGGCTCCAGACCCACTGCACCTGGTTCGCCCCGGCATCGTCGAAGATCCGGCGGATGCGCCGGAATGCTGCGACGTAATCCTCCGGTGCACTTGCAGATTGGCCGGCAGACCACGGATACCAATTGCCGTTCATCTCGTGAGCAAAGCGCATCATGAACCGCCGGTTGTACGTTGCGGCCTGGCGGGCCCACATCGCCACGTATGCGTCGTGGCGACCACCCGCGATCTGTGCTGGTGAGTACAGTGGCTGAACGGCGCCGGCTTGTGGATCCCATGGTTCCCAGGATAGCAACGGGGTGACGCCGAGCGCGGCGATCTGGTCCAGCAATGTGGTGGGCAAAGGCGCCTGCCGGGAGAACGCATCATAGAAGGCAAGCACGTCCAGTTTTCTGTCCATCGTATTCGCCGTTGCTACAGCCCATTTTACTGCATCGTTGTCGATTCTGTCGGCAGCCAATCCAAAGCTCCGCTGCGGCAAGTCCGGGCGGTAGATGGTCGATGCAGTGATGAGGGCCAATGTACCCAATGACAACGAGGCGAGGACGGTGCGTCGTGAGGCGATGATCTCGCCGATCTTCTTCGGCAAACTGCACCTCCTTGGGCTTCGCTGCTTGCAGCGCCGACTACGAATCGTTCGATTACATTGCTTACATTGCTGGAAAACTGATGTAGGCCGATCGACCGACAACTTGTAGCATTGCCCCGACTATTCATCTTTGTCGGATGGCAACCAACGGTACCCCGACGATACTATCGGTGAATTATAGAGCCGCGCAGCACACTTCCGTACACCGCGGTCGTTCCGGCTGCCGGTCTCGGCACGCGATTTCTGCCGGCAACCAAGACGGTTCCCAAGGAGCTGTTGCCGGTCGTCGATACTCCCGGAATCGAACTCGTCGCGGCCGAAGCCGCAGCTGCCGGCGCCGACCGATTGGTCATCGTCACCTCAGAGGGCAAGGACGGCGTCGTCGCTCACTTCGTCGAGGATCTGGTGCTCGAAGGAACACTGCTGGCGCGAGGTAAGCACCTGATGTTGGAGAAGGTGCGTCGGGCTTCGGCATTGATCAAGGTCGAATCAGTGGTCCAGAAGGCCCCTTTGGGGCTCGGGCACGCGGTCGGATGCGTGGAATCGGTGCTGTTGCCCGACGAGGATGCTATTGCGGTGTTGCTGCCCGACGACCTCGTGCTGCCGACCGGTGTGTTGGAGACGATGGGGAAAGTGCGCGCGAAACGTGGTGGTTCGGTATTGTGTGCAATTGAGGTCCCGCCCGATGAAATAAGCGTATACGGCGTGTTCGCGGTCGAAGAAGTAAGCGACGCTGCAAATCCGAATGTGCTCAAAGTTGTTGGGATGGTGGAGAAGCCGAAGCCCGAAGATGCCCCGTCGTCATTCGCGGCCGCCGGACGCTACATTCTCGACAGAGCGATCTTCGATGCACTGCGCACCATCGAAGCCGGCGCAGGGGGCGAACTGCAGCTCACCGATGCGATCGCGTTGCTCATCGAGCAGGGGCATCCCGTGCACGTGGTCGTACATCGCGGCCGTCGGCACGATTTGGGCAATCCGGGCGGCTATCTGAAGGCGGCGGTGGACTTCGCGCTCGACCGCGATGACTACGGTCCGGCTCTGAGACAGTGGTTGATCTCGCGGCTCGGCTAGGGGCGATGACCCGGCGCTCGCCGGCGACGAACGTCCGTGTCCACATCCATACACCCAGTGCCCGGTCGAGGGCATCGGCATCCAGTCGGGAGAACAGCTTGCGCAACGTCGACTCGTCCGGGACACCACCGCTGGTGAGCCCGAACGAGGCCAGCACTGAGCTGTGCTCTCTGCGGCCCACTGGCCGATCGCCGCGAATGACCGGGACCCGGCCACGGTAGCTATGACTGCCAAAGCCAGCATCCCCGCCAATGGGTAAAGCACCCCGCGCTGATCACGCGGGTCGGGCACTGATTCCAACACGGCAATCAACTACTCATGGCAGGTCGGATGCACATCGACAGACGTGATCGGGGAAGATGACATGCGGATGTGGCCTCGGGTTCCGGTGGCTGGTGTAGGAACCTTCATCCAAACCCGTAGGCCACATCCGTCACAGCAGCCACGCCGGTCACACGACGATAAACACCAAGGTCACAGCGCTACACAGCGACCATTCCGGGGCCCTGGCTGCGCAACCGGGCCGCCGCGGTCAACCTGCGCACCCTGGTCAACGCCGGCCTCACCCGCCGCGACGGAGCCTGGGCCCTGGCCTGACCGCCAGCGCCTCCGGACCGACCCAGTTCACCACCAGCCACCAAGTCACCGTGACGTCTGCTCCAGTTCCCGCCAACGCATTTCGGGAAATCTCGGACCACGGCCGCCACGCCGGCCAAGGTCCGACCTACCCGTTGTTCAGAGCCCTCCTGATATGGGGAGCAGTTTGTCAAGCAGGCAGGGTGAAGCGGCGGCCGCAA
>WOYI010531722.1_pt1 | contig 37999 bp, 21 predicted proteins | sample 6423411 | NCBI WGS metagenome assembly WOYI01 (sample SAMN13441803, study PRJNA592873) | oil field metagenome | biome: oil field; feature: oil-well bore; material: oil-contaminated soil; isolation source: oil-contaminated soil from oil-well borehole | place: Germany: Wietze | collected 2016-10-18 ...
GATACCCATGGCTACTGGGACGACAAGTACGAGACCTACTTCGCCCCCTGCGATGAAATATGGCATGCCGGCGATATCGGCTCGATGGAGCTGGCCGACCGCTTTGAGGCGTTGAAACCGTTCCGTGCCGTGTATGGCAATATCGACGACTACAAGACCCGGGCCGCCTATCCGCAGACGCTGCGATTCACGCTCGAGAATGTGGATGTGCTGATGACTCATATCGGTGGCTACCCGGGCCGCTACGACCCCTCCATCCGCGCACAGCTGTATGCCCATCCCCCCAAACTGTTTATCGCGGGACACTCGCATATTCTGAAGGTGATGTACGATAAAAAGCTGGAATGCCTGCATATGAACCCGGGTGCAGCGGGGAAGTATGGCTTCCACCGTGTGCGCACCCTGCTGCGTTTTGTGCTGGATGAGGGCGATATCAGAGAGCTGGAAGTGATTGAAATCGGCCAGCAGGTGTAAACGAAATCATCCCTGCAGATACAACAAATCATCTGTCATCCGATCACCGGGGAAGCAAACCCGGGAAAACGGAGAGCACGATCCCCGCTACACCCACCAACATCAGCACGGAACCGACGCTCCTGTTGAGCAGCACCAGCCCCTTCCGGTTGAAATGTTTCCGCAGACGGGACACAAACAGGGAGAGGAGGAACCACCAGGACAGTGCCGCGATGATAAGAGCACCCATCCCGGCAAGAAGCGATCCCCAGCCATGCGGTAAAGGGTTGAACGAAAAGCGGGCATAGAGACCCACATAGACCAGGATGATGGCGGCATTGGAGAAGGTGAGCAGAAACGCCGAAACAAAATCTTTCACATAACGTGTTTCTCCCGTTATCCTGTCGGGCCTCCATCCTTTCAACGGATTGGTGCGATACACACCGATCCCGAAAAGGATCAGGATGATGCTTCCCAGCCACTGCAGCTCGCTTTCATGTACGGTGAGGAAATCGGACATAAAACTCAGCCCCACCAGTGTGATGAGAGCATAGATGATGTCAGAGAGCAACGCGCCCAAACCGGTGACAAAGCCATGCCACCGTCCCCGGTTGAGCGTGCGTTGAATGGTGAGCATGTTGAGCGGCCCCATGGGTAAGGAGACCAATAATCCGATGATAAAGCCCCGGGCAATTGTTTCGAGCATAACTAGGAATACAGGGGAGAGGATCGAAGATTCTTTCGGCACAAAGATACATTCATTCTCAAAAGGAACAAAATGAGTTTTTCACGTCAAGGCATAGTTCAAAAAAGTTCCTTAACTTTGTACATCCATTCAGACAGGCGGAAACCGCCGGGTAAACTGTCCCGCTATTTCCTGCAACATTCATCTGGGTCAATCAAAAAACGAACGTTATGATTTCATTTTTCCATACACCTTCCCGTAGCGTGATTGCCGTACAATCGGAATTTACTTTTCCCGCTGAAACAGTCGAAAAGCTGACCTGGCTCTTCGGAAAAGCTGCGCTGCTTGAAGCAACGACCATCAACACCCCCTTTATCGGGCCCCGCCGCGAGATGATCACACCCTGGAGCACCTGCGCGGTGGAGATCACCCAGAACATGGGTATCGAAGGCATCACCCGCATGGAGGAGTATATACCCATACCGGAAAATGTTCCTTTCGATTTCGACCCGATGCTGCAGCGCAGGTACGAGCAGCTGGATCAGGCACTCTTTACCATCGACAAGCAACCGGAAGAGATCCGCTATATCGATGACATCGCGGCGTATAACAGCGCGGAGGGTCTCGCCCTGAGTGAAGATGAGATCGACTATCTCAACGACGTGAGTAAAAAGATGGGACGCCGCCTCACCGACAGCGAGGTGTTCGGCTTCTCACAGGTCAACTCGGAACATTGCCGCCACAAGATATTCAACGGGAAATTTATCATCGACGGTGAAGAAAAAGAACTCTCCCTCTTTCAACTGATCAAACGCACGTCGCAGGTCAACCCGAACAGCCTCATCTCCGCCTACAAAGACAATGTGGCCTTCGTGCAGGGGCCTGTCATTGAACAGTTTGCCCCTGCCAGCGGCGACAAGCCCGATTTTTTCCGGACAAAAGAGGTGGAGAGCGTGCTCTCGCTCAAAGCTGAAACACATAACTTCCCCACCACGGTGGAACCCTTCAACGGCGCCTCCACCGGCACCGGGGGGGAGATCCGCGACCGGCTCGCCGGCGGAAAAGGATCCCTTCCTGTGGCCGGAACGGCCGTCTATATGACCTCCTACCCGCGCCTGGAAGAGGGGCGCCCCTGGGAGCAGGTGATGCCGCCACGCCCCTGGCTCTACCAGACACCGGAACAAATACTGATCAAAGCCTCCAACGGCGCCTCCGACTTTGGCAACAAATTTGGTCAGCCGCTGATCTGCGGTTCCGTGCTCACCTTTGAACATGCCGAGAACCAGAAGAAGTTCGGTTACGACAAGGTGATCATGTTAGCCGGGGGAGTGGGTTACGCCAACAAGCGCGACGCGAGGAAAGGCGATCCGCAGAGCGGCGAGAAGGTGGTGTTGCTGGGCGGCGACAACTACCGCATCGGCATGGGTGGTGGTGCCGTCTCATCGGTCAACACCGGCGAATACTCCACGGGGATTGAGCTGAACGCGGTACAGCGTGCCAACCCCGAGATGCAAAAACGGGTGGCCAACGTGATCCGCTCTTTGGCAGAGTCGGACGAGAATCCCATCGTCTCCATCCACGACCATGGTGCGGGCGGGCACCTGAACTGCTTCTCCGAGCTGGTTGAGCAGACCGGCGGGGTGATCGACATCGACAAGCTGCCGGTGGGCGACAAGACCCTCTCCGCGAAGGAGATCATCGGCAACGAGAGCCAGGAACGCATGGGGCTGCTGGCGAAAAAAGAGGATATTGACCGGATTGAACGGATCGCCTCACGCGAACGCTCCCCCATGTACGTGGTGGGCGAAACCACCGGCGACATGCGGTTTACCTTCCGCGGCAACGAGGGTGTCAACCCCATCGACATGGAGCTGGACGATTTCTTCGGCAAACCGCCGGTGACCGTGATGGAGGACAGCACCGTGGAGGAGGCCTACGAGGCTCCGGCCTACAGCATTGCAGAACTCGGCACCTACATCGAGAACGTACTCAAGCTGGAGGCGGTGGCCTGCAAAGACTGGCTCACCAACAAGGTGGACCGGTCGGTGACCGGGAAGATCGCCCGACAGCAGTGCCAGGGAGAGATACAGCTGCCGCTGAGCGACTGCGGCGCCATCGCCCTCGACTACCGGGGCTATGCCGGCATGGCCACCTCACTGGGACATGCACCTCAGGTGGCGATGACCGACCCGGCTGCCGGGTCGGTGATGGCCATTTCCGAAGCACTGACCAATATTGTCTTCGCACCGCTGGTAAATGGGTTGCAGAGTGTATCGCTCAGCGCCAACTGGATGTGGCCCTGCCGCAACCCGGGCGAGGATGCCCGCCTCTACAGGGCAGTGGAAGCCTGCTCCGGGTTCGCCGCTGAGCTGGGCATCAACATCCCCACCGGGAAGGACTCCCTTTCCATGACGCAGAAGTATGGCGACGACAAGGTATTCGCTCCCGGTACTGTGATCATCTCCGCGGCCGCCGAGGTGAAGAATATCCGCCGCATCGTATCACCCGTGCTGGCATACATCAAAGGCACCTACCTCTATTACATCGATTTCTCGTTCGACACCTTCAAACTGGGCGGATCGGCATTTGCCCAGACCATGGGCAGGGTGGGCGACGAAGCGCCAACAGTGACCGATGCCGAATATTTCAAGAATGCCTTTGCTGCCGTGCAGGAGCTCACCAGCCGTGGTCTCATTCTGGCGGGACATGATATCTCCGCCGGCGGTCTGGTCACCACGCTGCTGGAGATGTGCTTCGCCAACCCGCGGGGAGGAGTGGAAGCGCATCTCGACAAGATCCGGCATACCGACCTGATCAAGATCCTCTTCTCAGAAAACCCGGGCGTGGTGATCCAGGTGAAGCACCACCAGCTGGTGGAGAAGATACTGGACGACTATGGCGTGGGATATGCCATCGTGGCACGCCCCACCGAGGAGCGCAAGCTGGTGATCGCCCGGGAGGAGTTCCGGCAGGAGTTCGATATCGATCATCTGCGTGACGTCTGGTACAGGAGCTCCTACCTGCTCGACCGCGAGCAGAGCGGTGAGAAGTGTGCAGCCGATCGTTTCGCCAACTACAAGCAGCAGCCGCTGCAGTTCAGCTTCAACCCCTCTTTCACCGGGAAGATGGCCGATCTGGGCCTCGACCCCGACCGCGAGGAGCGCGGCGGCCTCACCGCGGCGATCATCCGCGAAAAAGGAACCAACGGAGAACGTGAAATGGCTTATGCCCTTTACCTGGCGGGCTTTGATGTGAAGGATGTCCACATGACCGACCTCACCTCGGGTCGCGAGACGCTGGAGGATGTGCAGTTTGCCGTCTTCTGCGGCGGCTTCTCCAACTCCGACGTGCTGGGCTCCGCCAAGGGATGGGCCGGCGGCTTCCGCTATAACGGGAAGGCAAAAACGGCGCTCGAAAACTATTTTGCCCGCGAAGATACCCTGAGCCTGGGCATCTGCAACGGCTGCCAGCTGCTGATGGAGCTGGGACTGATCTACCCTGAGATGGGTGAAAAACATCCCAGGATGGCGCATAATCTGTCCCATAAGTTTGAGTCGGCATTCGTGAGTGTGGAGATCCCAAAGAATGAATCGGTGCTGTTTCGCTCGCTCGGGGGCACCAAACTGGGCATCTGGGTGGCACACGGCGAGGGGCGCTTCGTGTTGCCGGAGGAGGAATCCACCTACCATATTGCAGCGAAATATGTGTATGACGCGTACCCCGGCAACCCCAACGGCTCCGACCATGCCACTGCCGCCGTCTGCTCGCGCGACGGCCGCCACCTGGCCATGATGCCCCACCTGGAGCGCACCATCTTCCCCTGGCAGAATGCTTACTATCCGTTTGCCCACAGGAAGCATGAGGTGACCCCCTGGATGGAAGCATTCGCCAATGCCCGGGAATGGCTGAAAGAGCGGAAATAAGATTTTAATTGAGTGAAAGTGACACAACCGATTTTTGAACACACGCTAAAAGTGCGTGATTATGAGTGCGATACACAGGGGCATGTGAACAATGCCAACTATCAGCACTACTTCGAGGTAACGAGACACGAGTTTCTGGAGAAGGTGGGACTCAAATTTCATGAGTTGCACCTGCAAGGCATCAACGCAGTGGTCTCCCGCGTGGAGATCCGCTACAAGGTACCCCTTATCGGGATGGATCTCTTCCGCTGCACCGTCACCCGGTTGGAGCGGATTGGGGTGAAGTACATCTTCCATCAGGAGATCATTCGTGCAAAGGATGGAGTTGTCTGCGCCAGGGCGAAGATCGAGGTGGTCAATCTGGTGAACGGCAAGCTGTCGAAACCGGAACTGTTTGACCGCGCTTTCAGGGATTACATCGGTTAAGGTTCCTTTTCAGCTTATAGCTTATTCTCATGAACAACAAAACCCTATACCGGATCGCGCTCACGCTGATCAAAGGCGTGGGGGTGATGCATGCCCGCAACCTGATGGAGATCGTGGGTGATGAGGAGGCGATCTTCCGGGAGAGCAGGCAGCGGCTCAAAGCGATCCCCCGGCTCCCGGAGAAGGTGATCGATGAGATCCGCAACCCTGAGGTGCTCCGGCGGGCAGAAAAAGAGCTTTCCTTTATCACAAAAAACAACCTGCAAGCCCTTTTCTTTACCGATCCCTCCTACCCACAGCGGCTTACCCAATGCATCGATGCACCGATACTGCTCTACGTCAGGGGACAGACTGATCTGAACCGCAGCAAGGTGGTCAGCGTGGTGGGTACCCGCGATGCCACGCGCCAGGGAACGCAGTTTTGTGAGACATTTATCCGTGAGTTGTCGGAGCATGATCCCGACATCCTGATTGTAAGCGGACTGGCCTACGGCATCGATATCTGCGCCCATCGGTCAGCACTCAGAGAGGGACTCTCCACCGTGGCGGTGCTGGCCCACGGCCTGGACCGTATCTACCCCTCCCTGCACCGGCAGACCGCTATTGAGATGCTGAAAACGGGGGCGCTGCTCACCGAGTTCCCCAGCGAGACCAACCCCGACCGGCACAACTTCGTGAAACGCAACCGCATCGTAGCCGGGATAGCCGACGCAGTGGTGGTGGTCGAGTCGGGCGAGAAAGGTGGTTCGCTCACCACAGCTGATATTGCAAACTCATACTATCGTGAGGTGTTTGCCCTCCCAGGGCGGGTGAAAGACCCAATGTCGGCAGGCTGCAACCATCTCATCGCCAACAACCAGGCTGTCCTGCTGCACAGCACCGGCCAGTTCCTGGCACACATGGGATGGGAGAAACAGGCAAAAGCTGAAAACCCGGTACAGAAAACGTTATTCACGGAGCTGACAGCGGAGGAGGAGCAGATCTGCCAATTGCTCAGACAACAGGAGACGATGCAGGTCAATAACCTCTCCATTGAGCTTAACATCCCTGTGACAGAGTTATTCCTCACACTGCTGGAGTTAGAGGTGAAAAATGTGGTGAAAGCGTTGCCAGGAGGGGTTTATCGACTGGCATAAAAATGTGCCAGTCATCCAGTCGGTTCATATGAACTTTTTTTATACCTTTGAGGGTTACAGGGCTTAAAAAAGAAACAAACCAACAATACATTATGGAACAGGAAAAAGAGAACAAGAACAGTGAGAAGCTAAAAGCACTGCGGTCAGCGATGGATAAGATAGAGAAGACCTACGGCAAAGGATCGATCATGATGATGGGCGATGAGAAGGTCGAGGAGGTGCCGGTCATCTCCACCGGGTCCATCGGTCTGAACGTGGCTCTGGGCGTGGGAGGATACCCGCGTGGCAGGGTGATTGAGATCTATGGTCCGGAATCGTCAGGCAAGACCACGCTGGCCATACATGCCATTGCCGAAGCGCAGAAAGCAGGAGGAGTGGCTGCTTTTATCGATGCGGAGCATGCATTTGATCGTTTCTACGCGGAGAAGCTGGGTGTCAACACCGATGAACTGCTGATCTCACAACCGGGCAGCGGTGAGGAGGCACTTGAGATAGCAGAGCAGCTGATCCGCTCTTCGGCTGTCGATATCATCGTCATCGACTCGGTGGCAGCACTCACTCCCAAGAAAGAGATTGAAGGGGATATGGGCGACTCCAATGTGGGGTTGCAGGCACGGCTGATGTCACAGGCACTGCGTAAGCTCACCTCTGCCATCAGCAAGACCAACACCACCTGCATCTTCATCAACCAGCTGCGTGAGAAGATTGGGGTGATGTTCGGCAACCCGGAGACCACCACTGGTGGGAATGCCCTGAAGTTCTACGCCTCGGTGCGGCTTGATATCCGTTCCAACGGATCGCCCCTCAAGGATGGCGAGGAGCAGATCGGTCGCCCCACCCGTGTCAGAGTGGTGAAGAACAAATTGGCTCCTCCTTTCCGCAAGGCCGAGTTCGACATCATGTATGGCGAGGGGATCTCCCGCACCGGTGAGATCATAGACCTGGGATCGGAGCTCAACATCATCAAGAAGAGCGGCTCCTGGTATAGCTATAACGACACCAGGCTGGGACAGGGGCGCGATGCAGCCAAGCTGGCCATACGGGACAACCCGGAGCTGGCCGAGGAGCTGGAGAAGCTTATTTTTGAAGCGTTGAAAAGCAAGTAAAAACAGAGGATGCCATCATACCGATCATTGACCGAAGCAGAGATCCTGGCACTCCAACAGAATGGGTGCAGCAGCACCAATTGGGATGCCGTCAGGGTAAAGGAGGGATTTCTTCCCGACCATATCAGACATACCCAGTTTTCAGGACAAATTGAGTTGGGGCTCTTTGAGAAAGAGTTTGCCCTTGCAGGGGGATTGAAAAAACATGCAGGCATCAACCATGCTGTGCTCCACAACTGCACGGTTGGCGACGATGTGGTTATCGAGAACGTTCAGAACTATATTGCCAACTACAGCATCGGTGACGACTGTTTCATCCAGAATGTAGATGTGATCATGGTGGATGGCTTCACCAAGTTCGGGAACGGTGTGGAGGTCTGCGTGCTGAATGAAACCGGAGGCCGTGAAGTACATATCAACGACAAGTTGTCAGCCCACTTCGCCTACATCTACTCGCTCTACCGTCACCGGCCGGTGCTGATTGAGAAGATGAAAGCCATTATCGATTTCTATTGTGACAAGCATGCCTCCGACCGGGGGAGCATAGGCGACTGCTGCAAGATCGTCAATGTGGGATATATCAAGAACGTGCGCATCGGTCCCCACACCAAGATCACCGGCACGATGAAACTGAAAAACGGCAGCATCAACAGCAACGAGCATGACCCGGTATATATTGGTCGGAATGTGATTGCTGAGGACTTCATCATCTCCTCCGGGACCACGATCGACGGTGGATCGTTCATCACCCGCTGCTTCGTGGGTCAAGCCTGCCATATTGATCATGGTTACTCCGCCTCCGATTCGCTCTTCTTCAGCAACTGCCAGGGAGAGAACGGGGAAGCCTGTGCGCTCTTTGCAGGCCCCTATACAGTGACGCATCACAAGTCAACACTCCTGATCGCCGGCATGTTCTCCTTCATGAATGCCGGTTCGGGGTCGAACCAGAGCAACCACATGTACAAGCTGGGACCCATTCACCAGGGGATCGTGGAGAGAGGCGCCAAGACCACCAGTAACTCCTACGTGATGTGGCCTGCAAAGGTTGGAGCGTTCTCCCTCATCCTGGGACGGCACATTCAACATGCCGACACATCCAACCTGCCTTTCTCCTATCTGGTGGAGAAAGACAACAGCACCTACATCGCGCCGGCAGTCAATCTGCGCAGCGTAGGCACCATCCGCGATGCCAAGAAATGGCCCGAAAGGGACAGACGCAAGGATCCCGACAAGCTGGACTGCATCAACTTCAACCTGCTCAGTCCCTACACCATCCAGAAGGTGTTCGCCGGCGTAGAGATCCTCCGCAATCTACAGGCCACCGCCGGTGAGACCTCTGAGATCTATACCTTTCAGAGCTGTATCATCACCAATCGGGCACTGAAAAGAGGATTGGATCTCTACGAGATCATCATCCACAAGTTTCTGGGTAACTCCCTCATCAAACGGCTGGAAGGAACACGCTTCAACAGCAACGAGGAGATACGGGAGCGGCTCGATCCCGGCTCCACAGTGGGTCTGGGCGAGTGGGTAGATCTCTCCGGGCTGATTGCCCCCAAGACGGAGATCGACAACCTGTTGAACCGTATTGAATCGGGTGAAATCACAAGACTGCAAGAGATCAACGAGGTGTTCGCGGAGCTGCACGCCAACTACTACGTGAACGAATGGACCTGGGCGTGGGACAAGATCCTCTCCTTCTACCAGCTCACACCCGATACCATCACCGCAGCCGATGTGATCCGCATCGTAAAGAAATGGGAGGAGAGCGTTGTGAGCCTCGATGAGATGATCTATAGCGATGCCCGCAAGGAGTTCTCACTCTCCTTTAAGACCGGCTTCGGTGCCGATGGCAATATTCAGGAGAAAGCGCTCGACTTTGAATATGTACGCGGCGCCTTCGATAAAAATCCCTTTGTCATCACCACCCTCAAGCATATTGAAGTAAAAAAGGCACTGGGAGCTGAGCTCATTGAACGGATCAGTCACCTCCGTTGAACAGGCTGATAATCGCAGAAAACCAAACCACCTATGACCGACAAGACCCGACAACTAATAGAGCAATTCAGTCCCCAGCCCATCAACATCCCTGTCAACAAGTGCGAACTGGAGGAGGTGATCGACACGCTGATCAACCTGATGTTTCCCATCTGCGACTGTCCCGAGGGGATGTATGTGCAGGAGGGACTCAAGACGGCAGCCGAGAAGCTACATGCCAACATCACCATGCTCCACAACCAGCAGGCGGCAGATGAGAAGACAGAAGCCTTTTTCGCATGCTATCCTGCTTTGCAGGAACGGCTCTACAAGGATGCCGCCTGCTACCTGCAGTATGACCCCGCGGCCAAGAGCCTGGAGGAGGTGGTCATCACCTACCCCGGCTTCTATGCACTCTGTGCCTACCGGATCGCACACGCGTTGTATGAGCTGGGGCTCCCGCTCATCTCCCGTCTCTTTTCTGAGCATGCCCATGCCCGTGTGGGTATCGATATCCACCCGGCGGCACGCATCGGGAAAAATTTCTTCATGGACCACGGCACCGGCATCGTGATCGGTGAGACGACCGAGATCGGTGACAATGTAAAGATCTACCAGGGAGTAACGCTGGGTGCGCTCTACGTGGAGAAGAAACTCTCCAATGTGAAACGCCACCCCACCGTGGAGGACAATGTGGTGATCTACGCCAATGCCACCATCCTGGGGGGGGCCACGGTCATCGGTCACGACTCCACCATCGGGGGGGGTGCATGGCTCACACGGAGTGTGATCCCATACTCCCTGGTAACCAATTCTGTGGATGTAAAGATCAGATCCGGTAAAGATTTCAGCGGTCCATTTGATTATGTGATATAAGCATCTCCTCCAGCGCAGCCACCGCTGTTTCCACGGTACCGATGTTACGTATCACCACGGAACGTTTTTTGCCATTCTCCCGCAGCTGGCACTGGCTGGAGTGATGCTGCACGAAGAGCATCAACTTGTCGAAAGCAGCAGACCGGTAATAGGGTGAGTCGGGATCGCTGATCAGGTTGAGGCTCATCTGTCCATTCTTCAGCACCACCTTTTCCATGCCGAGCGCTTTGGCCAGTCGCCGCAACCGCACGATGCGGATCAGCTCCCTGCCCTGTGGCGGTATCTTGCCGAAGCGGTCCTCGAGGCGTGCGGTGAATTCGAGCATCTCGGTTTCGGTCTCTATGTTGTCCAGCTCCCGGTAGATAGCCACCCGCTCAGCATCATTGGGGATATACATCACCGGGAACATCAGCTCCAGATCACTTTCCACCAGCACATCCTCCACAAATCCCTGCTCCTCAGCCTTTGCCTCCTGCGCCTCGCGGTAGAGGTCTGAGAACTCCTCCTTGCGCAGCTCCTGTACCGCCTCAGTGAGGATCTTGCGGTAGGTCTCGTATCCCAGGTCGGCAATGAAACCGCTCTGCTCGGCACCCAGCAGGTTACCTGCACCGCGGATATCCAGATCCTGCATGGCGATATGGATGCCGCTGCCCAGCTCGGAGAAGTTTTCGATGGCCTGCAGGCGGCGGCGCGAATCGACGCTCAACGTGTAGAGGGGAGGCGCAAGCAGGTAGCAGAACGCCTTGCGGTTGCTGCGCCCCACCCTGCCACGCAGCTGGTGGAGGTCGCTCAGTCCGAAGTTCTGGGCATCGATCACGAGGATGGTATTCACGTTGGGCATGTCGATGCCCGACTCGATGATGGTGGTGGCGATCAGCACGTCCTGTTCCTGATCGATGAAATCGGCGATCACTCTCTCCAGCTTCTTCGGATCCATCTGCCCATGACCCACGGCGATCCGCACATCCGGGATCTCACGCTTGATGAGTGCCTCCAGTTCGTAGATGTTCTGTATGCGGTTATTCACGATAAAGACCTGGCCGTTGCGGCTCATCTCGAAGTTGATGGCATCGCGGATGACCTCGATGTCGAAGGTGTGCACTTCGGTCTGCACCGGGTAACGGTTAGGCGGTGGTGTGTTGATGGTGGAGAGGTCACGCGACCCCATCAGCGAGAACTGGAGGGTGCGGGGGATGGGTGTAGCGGTCATGGTGAGCGTATCGACGTTCACCTTGAGTTGTTTCAGCTTCTCTTTTACCGATACGCCGAACTTCTGCTCCTCGTCGATGATGAGCAGGCCCAGGTCATGGAACTGCACATCCTTACCCACCAGGCGATGGGTACCGATCAGGATGTCGATCTTGCCCTCCTTCAGGTTGTTCAGGATCTCTTTCTGTTCCTTGCTGCTGCGTGCGCGGCTCAGGTAATCCACTGTCACCGGGAAGTTGGCCAGGCGGTCGCGGAAGGTGTGGTAGTGCTGTGTAGCCAGCACGGTGGTAGGCACCAGCACGGCGGTCTGCTTGCCGTCGGTAGCCGCCTTGAAGGCAGCCCGCACGGCGATCTCGGTCTTGCCGAAGCCCACGTCGCCGCAGATCAGGCGATCCATGGGCTGTTCACTCTGCATATCGGCTTTCACATCACGCGTAGCCTTGAGCTGGTCGGGCGTATCCTCATACATGAAAGAAGCCTCCAGCTCGGTCTGCAGGTAGGAGTCACGCGAAAAGGCATATCCTTTCTCCTCCAGCCGGCGGGCATAGAGCTTAATCAGATCGCGGGCGATGTCCTTGATCTTCTTCTTGGTTCGCTCCTTCACTTTCTCCCAGGCGCCGGAGCCCAGCTTATTGAGCTGGGGCGACTCACCCTCTTTGCCCTTGTACTTGGAAACCTTGTGCAGCGCGTGAATGGAGACGAACACCGCGTCGTTGTTCAGGTAGGTGAGCTTGATCACCTCCTGCACCTTGTCGCCGATGCGCAGGCGCACCAACCCCGCAAAACGGCCGATGCCATGGTCCATGTGCACCACGTAATCGCCCTGCTGCAGCTGGTTGATCTCCTTTAGTGTGAGGGCGAGCTTACCGGTGCGAGCCTTTTCCGACTTGAGGCTGTACTTATGAAAACGGTCGAAGATCTGGTGGTCGGTGAAACAACATATCTTCAGCGTCTCACATGAGAAGCCCTCGTGTAACGTCTTGTTTACCGGCACGAAAGGGATGGGATCGTTTCGGTCCTCGAAGATATGGAAGAGTCGCTTCTGCTGCTTCTCGCTGTCACTCAGGATATAGAGACTGTATCCATTGTCAATAAAATGATGGAGCGACTCGCTCAGGAGGTCGAAGTTCTTGTGGTAGAGCGGCTGCAGGGAGGTCTGAAAGCGCAGGGTCGCATCGGGTGTCTCCTGCATCGTCACATCAAACCGCAGTTGACGGAAAGGAGCGATGTGCGACAGGAACTCCTCCCTGGTCAGCAGGTCAGCTTTGACAAACTCCACATCTTTGGGGTCGATGTGCAGCTCATCCTGATTGAGCGACTCCACGCGGCTGGCGATCCAACGCATATCCTCCACCCCGATCACGCATCTTCCAGGCAACGAGTCGAACAGAGAGGCATGCAGTCCGCCACTGCGACTGAACTCGGGCACGATACGTACCTCGTTGAGCTTCTCTTTCGAGAGCTGTGTCTCCAGGTCGAATGTACGGATGGTCTCCACCTCATCGCCAAAGAAATCGATCCGGTAGGGCAGCTCGCCGGAGAAAGAGAAGACATCGAGGATGCTCCCTCTCACTGCATACTGTCCCGGCTCATATACATAATCAACGTACTGAAACCCGTAGCTGTCAAGCAGCTCGCTTACAAAGGAAGCATCGACCTGCTCACCTGCCGACAGCTTCAGCGTCTTCTCCGCCAGCTGATCGCGGGAGACGGTCTTCTCCGCCAGTGCATCGGGGTAGCTGACAATGATCAACGGACCGGGATCATCCTGCAATCGACTCAGTGTTTCGGTGCGGAGCACCTCGTTAGCGGCATCGAGCTGCCCGTAACGGGCCGCCCGCTTGTAAGCCGAGGGGAAGAAGAGCACCTCATGAGAGCCGATCAGTTGCGTCAGATCGTGATAGAAGTAACCAGCCGTTTCGGCATCGTTGAGGATATAGAGATAGGTTTGTGGAGCCCTGTGAAAGAGGGAAACGGCAAAAAGCGCACGCGACGACCCCTGCAAACCGGATACCGATATCAAGTGCACCTTATCGAGTAACGAGCCTGCCGCTGCAATATTGGGATGGAGATCCATCCGCTGTTGAAGTTGCGTAATCTCTATTGTTTCAACCATTCAAATGAAAGTACAAAGGTAATCCTTTTTTTTATTACCTTTGTACTCGTTCCAACAAGAAATTGATGTTATGCAGATTGATACCCGTCATACGCCCGACTACATCTTCGAAACCAGCTGGGAGGTATGCAACAAGGTAGGCGGTATTTATACCGTACTCTCCACCCGAGCCAACTCCCTCCAAAAACTATATAAAGACCGCATTTTTTTTATCGGACCCGATCTCTGGCAGGAACGGGAGAATCCCTGGTTCAGGGAAGATCGCACCCTCTACGCGGAGTGGTGCGACTTCGCGAAGAGCAACCAAAACCTGGAGATACGTGCCGGACGATGGGATGTGCCGGGAGAGCCGATTGTCTTCCTGGTGAAGTTCGATGCTTTCTTCGCGAAGCAGAACGATATCTACACCTCCATGTGGATTGATTTCGGAGTGGATTCGCTCCATGCCTATGGCGACTATCATGAGTCGGTGATGTTTGCCTATGCCACAGGCCTGGTGATCGAGAGTTTTTATCGTTATCACAAGCTGGAGGCTGACAACGTGGTTGCCCACTTCAACGAGTGGATGGCGGGAGCGGGCGCGCTCTATATCCGCAAGCATCTGCCCAAGATCGCCACCCTCTTCACCACCCACGCCACCTCCATCGGCCGCTCCATTGCCAGCAACAACCTACCGCTCTACGATCGCCTGAAAGAGTACAACGGCGACCAGATGGCGCGTCAGCTCAACATGTCGTCCAAACACTCCATCGAGAAGAAAGCGGCTCAAAACGTGGACTGCTTCACCACCGTGAGCGATATCACCGCCCGCGAGTGTGCGCAGCTGTTGCAACGTCAACCCGACGTGGTGACACCCAACGGTTTCGAGAAAGATTTCATTCCAAAAGGGGAAGCATACGGTGAAGCACGTGAACGTGCCCGCGGGGTACTGCTGCAGGTGGCGGAGAAGATGCTGGGTCACGCTGTCGATCCCGATGCACTGTTGATAGGCACCAGTGGGCGCTATGAATACAGGAACAAGGGGCTTGATCTGTTCGTGGAGTCGATGAACCGGCTGCATAAGATGCCGGGGCTGACAAAAGATGTGATCGCTTTTATCATGGTACCCGGCTGGATCAGGGGGCCCCGTACCGATTTACAGGCACTGCTGAGGGGTGAGTCACTGCCCGGGGGTAGTGTCAATGGAAAAGAGTGTCCCTTTGTGACCCACGAGCTGATGGAACCGGAGCATGACAGCATCCTCAACCAGGTGCAACATTCCGGATTCTGCAACAGCGAGCATGAGCGGGTGAAGATCATCTTCGTACCCTCCTACCTGAATGGTGACGACGGCATCTTCAACCTGCCCTACTACGATCTATTAATCGGACTGGATCTCTCGATCTTCCCCTCCTATTACGAGCCATGGGGCTACACGCCGCACGAGAGCGTCGCTTTTTCAATCCCCACCATTACCACGTCGCTTGCCGGCTTTGGCGTATGGGCACAAAAGCAGGGTGACCAGAAAGGGATGGATGATGGCATCGAGGTGATCCACCGGGATGACAGCAACCACGCTGAGGTTGCCGATGAGATTGCACTTCTGGTGCTGGACTTCTCACAGAAAAGTGAAGAGCAGGTGAAACTGTTGAAAGAGCGTGCCGCCGCCCTGTCGGACAAGGCGGACTGGGCTCACTTTGTTGCACATTACCAGGAGGCATACTGCAAAGCTTTGCATAACTCCTTCGTCAGATTATCCAAACCCTGCAAACTTAAAGCAGAATAAAGTGTTATATTTATCTATGAAAGTCTGATGCCGCTATCTCGACAAGCGGCATCCTGTTTGTATGATTCAGCTATCATTCAGGTTGTTATTAAAATAAAATAAATATTAAGTAGGAAATAAAACAGAACCAACAATGATCATAAAATCGAGTTATTCCAATGCTCCGGTCTGGAGAGATATCCATGTGCATGCCGAGCTACCCGCGGAGCTGCGTCCCCTTGAAGAGATCGCGCACAACCTCTGGTGGGTCTGGAACGAAGAGGCGAAAGCAATTTTCGAGACGATGGATCCACAGGAGTGGGAGGAGAGTGGCAAGAACCCGGTGGTTCTACTGCTGAACCTGAAGTCAGACACCGCGGAGCGGATCATCCACGACAGTGAGATGATGGCACGCATCGAGCGTGTTTACCGCAAATTCCGTGATTACATGGCAGTTCCCATGAACAGTAATCGACCCAGTGTGGCTTACTTCAGCATGGAGTATGGCTTGTCACATGTGCTGAAGATCTATTCGGGCGGTCTGGGTATCCTGGCAGGTGACTACCTCAAGGAGGCAAGCGACAGCAATGTAAACATGACCGCTGTAGGTTTTCTCTACCGCTACGGTTACTTCACCCAATCCCTCTCAATAGATGGTCAGCAGATTGCGAACTACGAAGCGCAGCATTTCGGTAACCTGCCCATCACGCAGGTGATGAACGATGATGGCACACCAATGATCCTGGAGGTACCCTTTCACGATCGCATCATCTACTCGCATATCTGGAAAGTAGCAGTGGGCAGGGTCAACCTCTACCTGATGGATACCGATTTCGATTCGAACAGCGAATTCGACCGTTCCATCACCCATCATCTCTACGGGGGTGACTGGGAGAACCGCATGAAGCAGGAATTCATGCTCGGCATCGGTGGCATCCTGCTGCTCAACAAGCTGGGCATCAAGAAAGATGTCTATCACATGAACGAAGGTCATGCCGCCCTGATCAGTGTACAGCGCTTGCTGGACTATATCAGGGAAGAGGGACTCACATTCCATGAAGCACTGGAAGTAGTACGTGCCTCCTCGCTCTACACCGTTCATACCCCCGTACCGGCCGGCCATGACTATTTCGATGAGGCGCTGATCGGCAAGTACATGTCTCCAATCGTACTAGAGCTGGGAATCACCTGGCAGCAGTTCATGGACATGGGACGTGCCAACCCCGGCACCCAGGAGAAGTTCTCCATGAGCGTCTTCGCGCTGAACACGGCACAGGAGAGCAACGGCGTGAGCAAGCTGCATGGTACCGTGTCACAGAAGATGTTCCAGCCGGTGTGGAAAGGCTATTTCCCCGAGGAACTACATGTAGGTTACGTGACCAACGGGGTACATCTCCCCAGTTGGGCCACCTCGTCGGTGAAGGCACTTTACGAGAAACATTTTGGAGACTCTTTCTACGCGGATCAGTCCAATCCTGAGAGCTGGAAGAAGATCTGGGATGTGAATGACGAAGAGCTGTGGGAGCTGCGGATGCATCTGAAGAAGAAGCTGGTGGACTACATCCAGGTGGAATTCAAGGAGGGATGGCTCAAGAACCAGGCCGATCCGTCGCGGATCATGAGCATGCTGGAGGAGGTGAACCCCAATGCGCTGCTGATAGGGTTTGCACGCCGTTTTGCCACCTACAAGCGGGCGCATCTGCTCTTCACCGACCTGGATCGACTGTCACGCATCGTGAACAATCCGAAGTATCCGGTGCAATTCATCTTTGCCGGGAAGGCGCATCCCGCCGATGGCGGCGGACAGGGGCTGATCAAGCAGATTGTGGAGATCTCCCGTCGTCCCGAGTTCCTGGGCAAGATCATCTTCCTGGAGAACTATGACATGCGACTGGCGAAGCGATTGGTATCGGGTGTGGACATCTGGCTCAACACCCCCACCCGGGCGCAGGAAGCCTCCGGCACCTCGGGAGAGAAAGCCGAAATGAACGGGGTACTGAACCTCTCGGTGCTGGATGGATGGTGGTATGAAGGTTATCGCGAGGGTGCCGGCTGGGCACTGACCGACAAGCGTAACTACGACAATCAATCGTTCCAGGATGAGCTGGATGCCTCCACCATCTACTCGATGCTCGAGAATGAGATCATCCCGCTCTATTATGCCCATAACAGCCAGGGTTACTCTCCCGAGTGGATCCAGTATATCAAGAAGTCGATGGCCGAAATCGCGCCACACTACACCACCAAGCGGATGATGGACGATTATTATGACCGTTTCTACAACAAGCTGAGCGTTCGCTCAAAGCTGCTTCATGCAGACAACTATGCCAAGGCAAAAGAGATTGTTCGCTGGAAAGAGGATACCGCCTCCAAATGGGACAGCCTTGAGGTGGTGAAGCTGGAGTTCAACCCGAACCAGCAGAAGGATGGCTCAAAAGGAAAGAACGAAGTGTTCGGCAGGGTGGTGATCGACCGTAAGGAGCTCACCTGCGATCTGGGTGTGGAGGGTGTGGTTGTGGACCAGGATCCCAGGAGCAACGAACAGCAGTACATCGAATCCTGCCCGTTTGAGCTGGTGAAGCAGGAAGGCAACCTGCTCTATTTCGAGACGCGCTGCGGTCTGAAAGATCCGGGTGCCCATCAGTTTGGTTTGCGGATCTATCCGAAGCATCCCGACCTGCCACACCGGATGGATTTTGCCTACATGCGCTGGATCTGATGATCCCACCAACGGCAAATAAATTTAAAAAAGCGTCTCCATAACGGGGGCGCTTTTCACTTTCACCAGTCAGATCATACAAGATTGTCCGGATATAAAACCAAGATTGTGTCCAAAGTTCAATGAATAAAAGGGAGAGTCAAATTGCGTTGGACAACCTGCATCTTTGCGGTGAAATACCAAATCGTTTGCTGAAGACGTTCACCAGGTGAGAAACGCTTTTGAACTCATACATCCGCGCGATCTCAGTAATGGTGAGGTCGGAGCTGAGCACCATCGAGTGAATCTCCTCCATCTTCCGTTCCAACAGCCACTGATAGGGAGTCTGGTTGAAACATTTCTTGAAGTGACGGGTGAATGTACGAAGGCAGTCATATCCGCATAACGTGGCCAGTTCTGTAATATTCTTCACCGAACCGTAATTGGCGAGCACCTTGTCTTCAAAGCTCTTCAACTTGGATGTGTGGGGGATCAGTTTCACCAGCACGATATCATTGTTGGGTGACGGTATAACCTTGCTTTTGAGCCCGTCGGAGAAGGTGAATGTGCATGATTCCACGTCTGTGAGCAGGTACTTGCGTACGCTCTCATCGTTACTGTTTTTTAATTTAGCGGCGTCCATGCTGTCCTTTATTAAATGTTCCTGTAAATACATCTGAACCGAGAGTAATACGAATGGTATATTCTCCTGCGGGGAGACCGTTCAGATTGACTGCTTCAAACCCCATGTCATACACTTCAAAAAAGGTTTGTTTAGCTCCTTTGTTACCGATAATTTCCACCAATGCACTACCCCTGTAATTCTGCACCGAGATAGTCACCACGTTGCGGTAGTTGTATGCTTCCACTTCCGGTTCCACAGACACGGCCTGCATGCTAAACATCCTGTCGGCGCTTGCAATACGGGTGGTGCCGCCTTCACGTCCTAACGCTATACGATCCGACAGATCGTCTTTCACTACATTTTTGATGGTAGAAGGGAACACAAGTGTACTGCAGACTGTAATCAGTAAAAATGAGAAAATTGTTCGTTTCATATTCATTTATTTTACTAGTTGTGATTTTGAATAAATACCAATATTTAAACTTATCATTTAAACATCTGATTGTTTATAGATTTCTGACACAAAGATAACATATAAAGGAACCAAAAATCAATACCCCGGATGCAATTTAACGCCCATGAACGGTATTAAACTCTCATTATCAATATTTTACGGAAGTCAATTTTAACGGCACTTACTCCCGGAAAATGGTGATCTCAAGTCCATTTTCCAACATTTTCTTCTTCAGTTGCGATTTTCTCACCCTGATACTTTCCACGGTCGTATTCATAAAAGTGGCCAGTTGGCGGTTGTCTGCATCACATGCCAGCAACATGAGCAACATTTTTTCATTGGTATTGAAAATTCCATCCTTATCGTTCAGATGCGTATAAGCGTAAAATGTTTCATCATCGGTAGCCAGGGTTTTCGTGATATCGCGCAAATCGGTATCGGTATGTTTTAAGATCTGTTGCATCTCGTTATATACTTTCGGGTGTGTGGAGATATACCGTTGGGTAAGCGCTTCAATTTCTCCATGCAAAAAAGTAAGCCGGTCTGAAATATTGCTGTAAAGTTGCAGCAACCATTTGCGTTTGTTAGCCTCCTCTTTCAGGATGCTTGCCTGCAGCTCCTGCTGCTGCATCCTGTTTTCAGCCTGCAGCAATCTCATTTTTGCTTTTCTTCTTACCCTGAGCGCAGACATGGAAATCATAATCAGGATGATCACCAGCATTAAAGCACCGATAATAATCCGCATACTCTGTTGCCGCGTTCTGAGTATCTCGTTCTCCGCTTCGGTGAGATCATATTTCTTTTCCAGCTCAGCAATTTGGGTATTCAACCGGTCATTGATAGAATTTTTGTATAATTCTGCAGCTTTTTTTCTATAACTATTTGCTGTGGCAAAATCACCCTGTTGTTCAGCAATATTAGCCACATTTTGAAAATATAAATGATTTTGTCTGTAAGTACTATCCTCAATGCAATCGATGGCCATCTGAGCAAATAACATTGCACTATCCAGTTTTTCAAGACTTACATATCTATCAGATAAGCTAAAATAAATTCGGGACAATTGAATCTTTTCTTCTTGTCCACTATATAATCTTAACTTTTCTTTTTCTTTCTCCAACGCTTTTTCCGGTTCATCCACAATATCAAAATAGATGGACTGTGCATTTAATATAAAGTAGTCTTTACCGGGAAGTTTATTATAATAGGCTGAGAGCGAATCGAGATATATTTTCCCTTTCACAAAATCTTTTTGCTGCATTTCATTCCAGTAGAGTGCCAGATAGGTATCAAATACATGCATAGAATCATTTTCCTGGCGTGCAAATCCAAGGGTACGTTGAAAGTAATCGTTGGCAGTAGCGTAATTCCTGTTATTGTAGTGAATATTTCCCAAAAAATAATTTATGAGATATCCAAGGGAAGGATCCGGAGGTGCCAATGATTGAAATAATCTATCCGCTTCTTTCAGGGGTTCAAATACCGTACTGTCTTTCACTCCCATTCGGGTACGCACAATACCCTGGTAGGCCAGTGAGCGAATGAAATTTTTTCCGTCAGGTTCGCGGTTACGATAATAATCCGTTACAGAGTTGATCAGTGAGTCACTGGTGAAGTTGACATAAGTTTTGTCATCGGAGATAACCTTCAGCAGGTCGTAATAAGCTCTGCCTCCACGTGAGAGCTCCTCGCGGTCGATGCTCCTCAGACTGTCTGAAACCCGTTGTGGAAATTCGTCAAGCATACTGTCCCATGAGGAAAGACGAGTCACAATCCCATTGTCGTTCCTGTTATCACAGGAATGAAAAAACAGCAGGAAAAACAAAATTCCCATAACAATGAAACAGCAACGCATATCCAAATCCCTCTTTAACCAAGGACAAAGATAACAGATAATTTGATTAAAGGGGAAACTATTTCTCCCACTTTAATGAAAAAAGGAGCGTCTGCCTCATTGGGTTGGTGTCCGGAGCAATTAAATATGCCAGATCGAGTGATAGTCCGGAAAATTTAGTTCCAAGACCGATTGTTGTGTATGAAGCACCCACATCTTTGCTTTCGTAATGATAACCGGTTCTCAACGCAAAGACACTCTTGTAGTTGTACTCTGCTCCCAAGCCGCTGGCAATACCGCTGTAATTAGGTGTAAACTGGTAGAAGAGATCCGCTACAGTCAAGAGAGAGTGATCCTCGTTTAATGAAAAATGATAGGCGATCCCCGACTTTATACGTGCTGGCAACTGGTAGCTGTCATTACCATAATCAATCTTGGATCCCAAATTGGAAGCACCCAGTCCCAAACGCAGATTCCCTCGATCATAGAGCATCGAGATATCAGAGGAGAAGGCGGATGATTTTGTATCCTGATCCATTTTAGAAGAGAGATAACGCAAGGAAACGCCAAAAGATATATTACTGCTCAGCCTGTAGCCAGCACCAAGGTCGAGTGCATATTCGGAAGGAGCATATGTCCCGACAATATTCCCATTATCATCTGTAGCGGTGAATTCCCCCATTTTATTGGAACGAAATCCTGCCAGCAGGGCAAATTTGTTCAACCTGTGATAACCAGACACGTTGAAAAGGGTTGCATCAGTTACTTGTGGCTGCCAAAGCAGCATAGAAGCTCCTACAGCCGTAGAAGACTCATTTTCAGGCATTACAGAAGCACTGTTGTGCTGCACTGCGAATGGAGAGGTGAGAATGTAACCCGCGTTGCCCATTGCTGCTGCTCGTGCATCGGAGGGTGTATTCAGAAATGAAACACTCTGGCTGTAGGAAACAACAACGAAGAATGTTGAGAGAATAAAGGTGAAGAGATATCGTTTTTTCATAATTTAATGATCTGCCTTTGTATAACTTTGTCAGAAAGTTTCACGTTAACGTTGTAAACACCGCCGCTGAATGTCGACATGTCAATCTTCGCAGGGGCAAAAGGCGAAATATCAATTTCATCTTCATAGACCTTCACTCCCGCACTATTGAAAATAGTTACCAACGAACGGTGATCTTCTCCTGTTCTTAACCAGACAAAGTCCTTGACAGGATTCGGATAAATATCAATTTCCTGTTGTTCATCCCTGATCAGGATACTGAACTGTTGTGAGACAGACAATCCCAAAACATCCGTTGCTGTTATGGTTACATTCGCCATGCCGTATGCAAGCGATACGATATATAACTGACCCCTGTTCTCATTCACATTCACCACATTGGGCGCTGAATTATTGAATGTATATTTGAGAGGCTCATTGTCCTGATCAAAGAAATAGTCCGCTAGAGAGAAAGAAGTTTCTTTGTTCAAAGACCCAATGGTTACATTCTCTAGCGCTGTCACTGTTTCAGGGGCATGATTTTCCAAAATCTCATAATTGATTTTCTGGCTAGTAATCGCACCAAAGGCATCTTCGAGAATAAGATTCACACTATATTCTCCAGGAGTTGGTACGGATCCGGTGATGGTGATCTGTACCTGTCCCCCTCCCAAATCAACAAGCGTAACGCCTGCAATTGTTCCTGGCTCCATACTCCACCACACTTCATGATTATCAGGATCAACACCTGAAAAACGGAGCACAGCAGATTGGTACGCTCTTAGAGAGACATCCGTACTGTCCAGAACAGTTATTACAGGGGGTTGATTGAACAATGTTGTTCGGGAAATCTGTGGGGAAAGAGAAGAACTATTCCCGGAAAAGTCAAAAGCTGTTACAGCAAAATAATATTGCGTGTCAAAATCGAGTCCATCAATCTTTGCTTCAAACAGATCTCCAGCATTGAGTTGACCGGTAGGGAAACTACGCACTTCCACATCAGAAGGGGGTGTTTTAACGTTGATTCCGGCAAGCGATGATTTTCGGATAAAGACATTAAATCCCGAAGGTTTGCCATCGTCAGGGTCAGCAGGAATAGTCCAGCTTAGATTGACCACATTCGATTGAACAGATCCGTCAACAGTTCCAATGGCACCTGGAGGTATGGTACTTCCACTGGCAAGGGATGCGTGAGCGTTTACAAGTTTACCCAATTTACTTTTGTAACTCGAGTTATAACTATCGATATTGGTTGCAGCGTTCTCCAATCGTGCACGCAGCATATCGGGGTTGAAACCACTACCCTTGTAGTAAGACAATACCAAAGCAGCCACACCTGATACATGCGGACAAGCCATCGAAGTACCCTGCATATAGCCATATCCGCCTACTACGGTACTAAGCACTGTACCCTTATTCCCAAAGCTCTGTATATCCCCACCAGGAGCAGCAAGATCGACCCAACTTCCAAAATTGGAATAATAAGCTTTCCTGAAATCAGGAGCAATTGATGAGACAGCTACCACCTCCTCATAGTTAGCCGGTGCAGCGGCTTCCCGGTCTTCGTTACCAGCGGCAAAGATTACAATACCGCCACGCATGGCACCGGTCTGCCTCCCGTTCTCATCAATACCTGCATATTGTATAAAATAGTCAATTGCAGCCTTATCGGAAGCCGGAATTTCAGTAAGCGTTGGGTAACCCCAGCTGTTCTGGCAGATTACTGCTCCATTATCGGCAGCATATTTAATGGCAGGTGCTCCATTTTGACCGGCATTGCCGGCGTAGGGATCATTTTCGTCTACGAATATTTGGCAGGACATCAGACGGACGCCATTGCCAGAGGATCCATTCCCCCCTGCAATTCCGGAAACACCTTTGCTATTGTTGTTGACCGCAGAGATGATACCGGCTACGTGCGTAGCATGATTGTTTGGCACAAGCTTGCCAACATTGGCTACAAAGTTATAGCCATGAATATCATCCTTGTACCCGTTTTTATCATCATCCACAGAAGAGGTGCCATTTATTTCGGCACTGTTAACCCACATATTGGCTGCAAGATCCTCGTGGGTATAATCAATGCCTCCATCAATCACGGCGACCACGACGTCGGGTGAGCCTTTTGTGTAACTCCAGGCATTGAACAGGTTGATATCGGCTCCTGAAACATAATTATCACCAAGAGAACCGTCATTATAGAAGTGCCATTGGTTCGGTAGCATCGGATCATTGAAAGGCATGGCGGCAGAGGGTTTAGCTACATTCTGAGCCATTTGAATAGCCACTTTCATGACGTCTCCGGTTTCATACCTGGCAACTACTGGACGGAATTCAACTTTTCTCACACCTTTTATTCCGGAAAGGTTGTTCCGGGCATCATTCAAGGGCACCGTGGTGTCGAACTCTACGTCATACCACAGGTGCAATCCAGCTTTGCGGCTGCGCTCCTCGAACCGACCCGCATGAGGGAAAGTGCGCTTTACAGAACGAACCTTTATCTCTGACAGGGCTTCATCGGCCGCCATCGCCCTTGTCCGTTGTTCACCAACAAGTGCCGCAGCTTCCATTTGATCCGAAAGGTTCTCCGTCACCATGATGCGGACGTAACCATTTTCGAAATCTCTTTTTAAAAGTTCTGTTGTGGCCTCTTTGGGAGTATTATCTGTTTGTAATAAATCCTCAGTGCTACAAGCTACCAACGCAATAAATGCAAACAACCAATAGATTCTTTTCATGTGCCAATTTATTCATTAAAAAAGTCTAAAAGGACCTGTAGGGTTTCAGGACGTCTCCAGTTCACTTTATTTTTTTTCAGGAAGCGATTAAACGCATCTTTTTTGTCGTCTGAAAGCTGAGAGCTGATACCTCGTTTAGTTGCAGGGTAAACAGCATCGGGTGTCACGATAAAATATTTCGTGTCCAAAGGCAACAATGAACCACTGTCCTTGTTGCTTTTCAGCTCCATATGATTGGTAATATTGATCCCACCTATTTCTAATGAAGATAGCTTACGAGTAGCCTGCACGTTCGACGAGGAGCCATACGCCCCCCCGCTTTCGGTCAATGCATCAAAATCGGCCAACACCAGTTCTGCGACAAAACCGGTGCTGTCACCGCTCAGTACGCGCATCAGCTGGTTGTTACGCATATAGTATTGATCCTCATCAATCCGAACCAAAACGATATCTGAAGTAGTAACCTCTCTAATCTGTCCGTTATCCAGGTAATGTAACGAACTTTTCAATAGGTGCACATTAACAGGTGCCGATAGCGTCCTCTTGTTTGCAAAATAGACCGTACCATCGCGGAAATCAGAATACTTATAAGGCCACATTGTGGTAATATCCTGTGCTTGCAAAGCGGAGGAAAGGCACAAAACCAATAGATAGAGTGCTGATTTTTTCATATCCCATGATTTTTTCTTTTGACAAATATAGCATAATTCCCTCTTTCAAGCAAATTTACGATAAAAAGGCGTCCAAATAATGAACGCCCTTTTGATTTGAATATGAAAGTTCTGAAGAGAATTTATTTATTCAACTTCCTACCTGTTTTATACAAAGGGATAAAATCACTCTTTGCCGCTGAACTGGCAACGGCCGAAACAGTCGTATCAGTAGAGGTCCGTGTCCAGGTCGTAGAGGTATCATACCATCTCAAAGCTCCATAATAATCTCCACCTTTTGCTAAATAATAACCCCATATGTCATTTGAAGATGTAATTTTTCCGGGTGAAGTCACAGCAAACACAATTTGAGATGTTTGATATGTAGAGAAAAACACATCAGCTGTAATACCGGCGGATGGGTGTGTCCAATCAACAATTAATTTTTGCCAGTCAGGAACAGTCAACGTTCCCATAACAGGATCGAAAACAGCATAAACATTGGCAGTCAAGCCCACTATATTCGCAGCCAATCCAATTATGATCACATCATTTTCATCATCTGAATCAGGATCATCAGCAATCACAACGATTTCAGGAGTTATCGCTGCACCAGTAGAAGCACTGATTCCATTGATCTGCCAGGTACCCAATAAATCATTCAATGAATATCCATAGCTGTAGATATAATTGTTCTGAACCGTCAACGCATCATTCGTGTTGCCATAAACATCTTCAAAAGCACCGGCAGGGACGTTCAAATCAACTGTAGCACCGAAAGCCGGTTCCTCGGGAAGGAGAAAAGCGGGAGTACCATCCATCAGCCCCCAAGTTGTCACATCCAATGTGGAGGTTTTACCCGGTTGTTTATAGATAACCGTTGGGACTTTGGATGAAACCTTTTTGGCAACTTTCGTTCCTTCATCGGGAAGTGCGGAAATCACAAATTCATCCCATACGGAAAAAGAAACCAACGTGTCAGGATTCAGTGCATCGAATTCGCCATGCAGCTTCCAGATTTGATTCGCAAGGTGAACAGTGATTCCGCGGCTTGGAGCACCATTGATCAGCGTGTCGGCTTTTTGGGTATATGCATTTGCCGGATTACCCTCCAGGTCTAGCACCGCACCTGCATCGTAGGTCACGCTGGCATAGGCACCTGCAGGAGCATTGGGAAGCTTCACTATCAGCTCCATTCCGCTTACAGATACATCATTCGCATCTACCTCGATATCCTGCGGGTTATAGCTCTCATAACCGGGAGCTACAATCAAGGGCTTGTCCCCCGACAGGGTATTCTTGGCGAAATAGGAGACGTACACTTTACCCGTACCCTTTTGCAGTGGTTCGTGAAATGTGATGGTAACGGTTTCCTCAGACAAAGCAACATTCATCGGAGAAGGTGTTCCCCCATCATCAAGTGTGCGGAAGCTGGTATTCGTAACCTCACTTACCACGCCATCACTGCTGGATGCAACGGCATAGATCTGATATACGGTAAAAGGAGTCAAACCGGACACCTCAACTGTGGTCTGAGGAGTTTCCGCGTACTCAATGATCCCCTTGGCCACACCGGTGGCAGTCTGTTTAAGGATATTGATAGCCTGAAGTGTGGAATCAGCTGACGCAGATTCAACAAGTAACCATGCGTAATATCCGGCAGCCCCGGAGGGCGCCAGATTGAAAGTCACAGCATCGCTGGCCGGCGTAACGGCCGTAATTTCCGCTGTTGGTGCAGGTGGGAGCGTGAGCTGATTCTCTTCCCCGAAATCGGTACAACCTGCGACAAAAATAATCGCAACGATTGATAAATATAATAAAAATCTTTTCATAATTTCATCTGGTTTAAGTTTTCAAACTAATTTTTGGTTAAAACTACATCAGCCTGGAAAATATTGTACCAACCAGCAGAAGCGTTGGAAGCATTATACACATGGCTGCCGATTTCATCCAGAATAACGATCTTGCCATCTTGTATTAAGCCGGTAACGCTACCACCATCCGGGATTTCAGTTGCCCCGTCAGGTCCGTAAAACCCTTCAAATAAGATTGACGGATAGCTTGACGACACAGCAATTGTCTGCTTAACAGGAATCTTCAGCTCAGTCTTCTCTTCATTCACGACACCATAGAGCGGGGTCGAGGCACTGGATCCTCCAGGAACAAGATTGGTAATCCATACCTTGGTTACATCTCCTTCCGGATCTTTTGCAATAGTAACTGTCCATGACTCCGTTCCGTTGAAATAACTTGTCCCAACCGCAGTATAGGTACCAAGTATGGCCGACAACGGGTGGTCAAGGTCGAGAATTGTCACGTAAGTAGTATCATTGCTCCCTAAGTTGACATCCCCGGCATTTTTCAATGCAATCCCAAACACACGGTCACCGGTAAACTCACCTTCGTGGGGGAGGATGTTAAATTCAATGTATTGTACAGGATCATTGCCATCAAAATTCAACACAGAAGCCCCTCCACTCAGTTCAAAATCCCTTCCGGCAACAGCAGTGCTGTCAATTACCTCAAAGGTAACAGTTGTTGTGAGAGAACCAAGGGATGTTAGTCTAACAGGCACCTTCAAAACGCCGGAGGTCTCTTCTGCCGAAAAGCGGTTTTCGCCAAAAGCTACAAACGCATCATCATCATTGAATTCTGGAGATTCGTTGAGGTTACAAGCAGCGAACAATGCAACGCTTCCCAGAATTGTAAGATATAATATTATTTTATTCATATTCTTCTTTATTAGAAATTGGAAAAATGCTATGTCAATTAAATTTCAAATTGAACCTTTTTTCAATTTAACTACCATAACCGGGATTTTGAACCAGATTCTCGTTCACATCCAGTTCTCTTTTGTTTATAGGCAAAGCCCAAAACTTACTGTCAGCAGGAATGTTACGGTTAACCTCTGCTCCACTGTAGTGGGTGCGGGTAACGCTGCCTTTCGTGCGGGCGAGATCATACCAGAAATGGCCCTCCCATGCAAGTTCCAGCCTGCGTTCGTTAAGCACATCGTTTACACCGGCGCTGGTGATTTCAGATGCACCCCGATTTGTGCGGATTGCATTGATATCAGATACGGCGGTAGTTCCCGCAACAGTAGCACCGCGTGTAATGGCTTCAGCTCTGTTGAGATACATCTCACTCAGTCGCAAAACGATGGTATTGCTTACATCAGGAGTGCCTTTATCTTTACCGGCATACTTGGTTGTCCAAAATGTACCGGGAGCTTTCTCAGGGTTACCAATAAACATATCCCCTCTGACATCACCTTCCTCATAAAGAGAAATGAGATCGTTGCTGGAAGCACAGTCTGAATAGCCATCAGGATTGGTGAGCCAGGTAATGGCATCCCAATAGCCATCATAGGAATTAGACTTTAAGCCATAAACATCAAAAATTACTTCACCTCCGGTTTGTACGTCAGCTTTGAATGCATCAGCATATTCATCGGCACCCCATAATGAGTACTTCCCACTATTGATGACTGTAGTAGCATAATCAGCCGATTTCTGCCATTCTCCCATATATAGGTAAACTCTGGAAAGCAGCGCCTGTATAGCCAGCTTGCTGGCCACAGAGGTGGCACTTGCAACACCTTCGCGTGAGTAAGAATCGTCAATTAGTTGTTCTGCCGTTGTAAGATCAGCCAAGATATTTGTATAAACTGTATCAACTGCATCTCTAGCTGGTTTGCCAGCAGGGTCGGTAATCTTCACATAAGGAACACCAGGAGCCGTTTTATCGACAGTATACTGCTTGGCATAAGTACGTACCAGGTCAAAATGGGAAAGAGCTCTCAAGAAAAGTGCCTCAGCATGCAGGTTATCCACATCCTGCTGTGTAACTCCCTCCACTCCTGCCTTGCCATCCAAATTGGCAATCACGTTGTTTACAGCAGAGATCACATAATAGGCCGTACCCCATAATGCAGGCGTTGCAGTGGAGGTATAGCTGAAATCATAGGGAACAGTATAGCGACCTGAATTCTTATTCACATCACGGTAACCATTCCCACTGCGCATTTCAGCATCAAGAACGAATGATGCTCCGTACCAGTTTGTGGAAACTAAGGGGGCATATGCACCAAACATGGCATTGTCCAATCCATCAAAAGTAGCTAGAGTAAGCTCTGTACTCTGCTGCAGTATCGGCTCCTCGGTAAGGAACTCCTCGCAGGAGACAAATATGAGAGCTGCTACAAGAACTAATAAATATATTTTTTTCATCTTTATCTTTTTTGTTGAGTGATTAAATACTGAAAAATTATATATAATCTTTTCAATACTTCCTATGTCATTTAGAATGAAAGTTCTATGCCACCAATCAGAGATTTGGTCATCGGGTAAATACCATAACCGATGCCATCTACTCCTCTTTCAGGATCCCACCAATCTACATCGTGGAAAGTGTAAATATTCTGTGCGCTGAGGTAGAGTTTCAACCCAGCGATACTTACTTTACTCAATAACTCCGTTGGGAGTGTATAAGAAAGTGTCACATCCTTCACGCGAAGATAATCACCTTTCTGCAAGAATCTGGAAGTGCTGAAACTATAACTGTTTGTTGAGTTTCCAGCCAATGGCTTGGGATTTACACCGGTATCCCCGGGTTGCTTCCAGTAGTTCAGTGCAGTCTTAATCTGGTTGTTGCTCATCTGGTTACCATCCGATTCCAAATAACGACGTTCGATCAGCAACACCTTGTTTCCCCCTTTGAATTCAAAGAAAGCACCCAGTTGGAAATTCTTCCACGCCAGGCTGGTATTGAATCCACCGATAAATTTCGGTTCAGGAGAACCGGGATAGATATATCTTGCCTGGGTATAATCATTGGTCAAATTACCGGCTTCATCACGGAACAGGGCATCCCCGTTAGTGGGATCCACACCGTAATAATCGAGCAATCTGAATGAGTAAAGAGATTTACCGACAGTGTGCCTCAATCTGCCATCTTCGGAATATGCAATTTCCTCATTATCTCCCAGTTCAAGAATCTTGGTTCGGTTGAAAGCTATATTGGCACCCATATCCCAGCGAAATTCATTGTTGTTGATGATGTCGTAATTCAGCTGAAACTCTACACCACGATTTTGAAGTGAACCAATATTCAGGAAGTTTGATGAAAACCCGGTTGTCTGGGGAACATTCTTGTCCAGCAACATATCAGTAGTCTTTCGGTTGTAAACATCAATGATACCATCCAGTCTGTTGAACAGTGTGAAGTCAAGTCCGAGGTTCCATGTTCCATTCTTTTCCCAAGAGAGATAGGGATTTGACGGACGTGAGGGACGCATTCCTGTAATACCGTTGTACTGGGTCGATGCATACACACCATAGGCACGGTAGGGTTCAATGTTATTGTTACCGTTCAAACCGTAACTCGCGCGAAATTTTAAGAGATTCACGAAAGAGAGATCGTTCATGAAATCTTCTTTGTGAATGTTCCAGGATGCACCCACCGAGTAGAAGGTACCCCACCTGTTCTCATTACCGAACAATGAACTGCCGTCAAAACGAAGCGACGCCTGCAAATAGTACTTTTCGGCAAAATTGTAATCAAGCATTCCGAAAAACGACAACAGCGTCTCATTGCTGAATCCCTGCTCTCCTTCAACACCCGTTTGAGGTGCAGTCTGGACGTATGGTATGTCAGGGTTCACATCAGGAGCGTAAATGAATTGGTAGGAGCTGCTATATTTCATTGCTTCCTGTCCAAGGAGAACGCGCACACTGTGATCCTCAAAAAGTAAATCGTTGTATGTTGCAGTATTGGAAGTGGTGAGCTGCACATATTTGTTCATAGTTGTCTGTAAAGTGGCAGAACCTTCGTTTGTTTCCGGAGCCCAGTACCTGCGACCGTCCCCATGAACAGTTTCAATAGCGTTCGTCGTTTTCAGCGTTATCTGACGAATTGGCTTATATTGCAGATAAATATTCCCCAGCAACTGATAGGACTTCCCGAACTGATCATCATATTCAGCAGTAGCACGAGGGTTTGTATTACTGTTTTCAATGATTTTCACATTATGCTTACCCTCTTCGTCATATGCCGGTGTCCAGGGTAAAATCATCATACCGGCAAACACCGGGTTTGAATAGTAGAGAGACTGCATGGGAACATCATTTCCTTCAGAATATGAGAGATTGACACGTCCTCCCGTTTCAAGCTTATTGGTTAGCTTGTAGTCAGCATTGAGGCGTCCAGTAATCTTGTTCAAATCAACTCCGTAAAAAACACCCTCAGTCTTGTTGTATGAAAGCGAACTGTAATATTTTGCTTTCGCATTGCTTCCGGTTGCGTTGATCTCATATTCCTGAATATTTCCCATTCGGCTTAGATGATCCATCCAGTTGGTAAGCGGACGACTCAAAAGCTCTTTCGGACGATAATAAGGATCAGTGGGATCATCAGGATTGAATCCAGCGTTCACAGCAGCATCCCGTTGATAAGTCAAAAGCTGTTCAGCGCTCATGATCCCGAAATCATTATCGTTTGCCAGCCATGAAGCACCATATTTAGCTCGTGCTGAAAAACTGGTTCTGCCATCTTTGCCGCTCTTGGTAGTAACCAGGATCACTCCATTTGCAGCCCTGCTACCATAGATAGATGCTGCAGCAGCATCTTTCAGAACGGTGATGCTTTCAATATCATTGGGACTGATTGAAGCGAGTGTATTTCCCGTATTGAGGAAGTCATTGGTGTTTCCGGACAAGACAGGAATGCCATCTACAACCCATAACGGATTATTGCCGGCGTTGATTGATGAGGTACCGCGAATACGAATCGATGATCCGGATCCCGGTTGTCCGGAAGAGGAGGTAATAGACACACCAGCAATTTTACCACCCAGTGCTTTATCCATAGAAACAACAGGGGCATCGGATATATCGGCACCGCTTACCGTACTTACTGATCCTGTCTTGGCTTCACGTGTCACGGTACCATATGCAACAACAACAACTTCTTCCAGTAATCTTGAATCATTCTGAAGAATGACCCTTACATTTGCTCTCACAGGCACTTCCTGTGTTTCATATCCAACATATGAAATAATGAGCGTACCTCCTGCAGGAGCAGAGAGTGTAAAATTACCATCAATATCGGTAACCGTACCTTGTGAGGTTCCTTTAATTTGAATGGTTGCACCAATTACTGGTTCACCTGCTTCATCCACCACGGTACCGCGTACCTGTGTCTGAGCAGATATAATCCCTATTCCAAAAAAGAAAAGGGATAAAAACATCATTAGTTTTCTTTTCATAAACTCTACTTTTAAATTATTCACAATTCAATTTTCTCATCTACACTATAAAATCTATAGTATGATTAAGGAACTGATGGTTTAAATCAATAGAAAAAAATGCCGTTAAGGTTTTGTGGGCAGTTTCTTTTAATAGCTTTGTTCCAATATTAACATACTTATAGCGTACCGACTAATTTACAAATATATTACAATTATTTTAATCGGATAATTTTTCGCGTATTTATTTAAATAAAATGTCACATTGTTTCACACTTATCCCATTATTATCACTCGTGATTCTCACTATCATCAAACAATTTTTGACAACGAAATAGGTGGGAACTGCATTGGTCTCTATCTATGTGAAGGGTACACGAATAAATATGTATCCTATGGACGTTTTGACCCTAATTGTAAAACATGCACGGTACACTATGAAAGAGACCGACTAAAAAATTGTAGCCGGTCTTTTCTGTTTCGAATCAAAAGGTTGTTCTCTTAATTAACTATCTTGTACCTCCTGCCCACCAAACATTTTCGGAATAGACATATTGCCCATCACCATATGCTTCTTCAACAAACGGATTTGTTGTTACGTCATCTGCACCGTAGGGCGTACGCAGCGGGAACAAATTTTGCGCATTCTTCGGATTCTTTAACTCAATAAAGTCCTCACCTAAAGCTTTCATTCTTCTGAAATCATTGTAGGCTTCCTGAGATTCACCGGATGCACCAAAAAATGCAAGATATTTTTGGATCATAGTTTCCTTTAGTGGATTTAACGTAAATAACGGCAAAACCTCTGAAACGAAATATGAATCTGCTTCTTCGGAAGTAATTGCATCTGTAGTTTCACCAAGCCCGCCATATCCGTTAACAGTAGGTGCGTTCATTGCAGCTGACACACTTTTTTCAGTATTAGCTATAGCAGCGATGATAGCACTCTTTAATACCGGTATAGCTTCCGGAACTCTATTCAAGCGAACTAAAGCCTCAGCCTTTAAAAATAAAATTTCATGATAACTTAATAATTGAGTAGAAGCTATTTGTGAATACACAAAAATAGATGTATTATAATAATATTGCCTTTCAATATTCTCTCCGTTAGGAGCCATAAAGAAATTTTCATCATCTACACCTGTAACCTGCATCCAATCAGCTCCAACAAATACTCTTCGTAATCGCGGATCATTCCGTGCAATTAATTTCTCAGACAGGCTTTTACTTGCTGCTAACCCATCCCTACTCCATTGAAAATCAAAGAGAGGATTGTAATTTGAGGCATCATAGATGTTGAACGCCGCTTCTTCATCAGCTGATGTAAAAGACTGATCTACATATTCAATTACTTTCTGTAAATCACCTGTTACGTTGGAGGAGCGATTTAACAATCTCATTGTGTAACGCGCTTTTAAACCATAAGCTAATTTAATCCATTTGGACTTATTCCCGCCAAATAGCAAGTCATAATCGCCTACAGAGCCAGAAGCATGAGCATCTGTTCCCTGAAGATCTGTAATAGCCTGATCAAGAGTTGAAATAATGCTACTATATATATCTTCCTGTTTATCTATCTTTGGATTCAAATTTTCAGGAATTTTGGTAGGAGCTGCTGCTTCAGACCATGGAACGTCACCATACATATCAGTTAAAATCGCAGAATTCAGTGCAACCATTACTTCACCCATACCTTTAGTCACATTGTTACCTTCCTGAGGTCCACCAGCTGAAGTTTTATCAACAACCATTCTGGCATTCTTCAAAGAATTATAAAGATTGAACCAAACATTATTAAAAGTAGATGATACCGAAGGCTCGCCTTCTCTATGCTCAGCTCTAAATAACTGATTGTGTGTACCAACTTCATGTTCAATATAGGCTGAAGTGTATGTACTTAAATCACCTCCTACGTTATAAAAAGCTGTAGATGTAATCACATCTGCTAAAATAAATTTTGCAGGAACGTCCTTCGTGTGATTGATATCCTCGTTGATATCATCCATAATATCTTCTGAACATCCATAAAGGGCAAAAGATATGATGAAAACACCAAATAATACTTTATATAAATTAAATATCTTTTTCATATTTTATTTCTTAATTAAAATTTCACATTTAAACCAATCCCATAGCTAGAAGTACTCGGAAGCGAGAATCTTTCAAATGCACCAGACATATTGTTATTACCTTGTGATGCTTCGGGATCAAATCCTTTTATTGCAGACCATAAAATTAGATTTCTTGCAAATACGTTCGCAGATAGTCTAACTTTCTCTTTATCTAAGATAGGATAACTTAAAGCAATTTCGCGTAATTTAACATAAGAATTATCAATAACAAAAGATTCTGAAATATTATTCATTGCATTTAAATATGCAAATGCATTCGTAGATTCTATTTCGATATCATTTGGTGCGTACGTAAGATTGCCTTCTGAATCTGTGCCTGTAACCTTAACAGCATCTTCAATAAACATAAACGTATCGGAATTTCTCAGATCTGCAGAATACTGACTCACTCCATAATAATCAAGCATGGTTGCTGTACCTGCATACATTTTACCGCCATGCCTCCAATCCAAAACAGCAGATAACCGGAATTTATATAAATCAAAAGTTGTATTGAACCCAAGTTGGAAATCAGGAGATACAGTTCCAATCACATCCAGTGGACCTGCTTGAGGAAATCCATTCTCATCTACCACAATTTGACCTTCTTCATTTCTTAAATAACTAACTCCATAGATTACAGGAAATTTGTATCCGATGCCAGCTCTTACCTGGGGTTCAACAAAACCACCCAAGAAAATATTATTTACACCGGGTGCCAATTCATCTACATAGTTATCAATTTTAGAAAAGTTAAAAGCAAAGTCCCAATTGAAATTCGTTTGTTTTACAGGATTCATTCCTAATGTAAATTCATGAACATTCGTATGTATTGAACCACCATTTGTCACTAATGATCCAGATCCGGTGGATCCTGCCAAAGGAACTTCGAATATCTGATCTTTTACATTCTGCCTAGAGAACGTGTAATTCAATGACAATAATCCATTCAAAAATGTCAAGTCAGAACCAATTTCATACGATTTCGTATTTTGTGGTTTTAAATTAGGATCATATACAGTTGAATTTAGTGTATAGGCAACCACAGAACCAACTGGATAAGATATTGGGGTGCCGCTAGAAAAACCTCCTCCGTAAACAGGAGTCAAATAATATGAATCATAATAAGTACCTGCCTGTCCAACCTCAGCATATGATGCACGGATTTTACCAAAAGTAAGAACCTCGTTTTTTAAACTCTCAAGTTCAGTGAAGATGAATCCCAAAGAAACCGATGGGTAGAAGAAAGACCTATTTCCCCGTGGCATAGTTGAGACAACATCATAACGACCTGTACCGTTTAAGAATAGGTAGTTTCTGTACGAAAATCCAACATTAGCAAATGTACCCACCGTCCTTGTTCTCCTATATGTATCTGTTGCCTGATAAACAGAAGCGTTATCAATATGATTCCATCCGGGAAAATTAAAATTCAAACCATAAGCTTCAGTAAATTTTCTTGTGGTGTGAATCGCTTCATTGCCAGCCAGAGCATCAAAAATCAAATCTTCATTTATGTCCCATCTGAAATTAGCAGTGAAAAGCGAGTTGAATTGATTAACTGTAACCGCATAATGATCAGCCTCTCCTCTCCCATTTGAATGTCCATATCCCCAGACATCATCATAATTTGTAGTATATGAATCATCGCCAAACTGATATTTTAAATCAAGTGTTTTGTTGGAACTATTCAGTTTTGTACTGTACTGAACATATGTATTCCCGAAAAAGCGATGCGTAGCTTCGGTAAATTTATTATGTTCCACAGCCCAATATGCACCATCAAACCCCCCAGTACCTCTGTAAGTATTTTGTCTGTATGGATCACCTTCATAATGATTTGGAATTCCGGCCAAATCGTAACTTGGGGGAGCAGGAAAAACCGTAGCAACTATGCCATTATTCGCACCTGTTTGTTTGGACAATTCTGAGGCTATGTAATTCCCACTAAAGCCTGTCTTCCAATTTTCATGTAATTTTGCTTCTGCAGAAAACTTAGCGTTATATCTGTCCATCCCTGTCGACGGTACAATACCTTCAGCTGTTGAGTTACCAAATGAAAATGAATAATTCCCATTTTCAAAACCCTGAGCAATATTTAATGAGTTATTCCACACATAGCCAGTTTGAAAAAATTCTCCGACATTGTCGTAAACCTGAGGTTTAACCCAAGGGTCGAGACCTGCAATAGCACGTTGTCTAACGTAATACATCCCTTCTTTTTTACCATCTCTTTCCGTATTTGCATTGTCGGTATTTCCACCATAAGTAGGGTCATTAGGTAGTTCTGAAATTTTTGGCCCCCACGACATCGAAGAATTCCATCCATACCTACCACCTGTACCTTGAGCATATTCAGTTTGAAGATCAGGCGTTGCAGACAGCACATCAAAAGAAAAGCTGGTATTATATGTAACTTCAGGCTTACCTTTTCTGGCGCCTTTACCACTCTTTGTTGTTATTACTACAACACCATTTGATGCCCTCATACCGTAGAGTGCAGAAGCAGCCTGACCCTTAAGAATATTTACACTCTCAATATCATTCGGATCAATATCAATAGACCGAGTTGCAAAGTCTGAACCGGTTACAGAATTTCCTGTACTCATATCTGAGGTTGAAGCAACAGGCATTCCATCAACAACATATAATGGTGTATTATCACCGGTAAAAGAACGTGATCCACGTATAGTTAACTTTGCTGAAGCCCCAGGCATACCAGAAGAGGGTGTAACTTCTATACCAGAAACTTTTCCCTGCAAAGCCGTTGTCAAATTATTGTTAGCAGCCTGAACCAATTCATCAGCCCGTAGTTCCTGCACTGCATAACCCAACGCTTTTTTCTCACGGGTTATACCCAGAGCAGTCACAACAAGCTCTTCCAGGACTTCGGAATCTTCTCTCAAAACTACCCTTACATTTGCACTAACCGGCACTTCCTGTGTTTGAAATCCCACATAAGAAATAACCAGTGTTCCATTGGTAGGAGCTGACAAAGAAAAGTTTCCATCATAAT
>WOYI010374105.1_pt1 | contig 37934 bp, 26 predicted proteins | sample 6423411 | NCBI WGS metagenome assembly WOYI01 (sample SAMN13441803, study PRJNA592873) | oil field metagenome | biome: oil field; feature: oil-well bore; material: oil-contaminated soil; isolation source: oil-contaminated soil from oil-well borehole | place: Germany: Wietze | collected 2016-10-18 ...
CAGATTTCGGGCAACCAACCTGTAACGCTTGATAAAATTGAAAAAGCAAAAACCAGCCGCATTTCAGTGGGAATCGATGAATTTAACCGGGTGCTGGGTGGCGGAATTGTCCCCGGTTCGCTGATCCTTTTAGGTGGCGACCCCGGAATCGGGAAATCGACCCTGGCATTACAAATGGCGCTGGGACTGAAAGAAAAGCTTATTCTTTATATTTCGGGTGAAGAAAGCCTGCAACAGATAAAGCTTCGTGCCGAACGCCTGAATAACGACAATAGTTCGTGTTTGTTCCTGAGTGAAACATCGCTCGAAAATATTATCGCACATACCGAAAATGTAAGGCCCGAAATCCTGATCATTGACTCGATACAAACCATTTCCACCGAATTGATTGAATCGTCGCCGGGTTCGGTGGGACAGGTGCGCGAGTGTACTTCGGCATTGCAAAAGTTTGCCAAAAAGAACACAGTGGCGGTGGTACTTATCGGTCATATTACCAAAGACGGCAACCTGGCCGGGCCCAAAGTGCTCGAACACATGGTCGATGCAGTGCTGCAGTTCGAGGGCGACACCAATTACATGTACCGCATTTTGCGATCGAACAAGAACCGTTTTGGCTCCACTAACGAACTTGGCATTTTTGAAATGCGCAGCGACGGTTTACGCGAAATTACCAACCCATCGGAACAACTGATTTCGAAAGTGAACGTCGATGTAAGCGGAACCGCCATTGCAGCTACTGTTGAAGGTGTGAGGCCTTTTTTAATCGAGATACAGGCGCTGGTAAGTTCGGCTGCTTACGGGACACCACAGCGTTCTTCAACCGGGTTTGATTTGCGTAGGCTGAATATGTTACTGGCAGTTTTGGAGAAAAGGGCTGGTTTTAAACTCATTGCCAAGGATGTTTTTCTGAATATTGCCGGAGGCTTGAAGATCAACGATCCGGCTACCGACCTGGCAGTGATCTGTTCAATTCTTTCCTCGAACATCGATATTGCCATCAACCATAAAATTTGTTTTGCCGGCGAAGTTGGCCTTACCGGCGAAATCCGCGGGGTGAGCCGGATCGAACAACGAATTGCCGAAGCGGCCAAACTCGGTTTTTCGCGCATTTACATTCCTTCACTTAACAAGGGTTTCGATACCAAAAAATTTAATATCGATATTGTGCGGGTGAGCCGGGTGGAAGAAGTTTTCAAAACCATTTTTGCCTGAATTAAACTTTATTGGAAGTTGAATTGGGTTGCGGATTTTACCCCCTGTTTCGTGCTTGCTCCGCTTTGCGGAGTCTGCGGCCTCAACTGTCCCGTTTGAGGGGGACAGTTGGAGCCGGTGACCTCGAAGAAGAACCGGTGAAAGCAGGGGTAAATAGTATTTTTTAACTCCCTAATTTTGATTTCTGGCGCAACTATTTATAATTTGGCACCCTGATATGAAAAGGACATTTCAAATACTTCTTTTTGTTTTGGTTTTTGTGGTGGTGGCTTGCGAAAAACCGATCGTACAAAAGCCGGAACATCTGATTAAACAGAATCAGATGATCGATATGCTGGTGGATATCCACAAAGCGGAAGCCATGTACAATAAATTCCGAAACGACACTTCAAGGACGTACCTGTCTTCTTCGGATTTTTACTTTTCGGTTTTGGCCAAGTACGAAGTTTCTGATTCGGTTTTTGAAAAATCGTTTATGTATTATGCCAGCGAGCCCAAAAATTTCGAAAAGATGTATCGAAAGGTGATGAGTCAACTAAGTGAAAAAGAGCAGGAACTCTCCGGGAAAAAAAATCAGGAACTCGATTTTGGCGACGATCCCATGACAAGCAGACCACACTCGTGAGAAAAATAGCAGCCACATACATTTTCCCCGGGAATGGAAAGCCGGTTAAAAACGGCATTTTAGTTTTGGAAGATGATGGAACCGTTATCGATCTCATTGAAAAGGCCGACGGCTTTGGCGACGAAGCAGGCGTGGAATTTTACAGCGGAATACTGGTCCCGGGTTTTGTAAACACGCACTGCCATCTCGAACTTTCGCATTTACACCAAAAAATTGACGAGAAAACCGGAATTGGAGGATTTATTGGGCAAATCAACCGTTTGCGAAATGCTACTGAAAACGAGATACAACAGTCCATGCACACTGCCGACAAGCGGATGTGGGCAGCGGGAACAGTAGCTGTGGGAGATATTTCGAACACCACACTTTCGTTGCCTGTAAAGTTGAAAAGCCGAATACAGTACCACACTTTTGTCGAAACTTTTGGTTTTCAGCCTTCAAGGGCCGATCGCGCATTTGATATTGCAGAAACGGTTAAAAACGAATTTAGTAATCAGCAACTACCAGCTTCTATTGTACCGCATTCGCCGTATTCGGTTTCAGAACCGTTGTTTCGTAAAATCGAAACAGAAGCTCGCAGAGAAAAAGGGATCCTTTCGATACATAACCAGGAAAGCGAAGGCGAAACGCAATTTTACCGTGAAGCTACCGGACCGATTGCAGATCATCTTCAGCATAATCTTGGACTCGATATTTCTCACTGGAAGGCGCGCACCAAAAGTTCTTTGCAGAGCATCCTCGATTACCTTCCGTCAGAAAATTGCCTGTTGCTCGTACATAACACCTTTACCAGCGAAGAGGATGTACAAACGTTGTTAGCCGGGAGGAAAGCAGAAAATACTTTTCTGGTACTTTGCCCCAACTCGAATTTGTACATCGAAAATGCATTGCCGCCGGTAGAAATATTCAGGAAAAACGAGCTAAATATTTGCTTTGGTACTGACAGTCTGGCCTCGAATCATCAGCTTTCGGTACTCGAAGAAATGATTACTATTCAGGAAAATTTTCCAGATATAGCGCTCCAAGAACTGATAAACTGGGCTTGTTTAAATGGAGCACGGGCACTTCAAATGGAAGATCAGCTTGGTAGCTTCGAACGAGGTAAGAAACCGGGTGTTAACCTGATTGCAACGCTTGATCTGAAACGACTCAAACTCACGTCGAAGTCGCGTGTGAAGAAGCTGGTTTAGCATTTTATTCCCCTAAATAATTCTTTACCTTTGCCACGCAAAGCAATTGTACATGAAAATCGGAAACATCGAATTAAAAAACACCCCACTTTTTCTGGCGCCTATGGAAGACGTCACCTACAAGTCGTTCAGGTGGATGTGTAAAAAATTTGGCGCCGATGTTATGTATACCGAGTTTATTTCGTCGGAAGCGCTGGTACGCGACATTCAGAAAACCCGACAAAAAATGCACCTTTTCGATTTCGACCGGCCGGTGGCTATCCAGATTTACGGGCACAATATCGATTCGATGGTGCGTGCTGCCCAGGTAGCCGAAGAAAGCGGGCCCGATTTTATCGATATCAATTTTGGTTGTCCGATGAAAAAGATTGTTCGGCATGGTGCCGGAGCCGCAATGCTCAAAGACCTTCCGCTTATGCAACAAATGGCAGCAGAAATTGTGAAAGCGGTGAAAATACCGGTAAGCGCCAAAACACGCTTAGGTTGGTCAGAAGGAGATAACCCGGTGATGGAAGCTGCCGAACGTTTGCAGGACGCCGGAATTCAGGCATTGGCCATCCATGGCCGTACACGTGAACAATTATACACAGGCGAAGCCGACTGGACATTGATAGGTGAAGTGAAAAATAATCCAAAGATACAGATTCCGATCATCGGAAACGGCGATATAAACAGTGGGGAGAAAGCCCGTAAATTACTTGATGCTACCGGTGTCGATGCACTCATGATCGGGCGGGGTGCTATTGGCAGGCCTTGGTTGTTTCGCGAAGTCAAACATTTTCTCGAAACCGGGGAAATCCTGCCACAGCCCACTGTTTCGGAAGTAGTGGAAGTTTTAAAGGAACAGTTACAGATGAACTTTGAATGGCACGATAACGAGCGTTCGGGAATTTTGATGATGCGCCGCCATTTTGCCAAATACTTTCCCGGACTACCCAATTTTCGCGAGCTGAAAATCAGTTTGTTGCGCGCCGAAACCAACGATGAAGTAAACGCCGTGCTATCCAGGATTGTGGAAGAATTCGGCCGCGTTCGTCTCGATTTCTCAAATGCCAGTTTAAAATAGCAATGCACGAAGATTATTCAAAACATTACTCGGAAGATTCGCTTTGGAAGAAGCTTCAGCAAGTGTCCAAAATTGCAGGGGCAAAAGTGGTTTATGTGGTGCTCTTGTTGTATTACACAATGAATGATAGCGGCATGGGGTTAAAAACAAAAATCAGCATTGCCGCGGCTTTGGGTTATTTTATTTTTCCGGCCGATGCTATTTTCGACCTGACCCCGATTATTGGTTATTCCGACGACCTTGGAGTGTTCCTGTTTGTGCTTTCGCAAGTAGCCCGCAATATTACCCCTGAAATTAAAGAAAAAGCCAAACAAAAACTCAACGATTGGTTTGGAACTGTTGATCCTAAAGATTTATCCGAAATAGATAGTAAAACTGATTAAAGCAGTGAAAGGTTAACAGAAGTTAAACTCTTTTGATTTAAACTTGAATGGCATATGAATTGTAAACATCTATATATGTAGATAATAAATTTTAATGTGTGAATTGAGGGAGAATGGAGACGATGCAGCTCTGCTGCAATTTGTTTTTTGTTTTTTGTTTTTTTTGTGAAGGAGTCAAACCTTCGAATTGTTAGCTTTTGTAGCCCCGCTTCGGCGGGGCTATTTATTTGTGGGCCGTTTAGTATTGTTGTCAATTTTTTAAAATTTCCCCTGCATATTTTTATCTGGAAAACCATCGATTTGCATAGCCTGAGCCTGAACCTGATTCTGCTGCCTGCCATTGCAATTGGCGCCTTTACAGGAATTCAACTGATGAAGAAAATTTCGGATGCTTTTTACCGAACGGATGTAATTATTATTACTGCTTTGTCGGCTTTTTTACTTTTGATTTTATGAAACACACACAACAAATATTTCGACTTACTTTCATATTTTTAACCCCGGTTTTATTTGGGATATGTACATTGCATGAAACACCATTGAAAATAAATTAATTGAACAAGATGAAACAACTTATAAACTTTTTTTCGGATAAGAGAATTGCTCGCGTACTCGATGTGGGTACCGGCCCGGGGCATTTTATAAAAGTTCTTCAAGAGGCATTTCCCGGAGCAACGATCACCGGTGTCGATCCGGATGAAGATTCGCTTAAAAAGGCTACAGAAACATACCCCGATGCTGAGTTTCAGCAAATGTCGGGCGAAGGGCTTGATTTTGAAAACGATCGTTTTGATGTGGCATCCATTTCCATGGCGCTCCATCACTTGTCGGACGTGCAACAAACCTTGCTCGAAATGAAACGCGTGGTTCGACCTGGTGGCTGGATTATCGTAAACGAACTCTTTAGCGACCAACAAAGCCCGGCACAGGAGGTTCACAAACGGATGCACCATTTCAGAAGCCGGATCGACCGTATGAATGGGATTACTCACAACGAAGCTTTTACGCGAAAAGAAATTGTAGAACTCATCGAAAAGGCCGGTCTCTTCATCGAGCTTAAATTCGAGTTTCAGAACCCTGCTCGAACTCCTTCACCGGAAGAGATAGAAGAGCGTAAAAGCAAGTTAAGGGAGGCGCTTCACCAAATTAAAGGAAGGCCGGAATACGACGAAATGGCGACAGAAATCCCGGAAATTGAAACAGCATTGGAAAAACACGGTTTCGAAATGGCAACCCGGCTGGTAGGTGTTGCCCGTGTAAAGAAATAACTTACAGGCGGTTGTTTACGATATTGTTGTATATGGACCCGAATTGTATACGGAGGCCAAGATCGGCCCCAATTTCAAACGTTGACGGTAGCTGAACTTTATTCAGCAAAACATCTTCCAACGAAACATCTCCTTTTGCAAGGTAGATTTGGTCGTGTATGTTTTCCACCCTGAGCCCCATTCTTACAGATAATCCACGAACAATGCGAACCGACAAATTGGTGTCGAGCGTAATACGGTTCTTGCTCCAGTCCTGAAGATAATTGGTTGCATTGAGGCCGGCTTGTATTTCACCCCATGTTTGCACCAGTTGTAAGTCGAGACGCAACGATTGCTCCCACAGGCTTTCACTTAATTTATCGTAAATGGTTTCTTCGTAATATTTCATCCATTCGGGGCCAATATAATAGGCAATTGTGAATACTTTGCGATCCGAAATGTCCCAGGGGAAAATATTATACTCGATGGCCGGTTTTATCGAAATCGAATAGACCATGTTCTGGTAGTTGTTGTTATACAAATTACCAAAAGCTCCTGCCGACCACCGCGAAGTGATGCTTTTTACCACACTTGAGGACGCGTAAGTAGAAGTGTTTATCGAACTGTAATCTTCGCCTTCGCTGGTATATTTTTTGGTATTTACCGACCGGCGTGCATTATTTCTGTATTTCCAGTCTTCCGTTACCTTGTCGGCACGGGCATAAAATGCATAATTATAGCTTTTCCGACTTTCTTCCAGGTTCATATTTCCACTCACATCCCCGCGAAATGTCCAGTTGTTCCACGGATCTTTTAGGTTTTCATTTTCTTCGGTCGCATCGCCGCCTTTGTAGTTCAGGACCAGTTTTTCCGAAGCTTTTGTCTGGCTGACATAGGGCATTAGTCCCAGTTCAAGTGCATCGGTTATTTTTTTTCGTTTCTCTTCGTAGGTGTCGTTCGCAAGGGTGGTAGCCGAAATTGTATAATTGCTGAGGTTGTCGAGCGTGATATTGTTATACATCAACGAATATACTTGTCCGCCTGAACCACTTACGCGTTCGTTGATGATAATCTGTACATCGGCTACTGCAGGTTCCATCACAAAATCGACATATCGCATTCTTCGGCGCATATAATCCATATCGAGCCGAATTCCTTCTACAAACACGCGAATTTTATCATCGCGTTTCTGATACGATGGGGTTCCTTTGCTTTTTGGTTTAGGATCGCCTTTGTCTTTTGACGCGAAAGTATTTACTGAACAAAGCAGTAAAAATGAAAAAAGAAAAAGTACTAAACGAGATGACATGATTATTCCTCCGTTTATCAGGTTTATATTGTTGGCCGGTAAAAGCTTCTTTTTCAGAAGACCTCAAATATACTTTATCGAATCTGATTCACGAAATCGATAGGGTGTTATTAACATCCTGTTTTACTTTTTTCACTTGAATTTCTTAAAAAATGGTCTTGAAAAAGAACAATTAAAAAATTTACATTCCAATTTGACCGCTGAGTTTTCCGCCGAATTAATCAGCAATTATCGCAATGTGATTGGCACACTAATTCCGAAGATTGTAAAAACCGCCTCGTTATTACAAAGGTCGCCACTTTCAGGACCGGGATGATAATCGATTTCACAATCGAGTTCGGCATCGGGCATGTCCACCTTAAGTTTTCCATCCATAATCCATTTACAGCAAACATTGGCAAGTAAAGGTTCTGTTGTCGACATGGTGTAAATGTATCCTTCGGAGCTAACCCCACTGTGCGTTCCTGTAATTTTGTATTCATCATCGCAAAAATCTTCCTGATTTCCGGTAAGATCAAAATGAGTATTGTAACCACTCACAAATTCACGGTTAGTGAGTTGCTCGAAATAAAATACTTTATTGTCGGGTGAAGTAATTACTCCTTCGCTGAGCGTACAATTGTAAACGGGATGCCCGCTTGAATTTTCACCGGTGTATTTTACACTCTGAGTGCCTTCCACCTTGTAATCGTCGAAATAGTATTCATCAAAATCGATAATCCAGGAAGCGTCCTCTACCGTCGGGAAATTGAATGCATTAACGATCATCACTCCGCGTCGGGTATGTCCATCGATACTGCTTATATTTTCCGGGCCATAATCAATGGTTATGGTTTTAGGCCAGGTTGTCAGATCATGCGGATCAACGGTGATTACCGGGTATTCAGACAAAGACTCTGGTGCGCTTTTTACTGAACTTTCGATTTGCAGGCCGGCACGTGTGGCATCTTCCTGAGTGCTCGAATAAATGAAGGAAGCAGTTACAGATTCGGTTAAAAGTGTTTGCGCCTCGTTACCGTTCATGGTCTTTTTTTCGATGTCATGACAAGCTGTGAAGATCAGAGAAAACAGGAAAAACCCGGATATGAATAATTTTTGCATGGTTAGATTGGTTTAAATAAACAACTAGAAACAACTATGCTTCATGAGCAACATGATTCTGTGTTCGCCAAATTAATTTATTTTTTTGAATGGGTACGGAGCCGAACCCCGATATTTTATATTGGCTTAATAAAAAAAGCCGTTCTATGTCGGCTGACGAAAGAACGGCTTTCCTTTTATCAATGATATTATTGATCGACTAATAGAATTTAGACCTTTTATCAACTATCTCAACTGCATTTCGATGCGTAATAAAAGCTCCAGAAGAAGCACGGTAATTCAAGGTTTGCGCCAAACGGTTTTGTTCGGCCGTAACATTTCCTGCAGGATTTTGGTTTTCAGATGTTACCATCACTACGAATACTCCGTTGTTGCCCGGAATAGGCGCCGATACTTTATCGACCGGTAATGAAGCAACCGTTCCGATTACAGCAGGTTCCGATCCAACTCCCGGGATCGAGAATGAATTGAAGTTGACGCTATTTGCACTTTTTACCTCGGTTCCCAAAGCTGCTGCCAGCGACGAAAGATCGGCATTGCCTGCCATATTGGTTTTAACTTTTTCAACCAGTAAATCAGCTTTCTTTTGTTTGCTAACAGCCAGTTCAACACGGTCGCGAACCTGGTCGAAAGGAGATATTCCTTCTTCAGTAATATTGGTAAGAACAGCAATTACGAAATTGTCGCCCAATTCAAAAATCGGAGAACCTTGCGAGGTTTGAAGTATATCACCCACTTCAGCTTCGTATGCTGCACGCACTAGTGGTCTTGGGCTTTCCAAGCCAACTATTTGAAGATCGTTTTCTCCCAGGGTTGCTACTCTTTTAGTTAAATTTTGTTCTGCAATGGCTGCATCAAACTCGTCGCGGGTTGTATTTTTCCCAACAAATTCGCTGGCTTTGGCATATACACTCTGATAAGTTTTGGTACTTGGAATTACGTTACGGGTAAGGTAAGCAATTTGTACCTGTGGAACCAGTTTACCAAGTTGAGTAGTTTGTACAATATGGATACCAAATTGAGAGGCAACTACGGTAACTTCGCCCTTTTTATTATTAAAAGCCGCATCTTCGAATGGTTTCACCATTTGGTTACGACGGAACCAACCCAGATCGCCGCCGTTAATGGCTGAACCCTGGTCGGTAGAGTATTGTTGTGCCAGTGGAGCAAATGCAGCGCCATTGTCGATTAATGTTTTTAAACTATCAGCCAGCGTTTGGGCGGCAAGCAACTCAGCTTGTGTAGTTACCTGAAGAAGGATATGACGGGCTTCCACCGAGTCGGGCATCATTTCCGATTTATGCAATTTGGCCAGTGTAAACGAATCCCCATTCCTGTATGGACCAAATACATCGTTTAACTGCGCTTTTTCATCGAAAACCCAGGTTGCAATGTTTTCAGGCAGATCCTCTTTTTTGAACCAAATATTTTCGAAGGCAACATCTGAACTGGCATTCACAAACTGAACATTATCTTCGGTTTGTTCGAATTCACTTTTTATATCGTTGATCCATTTTTCGGCATCGGCATAATCATCTTCCGAAGGAGTAACTGCATATACAATGTATTCAATTTTCCGGCTGGCAGACGATTTATAGTCTTCCAGATGTGCATCATAATATTCTCTCAGATCGCTTTCGCTTATCGAAATCTGATCGTCGGCAACCGAACTTTGAGGAAGTGTAATGTAATCGAAATTAACCACTTTGCTGCTGGCCAATAAATTATCCTCTGCTTCTTCTTTGGTTACATACAACCCTTTTCCAACCATGTTGGCATATTTCGACTGTGTGCGTTCTTCAACAATTTGTTTTTCCAGGTTCAGCCAGTATTCGCGTTGATCGGCTGCAACTCCGGTTTCCAGGTTTTTTAGGAATCGAACCACCGATGCACGGTCAAACTGACCGGTTTCGGGATTGGTGAAAATTTGTTGTACGATAGGGTGAATGTTGGAACCTTGCAGCATATCGAAAAGTTCGTCTGAACTAACTTCAATACCGAGGTCATTGTACACTTGTCCCATCACGATTTCGCTAATTTTGCGCTGCCAGGCCTGATCTCTGAGTTGTGCCCAGGTGTTTTCGTCCAACTGCGAAGTCTGGTAGTTTTGCTTGTATATTTCCCCCAGCTCTTCTACTTCGGTCTGGAAATCGGGATATTGTACAGATTCACCGTCAATTACGCCAACTTCCATGCGGTTTCTTTGAAACATCGACGAACCACCCTGTAACAAGTCTCCAAGGATAAATGCTGCCAATGAAACACCGATTACAATTGCTACTAACAATCCTGCTCTCGTTCTGATTTTTTGTAACGTTGCCATTGATTTACAGTTGTTTTAATGCAAATAATTATTTAAAAATTTCAGGCTACGAAGATAGCAATTTTAACTATTTAACCACGGGATTTGATTTTTTTTTAACCCCTGATTGTTGATGATTGTAAGGCTCTGTAAGTCAATTTGGTAGTTCGAAAAACCTGCTTACTGGTTTTCCGTAATAGTGAGTTTTACGAGTTCGATTTTGGTGTTGGTGGCCTTTAAAATTTTAAAATGAAATTTTCCGATCTTTATCAGGGAATTGATTTTCGGAATGCTTTCGTGGTAAAACAGGATGAACCCGGCGAGTGTTTCAAATTCTTCCGACTCGGGAAGATCGAGCCGGTATTTTTCGTTGATCAGATCGATCTCGGCGCGTCCCGAAAAGACATATTCAGTATCACTGATCTTTTTTTCGATTATGCCGCGTGTGTCGTGTTCGTCTTCAATTTCACCAAATATTTCTTCGAGGATGTCTTCACTGGTTACCATGCCCGATGTTCCGCCAAATTCGTCAACCACAATAGCAATGCTCCGGTGTTCCTGTATAAAGGTGCTCAGCAGTTTATTGGCAGGCATTGTTTCAGGAACGATCAGTACTTTTTTGATTTGGCTTTCAATCGACTGTGGGTTCTGAAATAGCACCGATGAATGAACGTAACCAATAATGTTATCAATATTTTCTTTGTAGAAAAGTATGCGCGAATAACCGGTTTCCACAAACTTTTGGCGAAGATCAGCAATTGATGCCCCTATTTCCAGCATTTCAATTTCGGTACGTGGAACCATGATTTCACGGAGTTTTACTTTCGAGAAATCGAGCGCATTTTTGAAAAGTTTGATCTCGGTTTCTTCTTTTTTCTCCTGGAGCAAGGCACGCGGCGAGTCGCTTTCATTTACAAATTGATCGAGATCGATTCGGCTAAAAACCGGGTTTTTGTTCACCGCATTCACATCGGTTTTTAATACTCGTTTTAAAAGTGTGTTGGTTATGGCAATCGAAAACGCGGTGATGGGGTAAAAAAGAACATAAAAAAATGCCAGTGGAAGCGAAAGAATATTTAGTAAAGAATTGGGATAAAGCCGAAATAGTGTTTTTGGGAGAAACTCGGAAACAAACAAAATAATAAGAGTAGAGATGATAGTTTGTAATAAAAGTACCATCGATTCCGATTGAATATAAATTTTAAAAACAGGTTCAAGGATCGCAGCAAAAGCAATACCGTAAATCACGAGTGCAATGTTGTTTCCCACTAACATGGTGGCAATGTATTTTCCCCCGTTGGCGGTAACAAAACGCAGGATACGCGAATTGAAAGGTTCGGATTTTTTGTCGAGCTCGAGTTGTAGTTTGTTGGCCGAAACGTAGGCGATTTCCATGCCCGAGAAAAAGGCGGAAAGTATAATCGTAATCAGTATCAGTAGAAAATACAAATTCATTCGTACGTCAATTATTTAAACTCAACGGCTTTGCTGTTTTCTTCCAGTTTTGGAATTTCTTTCCCTGGTGTTTGTACCTCCTGTATTGCCGACTTTTTGGAGGCATTGTTCACTCCAACATAAAGCACTCCTTTTGGATTTTTAATTTTCCAGTTCTGCATATCCTGGTCCGAAGTTAAGCCTATTCCGGTAATTATCTGATCTTCACGAATGATTTTTACATATTCTTCGGTAAATATTTTTTTGTTTTTCTCATCCCAGATAAGGTGCTCGGTTTTTAACGAGTCGCCTTGGATATTGGTGACTACCACATTGTTTTTTGCTTCCCAGCGGTTTTCTTTTACAAACTGTTTGGCATAATCAGCGGTGAGGCTCGACACGATTTTTTTCTGATCGTCGAATTTTATAATCTTCACGCCCTTAGGAAATTCAGTATAGCTCTGGCCGTCGTTTTCGTAACGCAACAGTTTGGGGGCTTTTAACGAATAACGGACCACGCCGGAGTCGGTAGAAAGAATTTCGAAATTGGTTGCCTCCTGAATAGGAAGGTTTTCGGGGGCGCTGAAAGCCTGGATTTTTGCAATGTCGTTTTTCCCGCAGGCTGAGAAAAGTATTGCAGCCCCCGCAATGAGAGCTGCAATACCACTTTTCTTTATAAGTTGAAAAATATTAGAATCTAACTTTTGTATTTTCATTGATCCATCCTCCCACGTGGTAGGTACTGCCTTCCTTCAGGTTTTCCATAAAGGCTTCCTCTTTGTTGGGGAAATATTTTCTGTATTTTGCCAGGTTTGTCGAAGCATCGATCGAACAATCTTCGCCACGGCGTGCTTTTTCGAAATAATCGCAAGCTAACCAAAATACAGCCGATTTTTCGAGTGAGGTACCTTCAAATTTTTGTGATGCGGTTACGTAAATGTTCGCAATCAGCATATTGGCCTCGCAATAGTCGGGTTTGATCGAAAGTGCCTTACGGGCATCTTCGCGTGCCCCTGGGTAGTTGCCTTCTTTTGCGTAACGCAGCAAGGCACGTTCGTAATAATAGGTAGCCCGCAATTCCTGGTCGGTTTCCTGGTCGATGGCCATTTGATAATATTCGTGTGCTTTCGCCATATCATCCTTTTTAAGATAGCGACGGGCCATGTTGAAGGCAGCTTCCGCCGATGGTTCAAGTTCGTATAATCTTTCAGTGGCATCCGAGAACAAATCGGTTTCGGTACAGTTGGCCCTGCCCAAACGACGTAACATGGTTTTGATATAATTCACATCATCTTTGTTTGCTTCAAATTCAGATGTATAGATTTTTACCAGCACATCGCAATCGGCAGCGCCTGATTTTCCGAAGATTTCCTCGATATAAGGAAGTACTTGGTCGCGGGTGATTTCAACGGTTTTTGGGTCTTCATTTTTAGCGATGATCGCATTGGCAACTTCAGAGCATTTTTCGTAATTCTGAACCACTGTTTCTTTTGGTAGTTCGCCTAATTTGAAAAGCGCAACTGTGGTTTGCATTAACAATACCAATACTGGCGGTTCACTTTCATTACCTTGCAAATCAACCGATTTTTTTAAGTATTCGTACCCGGTTTTGTGAATCTGTTTCAGTTCGTCACCTTCCGGAGGATTCCCGTTATCGGCATTTAATTTATATTTTAACCATGCAGTTCCTTTTCTTCCCAAAACATATCCTTCCTGGCCAAAGTATTTGATACGGGAATTGTAAAGTTTCATGTATTCGCCTAATAGTTTTTCGCGCTCAGCATCTGTTGTTGCATGTTCGATCAGGTATTCGTACATTTTTGCACCCTGGATATACAAATTGGGAGTAGATTTTGGATATTGGGCTACTACTTTTTTCCAGTGTGGCATTGTCGATTTGTAATCGTCTTGTTTGTAGAATTCAGAGTACAATGAATATTCGTTCATGAAATTCTGATCCTGCGCTTTGACTAGTTCTTCCGCTGACCTAAGATCTACTGTTCCGTTGGCAACTTCCACTTCTCCACCTTCGGAAGGAAGCGAACCTGTAAAGGCATAATCAAATATTTCGCCTTGTAAATTTTCTATATCTTCTTTTTTAATTTCGTCGATATATGTGAATCTGATCCATTTTGATTTTGGATCTCGTTCGAGTTCGTATTTTCCGTCAAAGCTGGTCATCATGGTACCCCCTTTGTGTACTTCCACGGTAATGCCGGCAGCAGGTTTTCCATCCATGTAGATGGTCCCTTTAATTACATTTTGCGCTTTTGCAACTGTAATGCCGGCAACAGCAATTGCGGCGAAAAAGAGTGATATGCGTAATAAGTTTTTCATAGTAGTTTTATTTTTCGCTTAATTTTAATCTATCTTACGTTGAATGAACCACAAATCGTGCAAATTTGCACTCAAATTAACTTTCGCGTAATTTTCACGAACTAAATTGTAACTTGTTGTGCCTCTTTTCCCAAGTTCAGCCGATATGTTAATGGTTGAACTGGAGCGATAAAGCGGAATACCAAGTCCAAAAGTTATGCCAAAGTCATTTATTTGGTGGCCATCAAATATATAGTAAGTATTTTCGTACTTAACCCCAGCCCTGTAAGCCACGCGTTTTAATGGACTTCTGATTGAAAATTTTTCCGGAACCCACTCGACTCCAAATGCAAATTTATTCAAATCTGTTAAAAATTCGTTTTTCGATCCCAAAAAGGTTGCATCCGACCACTGTTGGTGATAATAATCGAAGTTTATTTCATAAACATCCTTTTTAGAATACGAGAGTCCGAATCCGATAGTAAATGGGAAAACGATCTTTCCGCGTTCTTCAGATTGAGAAAAAAGTGTGTCCTGGTCGGCTGATGATGAATAAGAAATATTTTTTTGAACAATATCGGAAACAAAACCGGTGTAGGCTGGTTTATTTTCGAACACCATCCCCAACACAAGCTGTTTATCATCTTTCATGGGTATAATGCCCTGTACCCCAAATTGTAACCCGAAATCCTGAATGCGCATTTTCGAATATCGTTGCAAAAGATACAGATCGGATTTTGCAAAATAAAGTTCAGAGTTACGATTTAAGTTTCCGAAACGATAATTCAGGTTAAAACCAGCCGACACATATTTATAAGGTTGTATTGCAAGTCCAAACACGGCATTTGAAATTGTACCTTCTCCATAGTAGATTGTCTGGTATGCTCCTGTATTTTCTACATCTCCATTTTGCTGGACATTATAACCAACATTTGAATAAGGCAAAATACCAAGACTGGTAGCCATCCATTTGTTAATACGAAAACCCATCATGAAATAATTAAAATTCACATCGTTGGATTTCATACTACTAATTTCTGTCTTGTAACTTGTAAAAGTTCCCTGAATCCCAAACTCAAAAAGAAAATTAAGCGAATCGGTGGCTGTATATGACGCCGGGTTAGCTGAATTTATCTGTAATGGATACCTGCTGGCCAATGTAGCGCCACCCATAGCTGTCGATCGCCCTGTACTATATGGCTCAAGATCGCCCAGGCCATACCGTGAATACGGCGAGGTAGTGGCGTTATTGAATTGCGCATACAATAGTGCCGGGAAAAAAATGGCCCCGGCAATCAAAAAACTTACTCTTCTAAATCTCCCCATTATATTCCAATATGCGGTTTAAACCCAAGCTGGTTAAATTAAAGTGTACAAAGAAAGAATTTTTTAATTTGTTATCAAAAAATTCGGCATCGCCTCCGGTGATAATTACTTTTAAATTTCTATAAAAATCTTTAAAAGCAGAGATTGTTGTATCTACCTCGTATACAGTTCCGTTTTGTACTCCGGCCCTGATTGCCTCCTCGGTTGTTGTGCCAAAAAGTTTATTATAGTCCGCTTTATCAACTTTTGGCAATCGACCGGTAAACTGGTGAAGTGCTTTAAAACGCATTTCAAGGCCCGGAGCAATGTTTCCTCCGAGGTATTTACCATCGGCAGTTAACAGGTCGTAAGTAATAGCCGTGCCTGCGTCAATTACCAAGACATTGGTATTCGGGTTCAGATCGAAAGCGCCAACTACGGCAGCGATGCGGTCTTTACCCAGGGTTTCTTTCGTGTTGTAGCAATTTTCGATAGGCAGCGGTGTGTTTGCATCCAATTCAATAAACGTGTCGAATTTGGTTTGCAAGGCATGCTTTAAATCTTCGGGGTAATCTTTCACACCCGACAGAATGGCTTTGTTCAGCCCATCGTATTCCTGTTGTAACACATCGATGTGCGAAGGCAGAAATTCGTCGACCGGCACCGTGATGAGTACTTCGCCCCGGTTGAATACCGAAAATTTAGTTCGTGTGTTGCCTATGTCGATTACCAGGTTCATTTAATCGATAATGCGTTGGCTGATGTCAAGCGCCTTCACCGAGTGGGTGAGCGCTCCTATCGAAATATAGTCGACCCCGGTGTGTGCCACTTTTTTGATCCGTTTCTGGGTCATGTTCCCCGAAGCTTCTATTTTGCATCGCCCGTTAACAATGTCAACACATTCTTTCATCAACGACGAACTCATATTATCGAGCATAATGATATCTACTTCGGCAGCAAGAGCTTCTTTTACCTGCTCGATGTTGCTGGTTTCCACTTCAATTTTAATGCTTTTGGGCACTCGTTTTCGAATGGCATTTACAGCTGCTGTAATTCCTCCGGCAACCTGTATATGGTTATCTTTGATCATCACCATGTCGTACAATCCAAACCGGTGGTTTGAAGCGCCTCCCATACGAACAGCATATTTGTCGAGGTGACGGTAACCCGGCAGTGTTTTGCGTGTGTCCAGAATTTCCACTTTTGTGCCCTCTATTTCTTTCATACAGAGATTGGCATAAGTAGCAATCCCCGAAAGACGTTGTAAGAAATTCAGGGCTTTACGTTCTCCGGTGAGCAAGGCGCGGTAGTTCCCTTTGAATTCGGCAATCACATCTCCGGGTTTCACTTTGCTGCCATCGGGGAGTAATTCGTTCCATTCCAGGTTTTTATCGAATTTTCTGAAAACCATTTCAGCCACCTGTAGTCCTGCGATAACACCTTTTTCTTTGGCGACCAACTGAGCCGTTTTGCCCTGGTTCGGATCGATGAGGTTATTGGTGGTAATGTCTCCATCGCCAATATCTTCAGCATAGGCAAGGTCGAAAAGTACCTCAGCCGATTTTAATGTTTTCTGATCCATCATAACTTTAATCTCTTACGTTTTCAAACTGAATTTGCTTCTGTTTCTCTTGTATTATGTGCATTCTCAAATCAGGGTTCTCTTCCTGGAAGTCCTCCCGGATATGTCCGCCACGGCTTTCTTCGCGAAGCAAAGCAGCTGTGGCAATGAGTTTACAGATAGTTGCAGTATTTTTTATTTTTAAAAGGTTGTATTCGTTTTCGTCGGACGAAATACCATCGGCGATTTCGTTAAACCGTTTCAGCGCTTTCTGAATAGATCCCCCGGTCCGGACAATCCCCAGGTTTTCCGACATTAGCCCGGCCAATTCGTTTTGGTATTGCAGGAAGGTTTTTTCGTTTTGCGGATTTACGTGAACCGGTTCAGGAAGTTCGATTTCGCTTTCTGAAACCTGCAGATTTGCAGCCTTCTCGCTGGCACGTTTCCCAAAAACCAAACATTCAAGCAACGAATTGCTAGCCAGCCGGTTGGCGCCCATCACTCCGGTGGAGGCCAATTCGCCACAAACAAATAAGCCCGAAATATTGGTTTCGGCATCCAGGTTAGTCCGCACTCCGCCCACCATATAATGTGCAGCAGGCGAAACCGGCAGCAGGTCTTCGGTTAGGTCAAGCCCGAATTCCTTTAAATGCTGATCGATATTTTTAAAGCGTTTCCTGATCTTTTCTTTATCGAGATGTTTCAGCGACAGGAAAATATATTTTTGTCCCGATTTCTGAATCTGCCTGAAAATACTGTAAGCTACCACATCGCGCGGAGCCAGTTCGGCCAGCGGATGAATGTCTTTCATAAATCGTTCGCCCTGTTGGTTGAGCAGCCAGGCGCCTTCTCCACGCACTGCCTCACTTATGAGGTAGGCTTCGCGGCCGGGGATGTAGAGCGCCGAAGGATGGAATTGGATAAATTCGAGATCGGCAATTTGAGCCCCCGCTTCGTAAGCCAGCGCTATTCCGTCACCTGTAGCAGTGTGTGGGTTGGTCGAGCGTTCAAACAGCCTCGACAGACCACCGGTGGCCAGGATCACTGCTTTCGATTTAAAAAAAATATTTGTCCCGGAGGTGAAATCGTATGCTTGTACTCCTTGCATTTGTTTGTTTTTCTGAAGGAGTTTTAGTGCTGCCACATATTCGAAAGCCTGAATATTTTTATGTTGTTTTACCAGGTTGAGTTTGAAACAAGTGAGTTCTTTTCCGGTGGCATCGCCCCCGGCATGTAAAATACGGCGTTTGGTGTGTCCACCTTCAAGGCCAAGGACAATTTTCCCGTTTTCACGATCAAACTGCATTCCCAGGTCGATCATTTCGAGCACGCGTTCTTTGCCTTCGTTTACCAGAATCTCCACCGCGTCGCGATCACAAAGTCCGCGCCCGGTAAGCAATGTATCGCGCAAATGCTGTTCCGGCGAATCTTCGGCAGAAATAGCTGCGGCAATTCCGCCCTGTGCATAATAAGAATTACTCGTATCGAGTTGCGATTTGGTTACAATCGCTACCGATCCGAATTTTGCAGCATGGTAGGCTGCTGATAAACCAGCCAGTCCGCTACCAATTACAAGCGTATCAAATTCAAGTACTTGCATGCCAATTTCTAAGCTTCAAATTTAAGAGCCTGCAAAGTTAGTATTTCTTTAATGAAAAGGTGTGATTTTTATTATCAATACGTTTAATCCTGTATTAGGATAACATCAGATGAAAAATTTAATGATTTGACACATGTAAACTGTGTACCACCTGACAAATCTAATAGGTGATACTATATCATAAACTAAAAATCAAAATACAGTTTAGGGAAATATTTTAGCTATTGAATGTAAAAGTTTTAAGTGAAAGCTGATGTATTTTATTGCGCATAACTCATAATGTTTCCCGAAATCTGGAGCAACGAAATTTCAGCAACTTTGGTTAAGTACTGTATTGTTATCAGGCGTTCTTCTGCGTCAAGCAAGCTTTTTTGAACCTCGCGCAGTTCCAGCCCCGATAAATTACCGAGCTTGTATCGTTCCAATGCAATTTCGAGGTTTTCGCGGGCTACTTCCAGGTTTTGCTCTTCCAATTTTAGTAACCCCAAATTATTCTGATACGAATTATAAATGGTAAGCAAGTCAGCTCTCACATCTTGTTCTACCTGCAGATACTGGTATTTTTGAGTTTCGATATTTATTTTGGCATTTGTTTTTTCCAGTTTCCTGGTATTCCCGTCAAAGAGGTCCATTCCTAAGGTTAAACCATAGTTTAAGCCATGTACTGTTTGATGACTGACTGTTCCGGTTTCGTACCCATTGTACAAAAAATTATACCCGGTAGATGCGTTTAAATAAGGATAAGCCCGCGATGCAATAATCTTGTAATCCAATTCCGATATCACCTGGTCTTTTGTTGCTATCAATAAGCTTGTATTGTTGGTCAGGGTCTGGTCAAGCAGGTTGGCGTATTCCAGTTTGGAGTTAATTTGAATGGCTGTATCCTGCAAAAAAATATTTTGTTCCAGATTTTCAAGCGACAACAGTTTTTTCAACCTAACCTGCGAAGCAACTATGGCTTCATTTTGGTTGGCAAGCCTCGAACTGTCGGCATTTAAATATACCATTGATTGCAATAACTCCAATTTGGAGGATGCCCCCAACAGGTAGCGTTCTTCATCAATTCGAACCCTTTCGCGCGAAAGTTCAACCGCATAAACCAGGTTTTTATTCAGGTTTAGTTGTTGCATATATAAATAGTATTCGTCAATAATTTTGGCCACCAAATTTTCCATGCTCATTTGGGTGCTGAGTTCGCCCATTTGTTTAAGCTGGTTCAGTTTTTCGTAGGTGGTTTTAACGTTAAATCCTCTGAAAAGTATTAAGTCGAGATTTACATTTGCCGAGCCCGAAGTGTTGTATATTCCTCTGGAATCGTTCTCTCCGCCGTCGCGTAAAGCCTGGTTGGTGTTGTTAAGGGCGCCACCGTAACGATTGCTTGTACTGATGTAAGGCAAATATCCTGCATTCCCCAGGGTATAATTATTATCTCCCTGCTGTTCCTGATTTCTGGCAATTTTTATCGAATAATTTCGCTCTAACCCGGTAAGAATACACCCTTTCAGATCAAATACTTCCTGTGCATTCAAAGTTCCGGGAACGAAAATAACCATCCAGGCAAATACGTTGATAGCTCTATTTAACAGATTCGATTTTCTCAATATTAACCGATTCATTCTTGTCATTTTTTGATTCGCTTGATATATACAGATAGATTCCGGGAATAACATACAAAGTCAGGAAAGTGGATAATGTAAGCCCGCCAATAACTGCGATACCCATTGCCACACGGCTCTGTGCCCCTTCTCCAAGCCCCATCGCCAAAGGAAGAATTCCAAGGATGGTAGATAAACTGGTCATCAGAATGGGGCGGAACCTCGCTGCGGAAGCAAATCGGATGGCATCCTGTTTTTTCATCCCATTCGATTTTCGCTGGTTGGCAAATTCCACAATTAATATTCCGTTTTTTGATACGAGGCCGATTAACATGATAATTCCGATTTGGCTGAAAATATTCATGGTGATATTAAAATACCACATAAACAGGAAGGCTCCTGTAAGTGCCAGGGGAACCGTCATCATTACAATAACGGGATCTTTGAAACTTTCAAACTGGGCTGAAAGAACCAAAAATATTAATACGACTGCCAATAGGAAGGCAAACATTAGGCTTGAAGAACTTTCGGTAAAATCTTTTGAATCGCCAGCCAGGGCAGTGCGGAAGGAGTCGTCGAGTACATTGGTTGCAATTTTATCCATCTCGGCCAGTCCCTCGCTAATGGTCCTTCCCGGTGCAAGTCCGGCCGAAACAGTGGCCGACACAAAACGGTTGTAACGATACAATTGGGGGGGTGCTGTTTCTTCACGCAGGGTTACAAAGTTGTCGAGTTGAATCATTTGACCGGTGTTGTTGCGGACATACAACGATTTTAGGTCGAGTGGCTTATTTCTGTCTTGTCGGGCAATTTCACCCAGTATCTGGTACTGTTTTCCGTTCATGATAAAATAACCAAATCGTTGGCCACTGAGCGCCAGCTGAAGGGTTTGCCCAATATTTTGTGTGGATACCCCGAGTAAATTGGCTTTGTCGCGATCTATTTCAATCTGTAATTCGGGCTTGGTAAATTTTAAATCCACATCGGCCATTTCGAATGTTGGGTTATCCTGTACCTGCGACATGAATTCTGGCAAAATATCACGTAATTTTTCAATATTCGGAGCCTGCAATACATACTGGATTGGCAGCCCGGTGCGCCTGCCACCAAAAGTCGATTGCTGGATAACGCTTGCCCGTGCTTTGGTCATTTTCCGTAACCGGGCCGAAAGATCGTTTGCAATCTCCTGTTGAGTGCGTTTCCGTTGGGCAGGAGGTACCAGCACTACCCTAACAAAAGCCCTGCTTCCCCTGATCATGGTTGTTACTTTATCACGTTCAGGGACGGTGGCCTCAATAAGCGCAGTTACGTCTTCGGCATAAGCCTGGTTAAATTCGTATGTCGAGCCTTCGGGTGTTGTTATATTAATATTGAGTTGAGACCGGTCTTCAAGCGGGGCCATTTCTGCCGGAATAGTTTTCCATAAAAGAAATATCAGTCCGAATGAAAATATCAATATAACCAGTGCAAAATATTTTCTTTTCAAAAAGGCGTCCAGTGAATTTTTATAAGCCAGGTTCATCTTAACAAAAAACTTCTCTGACCAATTGTATGCCCTGCTTCGTTTATGTCTTGATTTTAGGATTTTTGTAGAAAGCATGGGAGTAAGTGTAAGCGCAACAAAAGCCGAAATTCCCACTGCCCCGGCAATTACAATACTAAATTCACGGAAAAGCCTGCCGGTCATCCCTTCCAGAAACACGATTGGGAAGAAAACGGCAATCAATGTAATGGTGGTTGCAATAATGGCAAAGAAAATTTCATTTGCACCTTGCATCCCGGCTTCGAGCGGTTTCATCCCCTGCTCGATTTTTACATATATGTTTTCCATCATTACGATGGCATCGTCAACCACCAACCCGATAGAAAGAACAATGGCAAGAAGTGTGAGTACATTTATCGTAAACCCAGCCATATACATGATAAAGAATACCCCGACCAGTGAAACCGGAATAACCAAAATAGGCAGGATAGTGGTTCTCCAATCCCGCAGAAAAACAAATATGATTACAACCACCAGCAGAAAGGCAAGGTAAATAGTATCCTCTACTTCTTTGATCGAGGTTCGGATGTATTGCGTATTGTCAAAGCCTATCTCGATTCCTACATCGTCGGGCAAATCTTTTTTGATGTATTCAAGCCGACTGTAAACTTCATCGGCAATATCGATATGATTGGCGCCGGGCTGAGGTACGATAACTGTTCCTACCATTGGAATGCCGTTCATTTTCATAATTCCCCGAAGATCCTCAGGACCGAGTTCGGCCCGGCCAATATCACGTATACGAATCGACAAATCGCCGGTTTGCCTTAAAATGAGGTTGTTAAATTCTTCGGGAGTTTTCATTAACCCGAGTGTACGAATCGTAAGTTCGGTGGTGTTTCCTTCTACACTTCCGGCCGGGAGTTCCACGTTTTCCCGAAGGATAGCATTACGAACATCGAGTGGGGTCATCTGGTAAGCCGCAAGTTTGGCCGGATCGAGCCAAATTCGCATGGCATAACGTTTTTCTCCCCATATCATAATAGAACTTACTCCAGAAATCGTTTGAAGTTGTTCCTTGAATGTTAACTCAGCAATTTCTGACAGTTCGAGTAAAGAACGTTTTGGACTTTGTACGGCGATAAACATGATCGGGCTCGCATCGGCATCTGCTTTTGATACGGTAGGTGGGTCGCAGTCGCGGGGTAAAAAGCGCTGTGCCTGCGAAACCTTATCGCGTACATCGTTTGCAGCTGTTTCCAAATCAACTGTCAATTCAAATTCCACCGAAATATTACTTCTTCCCTGTCTGCTGGTACTTGTTAGGGTTCGAATTCCGGGAATTCCGTTAATCGACTGTTCGAGAGGTTCCGTAATTTGGGTTTCAATAACATCGGAGTTGGCCCCCGGATAAGAAGTACTTACCGAAATCAGTGGAGGATCGACACTCGGGAATTCGCGAACACCAAGATAGGTCATTCCAATGATCCCGAACAATAGAATTACCAGCGAGAATACGGTGGCAAGTACCGGGCGCTTTATACTAACGGATGATAAACTCATTTTTCAGTTCTTATTGGTTAGTTACCAAAGTGTCCAACTGTACCGGAAGATTTTCACGTAGCTGAAGTATGGCCGACGTGAGCAAGGTATCGCCAAAGTTGAGCCCCTCTTTAATCTGAATCTGTGATTCGGTACGTAATCCGGTGACCACACTTCTTTGTTCAGCTTTGCCGTTTTTATATATAAATACTTTTTCTCCCGACATTTCAGCAATCAGCGCCTCGGTAGGGATCGAAACGGCATTTTCAATTTTCGAAAGCTGTGCTTCTACCTTCACCGACCGGCCAGGCTTTAGTTCTTCGTTTTTATTCGGATAAAGTGCTCTAACCGTGATAGTACGTGTATTGATATCAACTTTTGGGTCGACTGCATAAACATTGGCATGGTATTTCAAAGCATTGTCAGGGAATTCAAAAGTTATTGGGAATCCCGGGGACACTTCGCCTGCGTATTTTTCGTTAACCGAGAATTCGATTTTTAGTGGACTGACTTTTACCAAACGAACGATTTTGGTTTGTGTACCTGCAAAAGCTCCTTCACTAATCAGGCGAAGACCAACAATTCCGTCGAAGGGAGCACGAAGTTCTGTTTCGGCAATGCGCGCTTCAATTAGCATAATGTCTGCCTGGATCGATTGCAACTCGGTAGCAACCTGGTCGTAACTTTCGCGGCTAATGGCATCGCGGTCGAGGAGTTGTCGTTGCCGGAATTCCTTTTCCTCTGACAGTTTTTCCTGGGCCTGAAGTTTTAGTAACTGGGCCTGAAGTGGTTTGTCGTTTATTTTCGCCAGAAGATCGCCTTTTTTTACCCGGCTACCTTCCTCGAAAAATAATCCAACTACCTTGCCCGATGTTTCAAAGGCTAGCTCTACTTCTTCGTCGGGTAGCAGCGAACCGGTACTGTATATCAGCTCGCTCAATTCGTTAGGGACAATAATATAACCACTTGCACTTGTTTTTTGCATTCCTCCCCGCATGCCTCCAGGCCCCGGGGCAGCATTGGTACTATTTTGTTTTAAGAGCAAAGGTTTTAGTTTCGGATACAATATAATACCAAGCACTACCAGGATTATTAGTACCGAAAGAGTAAGCCTGAAAGTTATTTTTGAAGCCACTTTTGTCAGTTTAAGTTATTTCAATTGCGCGTAAAATTACTATTTATTAGGCAAAACCTTGGACTAACCAACAATCGAAAAGTTACTTGAGGGGATTAATTATTTTTTATTTTTTTTTAATGTTTTTTGCCACGAGTCTTAAATCTTCATGGCAATTGTCAGTCTTTGAATTAATTATGCCCAGGATGTTTATGATTTATTTAAGGAAGAAATATTACTTTTTACGGGAACCGGGTTTCAAATAGTTGTTAGGAACAAGTAGTAAAAAGTTGTATTTTGCGCCCGCTTTGCAAGAAAGATATTAGAAATTAAACTTTTACTGACATTGAATGGATATCAGAGTCAGTTAAAACAGAATAAAATGAGTTGGAGAAAAATCACGGAACACTTTAAATTCTTGTGGAGTTAACTATCTCAAAACCTAAGTTCAAGCGGGTGATCTCCTCCAATCGTCGGAGCTTCCCGCTTTCTCTAAGGTTTTGCTTTGAATAAGCTCTCGACCAAAGGAGGCCATTCTCTCGATAAAACGTCAGCCGAAAACTCAACCCCCTGCAACGAACAACCTTAAATGAATTTTATTTGATAGAGACTGCTCCACAACTTTCAATTACTTTATCGGGAGTTGTAAAACGATAAGCAAAATCACTTTTGTTGGAGCCGCTAAAAAATACAGGAACGATCAATAAAATAAACAATACAAATTGTTTTATCGTTATTTCGCTGATTTCCAGACACGTTTCTTGTTCTTCTTTTCTTTTTCGCGGAATGCAACTTCCAAATCAATCCCTTTCCGGTTGGCAATGGCACACACATAAATTAGAATATCGGCGAGCTCATCCCCGATTTCAGTAAAGTTTGAATTGGTATCAACCAGCAATCCTTCCGATTTTCTTACTGCTTTAAATAATTCACCCACTTCTTCACCAAGCAGCAAACATTTATCAATAATGGTTTGCGACGAAAAACCGCGCTCCACTTCCAATTCCGAAACATATTTTTGAAAGCTGACCAGTGTAGGTCTGTCTTGTAATTCAGGCATAAAATTGTTTTTCTGCAAGATACAATCAGAAAAGTGGAAATAAAAATATGACGGGGAAATCTGTTTTCAACTGAGTTTCACTTCCAATAAAAATCCGCTTCCATGAATGTTTTTGATCTCGATGTTGGGATCGTCTTTCAGGTATTTTCGGAGTTTGGTGATGAACACATCCATACTCCGGGCAGTAAAATATCCGTCTTCGCCCCAGATTTTATTAAGCGCCGTGTCGCGAGAAAGCAGTTCGTTTTGGTTTAGGCAAAGCAGTTTTAGCAAGTCAGCTTCTTTAGGCGAAAGCTTTTGTTTCTCCCCATTTCGCGAGATATTGCGCAGCTTCACATCGAATACATACGACCCGATCTGAAATATATTTTCTTCCTGAACGGCTTGCACCGATTGCCGTTTAATGATTGCCTGTATTTTTGCGAGCAGCACTTCGGTATCAAAAGGTTTGGTAATATAATCGTCGGCGCCCAGGTTGTACCCTTTCAAAATATCTTCTTTCAGGCTTTTGGCAGTCAGGAAAACCATTGGAATGTCCTGGTTGATTTTACGGATTTCGCGGCCAATCGTAAAACCGTCAACATTGGGTAGCATCACATCGAGTATACAAATGTGGTAGTTCCCGTTTCGAAAATGTTCGAGAGCGTACTTCCCATCATCGGTCCAGCTAATTTCATAGTCGTTTATTTCGAGGTACGACTTTAGTACCGCCCCAAAACTCAGGTCGTCTTCAACCAAAAATATGTGCTGCTTTTCTGTCATTTCCATTGTAATGTCATTCCGACGACGAAGGAGGAGGAATCTGTTACAGATCTCTCACTTTGTTCGAGATGACAGTTTTAACTAAGTTTTTATTCTCTCACAAAAGGTAAAAATACATCAAATTTACTTCCTTTCCCGGGTTCGCTGCTCACCGAAATATTACCGTGATTTGCTTCAATAACTGCTTTTACATAGCTTAATCCCAAGCCAAATCCCTTCACATTATGAATGTCCCCGCTGGTTTGCCGGTAAAAACGTTCAAATATTTTTGATTGAACGGCTTTGCTCATCCCAATTCCTTTGTCTTCCACCGAAATTAAAACGCCTTTTTGCAGGTTGCGGGTCGAAACCCGGATAGCGGGTTCATCGGCCGAGTATTTATTCGCATTGTCGATCAGGTTATATACCACGTTTGTACAGTGGTTTCGGTCGGTTGTAACCATCGAATTCACGGCTTTCAGATCGAGATCGATTTTTCCTCCGCGTTTTTCGACCTGGAGAACAATACCTTGTACTGCATCGTTGATTAGCTCGTGTACATCGATGGTTTCCCAGTTAAATTCAAAATCTTTCCGGTCGAGGCGTGCAATGGTCAAGATATCTTCTACCTGCCGGTTCATGCGGGTATTTTCTTTTTTAATCATCCCTGCAAAATACCGTATTCGTTCGGGGTCGCTGAGTACTTTTTCATTTATGATAGAGTCGGTTGCTACCGAGATGGTCGCGATTGGCGTTTTAAATTCGTGGGTCATGTTATTAATAAAGTCCGATTTCATTTCCGAAATCTTTTTCTGCCTGAGAAGATAAAAAATGCTCAGCGCAAAAGTGACCAGGATAAACAATGAAAAGAAAAAGGATGCCAGCAACAGCCAGTTAAGCGAGCGGTATATAAAGCTGCTCTTTTCGGGAAAATAGACTGCAAGTTCGATGTTCTTCTGGAAAATATCGTTGGGATAAAGGGTTGTCCGGAATCCGGACCTGGCCACCGCAAGCGAATCGCTTACTCCCGCAGGAAAATCGATAAGGCTGTCGTGTACGATCCCAAACTCAAAATCGAGCGGAATCTGGCTTTGGCGCAATTCATTTTCCAACACCCCCGAAATCAGATCTTCATCAATTTCGCTTACATCCCAGCTTGAAACCTCGGTAACCATTTTACTGGCAATCCGTTTCAGGTTTCCGGCTTTTAACTGGATACGTTTGGTAAGATCGGGTTGGAAGACCTGGAAAGTGTCGAGATCGGTGAGCAACGAATCAATTTTTATGGTACTAATCGTATATAATGAATCGGCATCCGAAATAATGGTGTCGCTGTGTACAAAAAATACTCCCGGGCTTTTCGATTCGCCTGAAAAAACAATGTTTCCCGAAGTACGGCGCTTGCTGTTAACATTGTACGTAAAAGATTGCACATCTGAATTGTTGCTGTCACTTTCTACCTTTATTTCAATTGTCGCTTCGTTCTTTCCGGGCGAAAACTCACGAATAATTTTTACCGGACGCCTCGGCTGTGTATTTTGTCTGTGGAGGATGATCATTGAATCGGGCAAAGTTTGCCATTCCATTTGTTTGTCGCTATCGAAGTTGAATTCGTAAGATTCAATCGACGAGTCGGGCGAAAAAATCAGTTCGTTTACCACGCCCAGGTTATGAATATCTTCAAGGCGGTTCGCGGTACGCAGCAGCGCCTCGTTCACGCCTCGTTCAAACATCTCGTTTTTTACACGGATCGCATTGTTCATCCATACCAACTGAACGGCAATGATCCCTAAAATAGAGATGCCCATCAGAATGATCAATCCGGTAAGAATTTTCTTGTTCATGGCTCAAATATAGTTATTTACACGTGCTCGTTTAGCATTTTAACTTTTCCTTAACAGACTTTAACCAGGTCTTAACGGATTGAATGCCAGATTGAAACCTATCTTTGTTTCAGAATTATAAAATCGAAAAAAATGAAACAAATTTTATCAGTAGCAGCAATAATCGGGCTGACAATTCTTCTGACTTCAGCAACAACTTTTATGGATGCCCCGCAGGATGCGCCTAAAAAAGCGAAAAAACAAATCAGTATGGTTCGTGTCGAAAACGGGAAAGAAACAAAAATTGACACGGTTATCGCAGCCGATCAGGTTTTTGTTTGGAATGGCGATACCATTGGTGGTGCGAAAGAATTGAAGTGGGTGAGCAAGGATGGCGAGTTTAATTTCGATTCGACCATGACTTTTGATTTTGATGTTAAAGATATGGGTAATGGACAGGTTTTCGTGGTAAAATCGGGCGATAAGTCGGCTCCTGCAGTTTTCGAATTCAAGGGTGGAGGAGATGAAGATGTGAATGTAATGAGTTGGAGCAGTAAAGATGACAACGATGTATTTTTTGGCCCCGGTGGCGGTCATCGCACAATGTTCATTCCCGAAGCGAAAAGAGGGAATGTAATTGATTTAAGCGACCCTGGAATTATCTCGTACGAGAAAAAGGAACTGAAAGATGGTAAAGAAAAAATTGTGATTGTACGCGAAAAACCGTCCGAAGAAAAAATGCATGAAGAGATAATTATTCACGGTGGGGCCCCTGTTCATGCAAAGCAAATTAAGGTATTTGCAGATGATGACGGACAAGTGAAAATATTTGAAAACGGCAATTTAATGCACCTTGAAGAAATGGAAGAAGGAACAAAAGTGATTGAAAAGGATGGGAAAAAAATCGTCATTAAAAAATCGAAAGATGGCGGCGAAATGAAAGTGAACGTTGAAGTAGAGGAAAACAAGGAAGAGAAATAGAAACAATTAAACAGCAGTTTGAAGCCGGTTTCCTGAAAATTTTGGAAATCGGCTTTTTTGATTTTATTGGCATTAATTTGAATTTTTAGTGCAAGAATTCTTTCTGCTAATTTTGTTAAATTAGTGCCTGCAAATATCAACAAAACCTGATCGTCAAAGTGAAAAAACTCTTCCATCTTTTAATCGGATCTTTTCTCTTCCTGCAAGTAGGCGGGCAGGTGATATCTGGCACGGTCGTCGATAAAAATACGAATGAGAAGGTGAGCTACGCAACCATTTATTTTAGCGGTACTTTTGTTGGAACCATTTCAGATATTAACTGAAATTTTACACTCGATGTGTCGAAATATGCCTCAATGCCGCTGTCTGTTAGTTGCATCGGTTATTACTCGCAAACTGTGTCAAGGTATTCTTTAACAGAACCTTTAACCATTTTTCTGGAACCAAAGGACTTTAGGTTGTATGAAATCGTGATTTCGGCTAAATCACTTGTACGGAAACGAAAATCATATCTCCGTTTGTTTAAAAAGGAATTTCTGGGTACGTCAGTAAATGCACTGAGCTGTGATATCTTGAATGAAGATGATATTAATTTTGACTACGGTTCGGATGATACGCTGAAAGTTTTTGCCATGAAACCTATCCTGGTCAGAAATAATGCGCTGGGTTACCTCATTACTTATTATCTCGATAAATTCGAATATTACCGTAATACTAAATCCTTTGTTTACAAAGGGAATATCATTTTTGAAGAAGATTTGCCTGATGGAAATCAGGCCAGGCAAAGAGCATATGTAGAATGCAGGAAAGAAGCCTACCTGGGATCGAGAATGCATTTTTTACGAAGTCTGTGGGCTGCTAAGCTGCCAAGAAATGGATTTCAAATGAGCGATTCTATGGAGAAGATTGTGGGATACAAGGATATTGTGATTCAGGAGGCAGGAAATGTTCAGGATGAGAATCGCCAATACATGAAATATATTTCATATCCGCTTCCCATTACTATTTATTATGACAATAAGGCAAGTAGAATGACTCTGTTAAATCAGCGGGTTTATTTCAATAAGATTGGTTTTGATTTACAAGGTATTTTTTGGGAAGGAGAGATGTTGAAAAAACGGGTAGGCGATGCACTGCCGTATGAATATGATATGAATAGTCGTTGATTTAAAAATAAAAGCCGGACTCCAGAAATGGAATACCGGCTCTTTCATCAAGACCTACTGTCCGAAGGCCAATTAATCTAATGCTCCCTCGAAAATATTATCTCTAATTTTTCATGTTTGCTCTGCGCGGGCAGTTCAAATTGTATATTCGATTGATTGATTTCGAAATTGATTTTTTCTCCGTTGTGGTGGACTTCGGAGATTTTGTTGTCGCCACGAATAGTAAACCTCCAAACTCTTGAATCGCTCATTTCATTAAATATCCCTTCCACCGGATGAATCACCAGCTTGCTTTTCCCTGGTTCTTCTGAGTATTCAATGTTGGTTAGCGCAAATTTTCCTTCGAGGTAATCGTTACTGGTTCCGTCGTCTTCAATTAGTGTGAAATTTCCATTGGCACCTGTGTATATTTCCAGTTCGAGCAAGTCGTTTGTACCTGCAGATATCGAGCGTGCATATTCGCGTTTTGGGATAATGGAACCTTCTTTTACGAATAATGGGATCTGATGAAGCGGAGCTTCGCACGAAACAGGCTGCCCGCCTTCCAATGTTTCGCCAGTCCAGTAATTAATCCAATGCGAACCTGAGGGCAGGAAAAGATCGCGTTCGCGTTTACCTTGTTCGTAAACCGGTGCCACCAAAATTTCTTCCCCAAACAGATATTCGTACAAGCGGGTAGGGCGGATAATGTTAACCCCATCAATGCGGGCGCGGTGGGCGTAAGAATATATATATGGGAATAGCTCCATTTTTAGGTGCGAATAAAAACGAAAGATAGAATCAGCTTGTTCAGAAACCTTAAAAGCAATGTTCCCTGTAGGGTTTTCGGGTTGCGAAAATGGAGTTGTTAAGGGCACAAAATGTGCAAATTCTAACCAACGGATGTACAATTCTTCGTCGATCTCTCTATCTATCCCAACCGAAAAACCGCCCATGTCGTTGGCCATAAAAGGTGTTTTATAAAAATGGCGCGTAGTATCGGTATACATCGCCAGATTTTCTTTAAAAGCCACGCGTGGCAGCCAGGGCGAGAATTCGTGAGTTGGTTTTTCCACCGTCCAGTCCGAACGGGTATCGTCGGTCCATTTCCCTGGGTAACGTTTAAATTCTTCGCTGTCAACACCTCCGCTGTGAGATAGTATAAAGCCACGCCCACCAGTTTCCTTCCCAAATTTTCGTGTGGTTTCGAACATGGCTTTACAAACCGGGATAGCATCGGTTTTATCGAGTTTTATAAAGTCGACACCTGCATCGAAAAAGTGCTTCACTTTTTGCTGGAAATATGCAGTAGCTTTGGGATTTTCAAAATCGATATCGCCACACCAGGTTCCGCTAACCTCTTCGCTGTTATCGCCAATTATCGTGGTACGAAGTCCGTTATGCCAGCCATCGGTCCGGATTTTTTCGGCTTTAAAGAATCCTTTTGATTTAGAGTCATCGTATTCTACTTCGTTGCCGGTTTGCATAATCGCATCCCACATCCACATTCCGGCTTTAATGTTTTTACTTTCCATGTAATCCCACATTTCTTTCCGGTTTGGATACGAAATGGTATCGGCTACAAAGTCCATATATTTTTTAGGGCCCTGACCCTGGTTTTGCCAGTCCCAAATCCACGAATCAATCCAGAACGCATCGATGGGGTAGTCGTATTCAATGATCTGATCGATTAACTCGATTGATTGCTGTTGGTTGGTATACGCCCCGTAAACAATTCCGAAAGCCCATGCGGGCGGGAGTACAACATTTGTATCGGCTACAGCAGTCTCAAGCAACGAAGTATGGTAGTTTGGCGCTTGTTGCGAGCAACCAACAAACAAGCAGGCCGCGGCAATCAACGCGATCAAGGCGTTGAAAATCGTTTTCATTTCTAATTACTGAGCGCTTGATTTCTGATAAATTCTTACGTAATCAATCTGAAATTGATGAGGGAACAACGAGTCGTCGATACCCATTTTTCCACCCCAGCCTCCTCCAATAGCCAGGTTTAGGATCAGATGGAAAGGCTGATCGAAAGGCCAGGCACCACTGCCTTCTCCATTGTTTAGAAAGTTGAAATATTGCTCTCCATCGACATAACTTCTGATTTCGTTCTCGTCCCATTCCATGGTGTACACGTGAAATTCGGTGCTTGCGGTTGGTAAGTAAAAAGGTTTGCCAACCTGCGTGCCAATAGTGTGATTAAAGAGTTCGGTATGAACGGTGGAATGCACGGTGTCGGGATCGTAACCGACGTGTTCCATAATATCGATTTCACCACTTTTGGGCCAGCCGCCATACGAATTTTCAGTAGACAGCATCCAAATGGCCGGCCAGGTTCCTTTTCCGCTTGGCACTTTAGCTTTTACTTCTAACTTCCCATATTTCCAATCGCCTTTTCCTTTTGTTGTTAGCCGGGCCGAACTGTAATCTTTCCCCGAGGTTAGTTCTTTAATTGCTGTAATTGTAAGAACTCCATCACTAACAAAGGCATTGACGGGATTGGCAACTGTGTACCATTGTTTTTCGTTGTTTCCCCAACCGTATTCGTTGCCACGGGTAGCATAGTTCCATTTGGTGGTGTCAGGTAATCCGTCTGTGTCAAATTCGTCAGACCACACCAGTTGCCACTCATTTGTACTTGCCGATTTTGTATCAGCTTTTTCTTTTTTGCTGTTCACACAGTGTGTAAAAAGCAAAAATATTACTGGAAGGAAGAGTAATTTTTTCACTTGAATATGTTTTAAAATAATGTCATACATCAGATTATTATTCAACTACATTTAGTTTGGAGCTCTTGCGTGCTCTTTAGCTTGCCAGAAAAATAGAATTCATTTTACAGGCAATTAAAACAAAGGAATGGGTAAGATACCCATTCCTTATGAATCTAAACTAAACTATTCCCAATCTTCAAAGGTTTTATTTCAAATACCATGGAGTTTGCATTGTGTTATCAACACCGCCAAATTGGTCACTTACGGCTTTTTGATAATTCTCGGGATTGGTGGTTACCTCGTTATTTGGATAATACCAACGCTTCGGAAACTGATTTGGATTATCCTGATTTAAACTGGTTACAGGATCTAATTTGTATTCCGGATAACCAGTACGTAAGAACTGATAATAATAACCACTATTGGGCTGGAAGAAATCGATCAACCAACGCTGTATCCAAATTTGTTCCAATCTATCTTGTTTTGAACCGGCTGTTTTATAAGCAGCTTCACCAGTGAAATAATTATCAATATACGATTGGGTAATTTCCATCCCATGCACTAAACCAGCAGTATGCGGCAAGTTCATATAGTATGACAACTGTGCTTTTACCCCGTTTTCGTAATACGTTTGAGCGTTACCTGAAACCCATCCTTCTTCAATAGCCTCAGCAATAATAAAACACTGTTCGGCATAGGTAAAATACAACAAAGGATCGTTATCTCTAAATTGCACATAACGCTGGTTCAATATGGAATAATGGCCCGCATCATTATTGATTGATAATGCGTTTGCATCAAGTTCGTAAGGAGCTCCTACATAGGCATCAAAATCTGTTTCGGTTAAGCCTTCACCAATTTTTACCTGAGCAGGTTCGGCAAAATAGAACAATCTATAATCATTGTTCATTTTTAGTGCGTTTACCGTAATTGTTGATGGAGCTTCATCGAGTCGCTGATTATTCCCATTATAGAAAGGATAAGTTGCATTTGTATTCTCGGTATAAACCAATTTTAAGTCGTCATCGTAGCTGGTCATTAAATTATTGGCACTAACAATAGCTGCAAAACGGGCTTTTTGATCAGCTGTAGCTTTTTTACTCATGGTTTGAATTATTTTTAACTGTAATGCATTACAGAGCTTTTGCCATTTCACTGCATCACCGTTATACATGATATCGCCACTAAAATTAACGCCTTGTGCAAAATACGATTCTGCTTGTTTTAAATCGTCGAGAATGTATGCAAACACATCAGCCTGCTTATCATAAACGGGCTGTGTAATGCCATCACTGGCCTGGCCTGCTTCGGCATAGGGAATATCTCCCATACTCAAGGTTGCGTTAAATCCATACCATGCTTTTAAAAACAGAGCCAAACCCTTGTATGATGGTTCTGCTACGCTTCCTTCAGCAAACTTTACCATGTCGCTAAGATCTGTCAGATATTTAAAGTTTCCGAAGCTTCCATATACCCAGTAAGCCCAGTAGTATTGTCCAGGGTCTGGTGTAGAAGCCAACTTTGTTACATGATGATCGAATAGGGTAATCTGAGTGTAAACATCAGGGCTGTTATTCGAAAGCTTGAACGTTTTCATCATTGTGTATGATGCAAGCATATCGGGAGTGGCAGATGTTGATTTATCCGGATTTGTATTGATATCCTCAAAATTGCTGCACGATGCGGTAAAAAGGACAATTGCAGCCAGTAATATATATTTTAAATTTTTCATAGTTCTAATTCTTAAAATGAAACTTTAATATTAGCACCAAGATACCTTGATGACGGGTCTGCAAAATTTTCACTACCACCATCAGGATCGGAATATCTGAATTCCTTTGCCCAGAACAATACGTTTTGTCCAACAAAACTTATGGATGCACCTTTAACGGGACCCATCTTTGCCAGGAATTGCGCTGGAACAGTGTAGGAGAGCGATACCTCCCGAAGTTTTAAAAAGGTTCTGTCTAAAATGTCTTCTTCGTTTCCGGTACCTCCCCATGCTGTACCACCGTGAACAGAACGGATGTAATCTTTATAGGTAACGTACACATCATTGGATGCAAAAACACGTGTATCTTCTAGTACCTCTCCGGTATTACTATCAGTTGTGTATGTACCAGAAACTACCATTGCTCCACTCGCAAGATAATTTTTAGATCCGGGTGTTGCTACATCCAATGCCCTTTCAGGAGTTACGGTTTCGGGGTGTACCCCTTGTAACCACATATAAGCTTCAGTGGTTGAAGACATCATTCCCCCAACAACACCGTCAAACGATGCAAATAAACTCCAGTTCTTATATTGCAATGTTGTATTGATACCCCAGATCCAGTCAGGGCTTCGGTATCCAATTACGGAAGAAAAGTTTTCTTTTTGTAAAAGTCCCGATTTATAAATACGCTGACCTGCATATTCTCCGGAAGGAACAGTTTGGTATGTTTTAATGGTGTAAGCGTCAACTCGTTCGCCAACTTTTACCCATGGTTTATTGGCGGAATATGTTGGGTCTAATTTGGAATAAACCTCTTTGTAGGTTGACCAGTTAATCCCCATATCCCAACGTAGGTTTGCTGTTTTAACCGGAGTTGCTGTTAAGGCAACAATCCAGCCTTTTCTGTTTGTTTCCTCTTCAGTATTGATATACATATAATTATATCCGGAAGCTGAAGTCAAAGGCCCTTTTGTTAAAGCATCATACTTTCGTCTGTTAAAGTAGGAAACATCGGCTGTCAGTCGTTTATTGAACAAAATTCCCTGCACCCCTATTTCATAAGTTTCTGAACTAGACGGAAGTATATTTTCAAGATCGTACAATACATCAGGTGAATATGTTCCACTAACATCATTCCAGATACTCGATACAGAAGTGTATACGCTGTTTATCGCATATATACCTGCAGGATCTTTTGCCTGTGTCCAAGAACCTCTTACTTTCAATAAATCCAACCAATCCTTTGATGGTTCACCTAATAATTCTGACACAATAAAACTTCCGGAAACTGATGGATAAAAATAAGACCTGCTTGATTCCGCAACGCCTGGCCCTGCTAAAGTCGAACTCCAGTCGTTACGGCCTGTTACATCTACGTATATTAATTTATTCCACGAGAGTGCCAAACGTCCATAGGCCGAATTAACCTGCTGCGTTCTTCTTTCTTCAGCAACTGTTGCGGGATTAACCGATGCAGCTAATGAGAAAAAACCTGGAACAGAAATACCTCCTACAGTAGTTGCATTAATATTTTCGTCTTCCTGATAAAAAATGGTGCCCCCTGCCAGATATTCTACTTCAAGCTTATCATCAATAAACTTTTTCATCCCGGTTAACAGCAGATCACTGTTAGAACTCAATCCGGATGTTTTACCTACCAGGTAGGCTCCTGTTCTTGCTCCGTTAAATGTTAATCCCGATCTATATGTAAAATACGGAATTCCGGTATCACCCAGTGAAGTATAAGAACCTTTCGACAAACTTAATTGTCCAACATCGCCATAAAAATCCAAACCTGAACGCAATGTGGCTTTTAACCAGTCGGTTATTTCGTAGCTTACGGTTAAATCTGCATTAAAAATATTACGTGTTACTTCATTCAGCCTCTCATATCTATCGTAATAAGGATTGTTCTGGTTTTTCCCGCTATATAGGTCATTTGCTATGTCATAACCAAAATGGTTGTTTTGGAGTACACCTGGATTTAACCAGTAGTCTTTATAATCCCGTACATCAAAATCAGCTGAACTATTGACCAGCAATGTGTACATAGGATCGTAGGAAGTATATCCATTTGAGCCCATATTTGGTGTGTGCCTTCTGGTATACGACAAATTAGATGTTAAGTGAAATTTATCTAAATTGATATCTCCCCCCAAGGTATAGGTATACTTATCTACTTTGGCATTTGGATAGCGGCCTTTGTTTTGAGTCCAGTTTAACGAACTTCGCAGTGCAATGCCATTTTGGTTAAAAGAAACATTTACATTGTTATTTGTAATATAACCTTGCTCCAAAAAGTTTTTAAAATTGTCTTTCCCTACCGGCAAATATGCATAATCCCGATATTCTTTTGCAACAGGATCCCATTGTGTTTGAATTGATCCATCCATTGCGCCACCCCACGATTGGTCTTTAGTTTGCTGATAGGTATTATTTTCACCACGACCATAAACACTTTGCTTTTCGGGAATAGCTAAATATCCGGCAGTAAACATAGTATTGGTACTAAGGTCGACACTTACACCTGTGCTACTGCTACTACCATTTTTAGTAGTGATTAAAATTGCACCTGTTCTTCCGCGAAAACCATACAAAGCTGAAGCAGTTGGTCCTTTAAGTACGTTTAATGACTCGATGTCTTCAGAGGAAATATCATTTAAAGTTTTATTGGCATACGCAATACCATCGATAACAATCAGTGGAGTTTCGCCAAGAATAGTGATTTTAGGGGTGGTGTTAAAATCAGTTGGGTTTTCTATTAAAACTCCAGCAACCTTACCTGTAAGCGATGTTGTCACGTCTGTTCCTTGTACTTTTTGTAAATCGTCACCTTTTACTGACTGTACAGAATAACCCAGCGATTTTTGCTCTCTTTTAATACCCAGGGCGGTTACCACTACTTCTTCCAACCCGATAGCATCAGATCTCATGGTAATATTCAGGCTGCTTTGGTTCCCAACGGCCACTTCCACTGTTTCCATCCCGATAAATGAGAAGACCAGAATTGCATCGGTGCCCAAATCGTTAATAGTAAACGAACCGTCAACGTTGGTAATGGTACCATGTGTTGTACCTTTTACCAGAACAGTAACACCTACAAGTGCCTCGCCATTTTGATCGGTTACTTTTCCGGTTACCGACTTTTGATCGGCTTCGCTGACTGTTTTAGGAGTCAAAATTATGTACTTGTCATTGATCAGAACGCCTACTTCGTCAGGGCTGAAAAGCTGATCCAGGACGGAGTTGACTGTCTCGTTTTCGACCGAAACACTAACTCTTTTGTCTACATCAATTAATTCGCTGTTGTATAAAAAGTAGAACTCCGATTGTTCTTCAACAGCTGCAAGAACCTGCTTAACCGTTGCTTC
>WOYI010098671.1_pt2 | contig 37864 bp, 30 predicted proteins | sample 6423411 | NCBI WGS metagenome assembly WOYI01 (sample SAMN13441803, study PRJNA592873) | oil field metagenome | biome: oil field; feature: oil-well bore; material: oil-contaminated soil; isolation source: oil-contaminated soil from oil-well borehole | place: Germany: Wietze | collected 2016-10-18 ...
TGATGGAATCCATCTTTTCCGACCACAATTCGCCTTTTTATGAATTTGGGGCAAAAATGAACCTAAACCCTATTGAAAAAGTTGAATTGACAACATTTATTATTGAACGCTTTAAAAGCCGGGGAATTGATATAGCCCAAGCTATAGTTGATAAAATACTGGAAATATCGGAAGGGCATCCGCATTATACCCAGTTTTTTGCGTCCGAAGTATTTTATTTAATCATTTCGGGCAAAGACCAAAGCCAGCCCGGATTTAATAATCTCTGGCTAACCAAAATAATAAATGGGCAGTCAGACATTTTTCAGAATATCTACGACCAACTCTCAAATATTCAACGAAATGTTTTGCAAACACTTACCATTATTGACGATGATACCGAACTGTATTCAGTAAAAACAAGAAACAAATATAAGTTGCCCACCAGTTCAACTTTAAACACCGCCTTAAATAGTTTAATTAACAAAAATATTATCGTAAAGGAGGGCCTACAATATAAACTGGTAAACCCCATATTCAGAGAATGGCTGAAAAAATTAAGTGAGCAACTGTAATCTAATTTTCATCCCTGCCTTTTATTGAAAAGTTGTTATACCTGGATGGCCCAGGAAAAAAGGGTGCACCCACATTGCATTAAAAAAATATAAATAAGAATTAGCAGCAAGTCTTTAGAAAAGTCAGGCTGTTTATATTTGCTATCTTTGAGCCTTCAAATTTGACAAACAAATAACAGACCTATATGGCATTGATCAACGAAAATTACCTGAAACTAAAAGCCGGGTATCTTTTCCCGGAAATAGGCAGAAGAGTGAATGAATTTATTGCAGCCAACCCCGATAAAAAAGTAATCAAAATGGGGATTGGCGACGTAACCCAACCACTGGCCCCTTCAGTAATTAAAGCTTTTCACCAGGGTGTGGATGAAATGGCAAAAGGCGATACTTTTAAAGGCTACGGACCTGAGCAGGGATACGCATTTTTGCGCGAGGCTATCGCGAAAAACTCTTACCAGGACAAAGGAGTGAATGTTTCGGCCGATGAGATTTTCATCTCCGATGGTTCGAAATGCGACACCGGCAATATCCAGGAGATTTTTGGCAACGGGAACAAAATTGCTATTTGCGACCCGGTTTACCCGGTTTATGCTGATACAACGGTAATGAGTGGGAAAACAGGCACTTGCCAAACCAATGGTTATTACGACGGAATTATTTACATGCCTTGTACCAGGGAAAACGGTTTTATCCCGGAGTTACCCACAGAAACTCCCGACCTGATTTTCCTGTGCTACCCAAACAACCCAACCGGGACTGTTGCCTCGAAAGAAGAACTAAAAAAATGGGTGGATTATGCCACCGATAAAAAAGCCATTATTTTATACGATGCAGCTTACGAAGCTTTTATTCAGGACAACAGCATCCCTCGCTCGATTTACGAAATTGAAGGGGCACGAAAAGTAGCGATCGAATTCCGCAGTTTCTCAAAAACAGCCGGTTTTACCGGAACACGACTTGCATTTACGGTAATCCCAAATGAATTGGTTGCTTACGATTTGTTAGGTAACGAATATCCGGTTAAACCTTTGTGGAACCGTCGTCAGTCGACCAAATTCAACGGCGTTTCGTACCCGGTGCAAAAAGCCGCCGCCGCAATTTTTACCGAAGAAGGTAAAAAAGAAGTGGCTGAAGTAATCGCCTATTACATGGAGAATGCACGTATTATGAAAGAAAGTCTTGCTGCTACCGGTTACGAAGTTTTTGGGGGTGAGAACGCACCGTACATTTGGGTAAAAACCAAAAACGGAATGACTTCGTGGGATTTCTTCGACAAAGTGCTAAATGAAGCCAATGTGGTAGGAACACCGGGATCAGGATTTGGACCTTCGGGCGAAGGATACTTCCGCTTCTCGGCTTTTGCTGATCGCGAAAATGTGCTGGAAGCTATGGAAAGAATCAAAAATTTACACTAAAAACCTCTCCCCGGCCCTCTCCAAAGAGGAAGTAAGAAATACAAAATCCGGGTTGAAATCTCAACCCTGATTTTTAATATCTCTGAAACGATAAGCCAATTCTACAATAGAAAGAACGGCTTCTTATTTAACTTCTTCATTAAATATTTGCTGTCGGACCTTACTTCCAGGATATACTTTTAAGGCTTCCTGCAAAATCTTCAGCGAAACGGCAAGGTCTTCTTTTTTCAATACATAAGCAATCCTCACTTCATCCATTCCACGGTCGGAAGCAGTATAAAAACCTGTGGCAGGCGCCAGAAAAATTGTTTGGTTCGCGTATTGAAAATCGGAAAGCAACCAGGCACAAAATTTATCTGAATTATCGACCGGAAGACGGGCCACAGTGTAAAATGCACCCATCGGAATCGGAGAATAAACGCCATCAATGCGGTTCAGTCCGTCAATCAGAAATTTTCGGCGGTTTACGTATTCGTTATAATTATTCAGCATGTAATTCGGATCGGCATCCAATGAAGCTTCGGCTGCGATCTGCCCAATTAATGGAGGGCTTAAACGGGCCTGGCAAAACTTCATTACATTCTTTTTCACAGCAGTATTTTTGGTGATCAGCGCCCCAATACGCAAACCGCATTCGCTGTATCGTTTTGAAACCGAGTCGATCAAAACGACGTTCTGTTCGATGCCTTCGAGATGAAATGCCGAAATATAAGGCGCCCCGGTGTAACAAAACTCACGGTAAACCTCATCGGAAAATAAGTAGAGATCGTATTTCTTTACCAGGTCGCGAATGGCATTCATTTCCTGCTGTGTATACAAATAACCGGTCGGATTGTTCGGGTTGCAGATCATAATTCCTTTGGTTTTTGGAGTGATCAGTTTTTCGAATTCTTCCACCGGTGGCAAGGCGAAACCTTCTTCAATATCGGCGGCAATCGCTCGGATTTTTGCCCCGGCAACAATGGCAAAAGCCTCGTAGTTTGCGTAAGCAGGTTCCGGCACAATGATCTCATCACCTGGATCGAGACAGCTCATAAAGGCAAAAGTCACTGCTTCACTGCCACCGGTAGTAACAATGATGTCTTCGGCTTCAACATTGATATCGAATTTGTGGTAATACTTCGCGAGTTTTTGCCGAAACGAAAGGATTCCTTCACTTGGGGAATATTCCAAAATTGTCCGGTCGATGTTACGGATTGCATCAAGCGCTTCTTTCGGAGTGTTCAAATCGGGCTGCCCGATGTTTAAGTGATACACTTTCACTCCCCTCTTCTTGGCTTCTTCTGCAAGCGGAGCCAGCTTCCTAATTGGCGAATCTGGCATGATCCTTCCCCTGTCTGATACTGTCGGCATGTTATACAATATAAAATGTAAGTCAGCAAATATAAGTTTAACAATCTGAAATCAATAACGATTAATTTTTTTCAATTTAAAGTATTATTGAAAAATTAACTTGCAAATCGACAAAAGCTATTGCATTTGAAAGGGTTACACCGTCAAATCAGATGAATCCTTAATTTTTATCATGTTTTGCTATCAATCGACTTCCTAATTTTGACCCAGAATAATTCGTACAATTAATATTTATCGATATGATTATTGGAGTACCAAAGGAAATTAAGAATAACGAAAACCGTATTGCGCTTACACCAGCCGGTGCAGCCGAACTCGTAAAACGTGGTCACACTGTATATGTTCAGGCCGGTGGGGGCAATGGTAGCGGTTTCCCTGATGAAGACTATGTGGCAGCCGGAGCAAAAATGCTTCCTACTATTGAAGATGTTTACGGCATTGCCGAAATGATCATTAAAGTTAAAGAGCCGATTGAGCCGGAATATAAACTCATCAAAAAAGGCCAGATCCTTTATACTTACTTTCATTTTGCTTCGGGAGAGGAATTAACCAATGCCATGCTTTCCAACGGATCAATCTGTTTGGCTTATGAAACTGTAGAATTACCAAACCATACGCTTCCACTGCTTATCCCGATGAGTGAAGTGGCAGGAAGAATGTCGGTACAGGAAGGTGCCAAGTACCTCGAAAAAACTTTTGGTGGTTACGGCGTTCTTCTGGGCGGGGTTCCCGGGGTTCCACCGGCAAATGTGCTGATTATTGGGGGTGGTATTGTTGGTACCGAAGCCGCTAAAATGGCTGCTGGGTTAGGAGCCGATGTAACTATTATGGATGTTTCGCTTCCTCGCCTGCGCTATCTCGATGATATTATGCCGCCAAATGTTAAAACCATGATGAGCAACGAATACAACATTCGCGCCGCTGTAAAAACCAACGATGTAATTATTGGTGCAGTTCTGATTCCGGGTGCAAAAGCTCCGCATTTGGTTACGAGAGACATGTTAAAAACCATGCGTCCGGGTACCGTGCTTGTCGACGTTGCGGTTGACCAGGGTGGATGTTTCGAAACAACAAAGGCCACAACTCATGCCGATCCAACTTTTGTAATCGACGATGTACTCCATTATTGTGTAGCGAACATGCCGGGTGCTGTCCCACGTACTTCAACGATTGCATTAACCAACGCCACGCTTCCTTATGCCATTGAAATTGCAGAAAAAGGATGGAAACAAGCTTGTATTGACAGTGAACCGTTGAGAAAAGGATTAAATGTGGTAGATGGAAAAGTAGTTTACAAAGGTGTTTCAGATGCCTTTAACCTGCCTTACCACGATGTGAATTCGGTTCTATAACAAAAACCAATCTATATATCGCAATAGCCTTCCGTCGTTTGATGGAAGGCTTTTTTTGTGAAAGATGCCCAAATAAATTCAGCATAATCCAGATTTCAAAACTTTACACTGTATAAGGTTTCTTAAATGGCAGGAAATTCAACGTTAACAACATCCCTGCATTTGTGGATATCTAAATATGACATTCAAGCCACTCCTCTTTTTGAATTTTTATTTTTGTTCAAAACTTGTTGTCACACGACTGTGAGTTAAAAGATTTGAACTATGAAACAGTATTTGGATTTATTGGAAACGATCCTCGAAAAAGGCACAAAAAAGGAAGATCGTACCGGAACCGGTACTATCAGTATGTTTGGGCATCAAATGCGTTTTGATTTAAGCGAAGGGTTCCCGATGGTGACCACCAAAAAACTCCATCTTAAATCGATTATTTACGAATTGCTTTGGTTTTTAAACGGTGACACGAATCTACAATACCTGGCTAAAAATAATGTTCATATTTGGGATGACTGGCCGTACCGGAGATATAAAAACAGTGCGGATTTCAAAGGAGAAACCATAAGAGAGTTCTCGCAGAAAGTGGCAATTGACGACAGTTTTGCCGAAAAATGGGGCGAATTGGGCCCCGTGTATGGAAAGCAGTGGCGCGATTTCTCAGGTGTCGACCAAATAACATGGGTAGTTGAGCAAATAAAATACCTCCAGGAGAACAAAGAAAGCCCTTACGGAAGACGCCTTATCGTTTCGGCCTGGAACCCTCCTGAAGTAGAAGAAATGGCGAAAGCTGGCCTTCCACCCTGTCATACGCTTTTCCAGTTTTATGTAAACGACGGAAAACTTTCGTGCCAGTTGTACCAACGTAGTGCCGATGTATTTTTGGGCGTACCGTTCAACATTGCTTCTTATGCTCTTTTAACGATGATGATCGCGCAGGTTACCGGCCTGGAAGCGGGTGACTTTGTACATACTTTTGGCGATGTCCATATTTATCTGAACCATCTCGACCAGGTAAAAGAACAACTGTCGCGTACACCTTTTACGCTTCCAACCATGAAAATAAACCCTGAAGTTAAGGGCATTTTCGATTTTAAATACGAAGATTTTGAAGTGACCGGGTATCAGTCGCACCCGCATATTAAAGGAGATGTAGCGGTTTAGAAATACCAAATCGCAAAATACAAGATTGTAATATAAAGAAAATATGATCCATAAAAACATTTCGATAATTGTAGCGATAGCACAAAACTTTGCCATTGGAAAAAACAACGACCTGCTGTTTCATCTGCCCAACGATTTGAAACGGTTCAAGGATATTACCTTGGGGCACATTATTATTATGGGCCGCAACACGCTGCTTTCGTTACCCAAATGGCCGCTACCCAATCGGCGCCACATTGTAATTACCGATAAACCCGACGACATCTTTCCGGGCTGCGAAACTGTATTTTCGATCGACGAGGCCATCGAAAAAGTAAAGGACGAAAACGAAGCATTTATAATCGGCGGCGGAATGATTTACCGACAGTTTTACCCGGTAGCCGGCAATTTGTACCTCACGCTGGTTCATAAAGATTTTGATGCCGATGTTTATTTTCCTGAAATCGATTATTCGGAATGGGAAGAAACCGCCCGCGAAGATTTTTACGACGAAAAGAACGACTTTAACTATTCCTACCTAAATTTAAAACGTCGATAATCGTGTTATCGAAATCAGTTTTGCCGGTTCCTCATCATTTCCGCCATGCTGATAGATTTATTTACCCAACCAACTAAAAAGGAAATATGAAATTTCTACATTCTGTTTTGGCTTTGTTTTTACTGGCAGTTCAGGGAACAGTTTTAGCGCAGGATCAGCCGCTCCTCCAACTAAAATACGAAGAAAATTACACCCCTACCTACGACGAAGTAATTGAAATGTATCGGCTGCTGGATGAGAAATATGAAAATGCAAGCCTGATTGAAGAGGGAAAAACGGATGTTGGGAAACCACTTCATCTTTTTATAATCAATAACAAGCCGGAATTCGGGCCCGAAAAAATCAGACAGGAAGGAAAATCGGTTTTACTAATCAATAATGGAATCCATCCGGGCGAACCCGAAGGAATTGATGCCAGTTTACAGTTTGCCGACGATATCCTGCGGAATAAAAACGGAATGCAAAAGTGGCTGGAAAACACCGTGGTTGTTATTATCCCGGTTTATAATATTGGTGGCCACCTAAACCGCAGCGCTTTTAACCGCTCCAACCAAACCACACCATACGAAACCGGCTTTCGCGGAAATGCCAGAAATCTCGATCTGAACCGCGACTTTACCAAGTGCGATTCGGAAAATGCACGGTCGATGAATAAAATATTTACCAAATGGGACCCCGATGTTTTTCTGGATACCCACACTACCAATGGATCCGACCATCAGTATTCAATAACCTGGGTAACACCTTTCCCCGATTATTTTCCACCGACACAGGAAAAATTTCTACGCGAAAAAATGATCCCGCAGGTATTTGAAATGATGGATAAAGGCGAATATAAACTCATTCCTTATGTCGATTGGATTTTTAACGACCCGCTGGCTGGCATCCAGATTTTTCCGGATGCTCCGCGTTACTCGTCGGGTTATGCAAGCCTGTTCAACAGCTATGGAATGATGACAGAAAACCATGTATACAAGGATTTCCCCGACCGTGTTAAATCGGGTTACCAGTTTATGGCTGTTTTAGCCGAATTTACTGCTGCAAACAGTGCCGAAATAATGAAAAGCCGTGAAAAAGGGTTGCAGGAAACACTTGAACTGAAATCATACGCGATCGATTACACGATAGATACAACCGAGTATAGAATGATCGATTTCGCCGGATATGAAACCAGCGACAAAATAATTGATAAAGCGACAGGGTTACCGCGTTTTGGTTACGACCGCTCAAAACCGTTTTCAACTAAAATAAAGTATTACGATGTTTACAATGTTTCCGAAAAGATTACGATACCGGAATATTACGTGCTTCCGCAAGGCTGGTGGGAAGTTGTAGAGCGGCTTCATCTGAATGGAGTGGAAATGATTTCGTTGAAAAACGACACCATTTTGCAGGTAGAAGTGGATTATATTGATGAATTTTCGAGCCCAAAACAACCGTATAACGGGCATTATTTTCACAATGAAGTAAAAACCCACAGCGAAATCCAGGAAATTCAATATCATGCAGGAGATGTCATTGTTCCGGTTCGTCAGGAAAAAATAAAATACATTCTGGAAATGCTGGAGCCCAAAGCCATGGATTCTTTTTTCCGCTGGAATTTCTTTGATTCGGCGCTCGACCAGCGTGAATATTTTTCGTCGTATGGCTTTGAAGAAAATGCACTGAAGTACTTGAATGAACACCCGGATTTCAAGAAACAACTGGATGAAAAACAGGCTGCTGATCCGGAGTTTGCCAAAAACCACCGCGCTCAGCTTGCCTTTATCTACAACAATACCGAGTGGGCCGAAAAAACATGGAAAAGATACCCTGTTGGAAAAATATTTGAGAAAGCCCGGTTTTGGTTGACACCGTCATTTTGAAAAGGAGGTTCTCTTAAAAAAGAGAAATCGGGTTTCACGCAAAGTTTAAAAAGAAATGCAAAATGCGCAAAGACTTGAAAAATAATATTTTATGCTTTGTGCACTTTGCGAATTTCTCTGCACGTTTTGCGTGAAATATTCCTTTTAGAACCGCCTATCCTTTAATTTGCTTTAATCTTCGGCATCCAGAATTTCGGTTTGCATACGAACCGAATCTTCGTGGATGAGCTGGAACAGAATCTTTACAAAAGTATCGTCGAGATTCATTTTTACACCCAGCTTCACGCGGTTCTCCATCAGCTGCGACCAGCGGCTTATTTGCAATGCGGTAACATTGTTCTCTTTTTTGTATTTCCCAATCTCCTTTACAATGTCAACCCTTGAAGAAAGGAGTTCGATCAGTTCGTTATCGAGTGCATCGATCCGGTTTCGCAGCATTTCCAGGCGGTTTTCGAAATCAGGGTTATCTGCATTTTCGTGACGGATAACCAACTTGTCGAGTAGTTTTCCAAGATCAGAAGGAGTTAATTGCTGGGCGGCATCGCTGAGTGCACATGCGGGATCAATGTGTGATTCGAGCATCAAACCTTCCATGCCCATATCAAAAGCTTTTTGTGAAATCTCATAAAGATATTCGCGTTTACCTGCAATGTGGCTCGGGTCGCAAATAATCGGCAGATTCGGCATCGTTCTGCGCAGTTCGATCACGGTTTGCCAGTTAGGATAGTTCCGATACTTGGTTTCGCGGAATGGTGTAAAACCACGATGAATAGCCACAATATTGCGAATACCAGCCTGGTGGATCCGTTCGATGGCCCCCATCCAGAGTTGCACGTCGGGATTCACCGGGTTTTTGATCATTACCACTGCGTCCGAACCTTTAAGCACATCGGCAATTTCCTGAACCACAAACGGGCTGGCTGTTGAGCGCGCTCCTATCCAGATTACATCCAAACCCGCTTTTAAAGCTTCTTCGGTATGTTGTGCATTTGCCACCTCGGTACCAACCGGCAAACCGGTTTCTTCTTTCACTTTTTGCAACCACGTCAAGCCGATCGAGCCCACACCTTCGAAAGAACCGGGACGGGTTCTTGGTTTCCATACTCCTCCACGATAAACAAAAACACGTTTATCTTTTGCCAGCAAACGGGCAGTATCCAATGCTTGATGTTCAGTTTCCAAACTACATGGCCCCGAGATCAGCAGCGGGTTATCGATCTTTGGCAACCAGGCTTTTATCGGATTAATGTCTAGCTTTAATGTCATGATTACTTTGTATAAAATTTTGTTATTGTTTCTTCATTTTTTACCAGGTGCGGATTTTCTCCTTCCAGGATCGCTCTTATTTTATTGGCATTTTCGATCAGGCCCCACAGCTTTTCATCGTCTTCGTCTTTCATACAATCCCTGAATTCTTTCAGGTGTTTTATGTAAGTGTTCAGCGCTTCAACAACATAAGAGCGATTTTGTTGAAATATAGGGTGCCACATGGTGCCCGAACTTTTGGCTAAACGTACCGTTGAACGGAATCCACCGCTTGCCAAATCAAAAATTATGTTCCGGTCTTCCTTTACCTGCACTGCATTGGCCAATGCAAACGCAGCGGCGTGCGGAAGGTGCGATACAAACGCAGTACTGTGATCCTGCTCATCGGCGGTCATATACGCGATATCCATTCCAAGGTTCTGAAACATCTTTTCGACAAGGGCAATGTGCTGCGGGCCAGAGTTTTCCTGATCGCAAACGATCGCCATTTTCCCGCGGAACAAACCATCGAGCGCAGCAGTTGGCCCTGAGTTTTCGGTTCCTGACATTGGATGTGCAGGTACAAAGTTTTTTCTTCGTTTGTGATCAGCTACTGATGCGACCAGCATTTTTTTGGTCGATCCCATGTCGGTAACCGTGGTTCCGCCATCAATCAGGTCGAGTACTTTTGGCAAAATGATAAGTGTTTTATCCACCGGAATGGCGATCAGCACCAAGTCGGTATTTTTTACGGCTTCTTCAAACGGAAGAACGCGGTCGACCAAACCCAGCTCAACAGCTTTCGCAGCATGATCTTCGTTGGTATCTACTCCGATCAGCTCGGTCGCAAAACCCGAGCTTCTAAGGTCTTTAGCCATTGATCCGCCAATTAATCCCAAACCAATAATTGTTACCTTCATTTCGAGTTGTTTTTAATAAAAAAGGCCCCGAATAATTTCGAGACCTTTCTGTAACATATCTTTCACTTTAACAATATCCTACCTGATCCCGTTCTCAGAACCATAATAAAAATAAAAATAGAAGTAGTTATTATTAAACATCTGTATCTGTTTTAATTTGTATCAGCAAATATAGAATTATATTTTAAAACTATCATTTCTTCCTGATTTTTGCTTCTGAATTTAAAATGAACGTAAATTTTTAGTTCCTGATCATTTTCTTCGAAAAAACCGGAATTCCGTCCTCACTTACCTTTACCAGGTATAATCCGCTGCTGGAATTTTGCAGATCAATGCTTTCTTTCAACAGGCTGGAATTTGACCGAACCAGTGAATAAATATTTCGCCCAAATGAGTCGTAAACATCGATACGAACATTGTGAAACGTTTTTGCGGCATTGATCTCTACTTCGAAACGACTGCTAAATGGGTTCGGATAAATATTGATTTCGCCTGCCGTTAAACTTACCGGTGATACTGCCATTGGTTTTTGTATCTGAAGGTTATCGATGGTCCAGCCCCAGCCGCTCGCATACGGATCGGAATACAAACGAAACCGAATCAGAATCGTATCACCCACGCTAAAGTTTCCGGTTTGCAACAATGAGAATATTCGTGGGGCATACATTTCAGCGGTACCTTCTGCCTGTGATACCTGATCCACAATAGTTTCATTGTAAGCCTGGCTCCAAATTGTATTTCCTCCCGAATCGTATCCGTTGGTAAGTTCGTACCAGTTTTCACCAAAATCTTTACTCCCCTCAACAATCACAAAATCCCAAAAATCATCATCGCCGTACTTCGACAATAACTCTCCGGGTTCAACCAGCACTACTTCATCGAAAGCAATGTCACCATCCTGTTGCAAAACAATCGGGTATTTCAAAAACGTTGTGTAATTGAATTCAGTGTTGTCCTTGTTTGGACTGAGGTAAGGATGTGGACTGTGTAAAGAGCCGTTCACAAAATTAGCTCCGGTGTAAATATCGAAATCAGAAATCAGAAAATCGGGGCTGCTTTGGTTAAAATTGTTGGAATAATAACTCACCGGATCGAATATTTTCTCCACCCTGAAACTAAACGGACCCCCCGACGGTAAAACAGTTGAGTTCTTCGCTACCGAAGCATCAATGGCAGTAATGGTGTAAGTTATAATATCACCGTCGTTTAAGCGATTTAAATTGAAGGGAAAAGTTCCTTGATAAGTTATTCCTGTCTTCAGGTTTAGTCCGAAAGCAGTTTGAGGAACATCGTTAATTGCATAATTTACTGCTACTGTATCAATTCCCAGGTTATCATTCACTTTAGCCTCCATAACAAGTGGATCGCCTCTTAACAGAAAATAAGGAATTGCATCGTGTTCAATTACCGGCTTCTCAGTATCAGGACCAAAATGTACTGCGAGCAACCCGGACGGGGCGTTGTTGGGCGCTGTTCTGGTTCTGTTTTTTTGATCGCTTACCGTTACATAATACTGAATATCCACCACTCCTGATGGTGGGTCAAGTGTAGCTGAAAAAACTCCGGGTTCTTCGGTGGCTTCCAGAAAAAAGGTATCTCTGCTGGTTTGAAAAGAATCAGTAGAATAAATCACCATCAATGAAGCAGTATCAATGGGATAATAACTATCAATTGTAGCCACAAAATCAACCGGTCCAAGGTCTTCGCGGTCTTTGGCCGGTGGAAATCGTAAAAACAGGTTGGTCCATCCAATATCTTCCATAATTCCCATGGTCAATGGGCCAGGGTCGTGAATGGCCTCAGCCATCCCAACTGCATGGGTCAGCAAAGAGTTGGCATCACCAAACGGATAAGTTGCATCGTTTAAATGATAAATACTCGACCCCTCATCGAAAGTGGAAGGTGCATACAAACGTGGCCGTTTGCCCAAATTGGATGCTTTGGCTACCGGGCTGTCGGCATACAAACTATTCGACTCCATTGCTTTTCCAAGCTGGGTACTGGCATTCGCGTAAAATGAAGTATCTACTAAATTATTCCCCGAATACTGCTCTACCAATAAATCAAACGAAGCTGCCTCCCCGAATTCAGCGTATGCATAAGCACCCACATCTCCATCCATAAAGAAAAAGCCGGTGAACCCTAATCCGTGGGTAATTTCGTGCAAAACTACCGATACAAAATCGTATTTATCATTGGGAGTATTTCCATCTGTCCCGTAATACCAGCTAATCTTACTGCTGAAATTGGCTGTAATATCGTATCTCGAATTTCCGTTGAGTTCCTTGCCAGTTATCTTTTCGGCGAGAGCTACAGCATAAAAACGATCTTCGAAAGGGGCATCTTCAAAATTACTGTAATAGGTTTCGGGGCCACAACTTGCCAGGGTATTTGTACCCAGGGTTGAACTCCAACCAGCGCTTGCCCTAATTGGGACAGGAGATTCGAGAATGCTTTCCCATATTCCGACGGCAAATTCAAATGCTGTTTTGGCTTGCGCCGGAAAGTTTGAACTGTAAGTTACAATAATATCACATTTGGGTTCACCCGATTTTAGAAAAAACTGTCGTGGCGGAGGAATAAACGACTTCTCCACTAGCCCGGAGGCATAACACACGGGAGCGTTCATTTTCAACTCCCGCATTTCTTTTTGCATTTGTGCGTTTGAAACTCCCCAAAAGCCAATCAAAGCCAGTAAAAATCTTATTTTCATTATCCACCAAAAAGTGTTTCTATCTAAACTAAAAGGTGCACGAAAAAGTTCGAATTTGCGATAAAAAAACCAGGGTTCAAAAGAAATCCACCGAGGGAAAAGAAAAATGCCGGAATAAATTCCGGCATCTCCTAATTTAAGGTTGTAATACCAATCATCTAAAATGGTAACCTTTGCGCTTTTTCTTTCGATACCAGTTTATATAAAGTTACTGTAGAAGTAACAAATCCAATTAGTGCCATTACAAAGGCAACGATTAATAAACTTTCCATAACTTAATTTTTTATTATTTTTTGATTGATTGTAAGTGAGTTATTATCGGTGATCGATGCCAGGTAAATACCAGGGGCAATATTTGGCAGATCAACCTTAATTTTCTGATCGTAGCTTGAGAAACGGGTTTCGCGGAAAACTGTTTTTCCGTACAGGTCGGTAACAACGATATCAAGATCAGCCCCGTTAGCTCCTACTCCGTCGACATAAATGCTACTTTGAAAAGGATTAGGATAAATCGAAACATTATCCTGAGCTATCATATCATCGGCAGCCGTAGTAACACTTTGTATCATCAGGTTGTCGATAGCCCAACCCCAGCCGGTAACTTGTTGGTCGGAAGCCAGACGGAAACGGAATATTACTGTGTCTCCTTCTTTAAAAGGTGTGTTATTGGTTAAGTTAATGCTTTGTTTCAGGAAGAGGTTGTCGCTGCCGCTGGCTTCAGAAACCGAACTTTTCAAAGAGCTGTTAAAATGCGATGCCCAAAGTTCGTCAGCACCCGAGTCGTAACCGGCAGTTACAGGCAACCAGCTTTGTCCGTTATCTTTACTTCCTTCAACAATTACGAAATCCCAGAATAATTCTTCGGTGTAAACGGTTCCTTTTTCACCCGGTTCAACCAAAACCACCTCATCGAAAGTCATCAATCCGTTTTCTTCAATAATGATCGGGTATTTCAACTGGGCAACCAGGTTATACTTTTCGTTTTCAACGGTTGATTCGGGATAAGGAGTAAGTGTGTGTAAAATGCCACTTGAAAAACCTACCGGACGATCAACCTGAAAATCAGAAACTTCGAAATCCTCGTTGTAGCTGTCGAAATTACTGGCATAACCGCTTACGGGTTTCATGGTTTCACAAATATCCAGGCTGTAATATCCCGAAGCGGGAAGGTATCTTTTATTACCTCTTGCGGTATTGTCAACAGCTAACACACGGTATTCAACAGCATCGTTCCTGGTTAAGCCGGCAGGCAATTGTAATTGGCCGGTGTAAACATCACCACCCTGAAGATTTAATGAAACAGGCTCCTGATCTTTTCCGTTGATCCGATAAACAACACTGACCGATTCGATACCGACATTATCAGTTGCAATTGCTGACATGTCGAGTATCGGATGCGAAGTGGTCAGAATTTTAGATGGATTGTGTTTTAGGACCGGTGGATAATAATCCGGACCAATGCGAAAAGAATATTTTTTTTCAGGAGCATTATCGGGGCAAGTGTAAACCATTTTGCTGGTAGTGCTGGCCGAGTAATAATACTGAACCAACCCTTTACTGATTGCCATTGGAACATTGCCTTCGAATTTTTTGCTGCTTTTGTTATAGGTGAGTTTTACTTTCGTTGTGCTTGCAAAAATATCGGTAGAATAAGCGAAGAAAACTGAGGTGGTATCAACGTTCAATTCGCCGTTTACTTCAACAGAAACAGGAAGTTCGGTAACTGCATCTTCGAAGTCCTTAATCTGAGTACCATCAAAACTTAATGATTTCCAACCCAGGTCGGCTAAAATACCCAGGGTTTTATCACCGGGGTAATGAATAGCTTCGCCTTTAAAAATGTAAGGGCTCATTAGGGCGTTGGCATCACCTTTTTCAAAACCACTTTCGTTATAATGATATACACTTGAACCGTTGTTCCACGATTTTGGTGCGAAAATATTCTCGATTTTATTTCCATCGTTTCCTTTCAGGCTAAGCTCGCCTGATTCGAGTGCTGATTTTAATTGTGCCGATGGCATTGAAAAATGATCGTGGTCGCAAACCTGCAAAGCATTTTGGTACACATACCAATCGTAAACACTTGGAAGATGGTTGGCATTGTTTAAATCACCGGTAGAACCGTCAACATCAAAAAAGCCGGAGAACCCCAGACCGTGAACCAACTCGTGAAGAGCAACGGTTACAAAATCGTATTCAGTGTCAGGGCCGCTTCCATCGGTTCCCAAATACCAGCTAATACCTTTATTAAAGGTACAAACGATATCTGCTTCCGAGCCGTTCATTTCTTTTCCGGCCAGTTTTTCAGCCAGGGCAACCGGGTAATAAACATCTGACAAATAAACCCCTGTAAAGTTTTTGTAAAAACTACTTGGTGTAGTACTGGCTAAAATGTTGGTCCCCATGGTTTCCCATTTTACCTGAACCGTGATCGGAACATCCGAAGACAACAGTCCTTCGTAAATGGATACTACATATAAAAATGCTGATTTGGCATTTTCAGGGAAGTTTACGAACTCAACCTGGAAATCTGATTTCAGGACTGTTCCTGATTTCAGGCTTGAATTCCGGGGTGCAATAAATGATTTTCTACTGTCTTCAGAAGCGATATTGATCGGAGCATTCACACTTGAAATACGATCCAGATCAGACTTCTGTGCCATGGTATTAAAAGCGTTAAACAACACCAGGGCGATGGTTAATAAGCGTCTCATTACAATTTAAATTAGGGTTTGTAAAATTGCCATGTCAAATTCTCAATAAGCGCAAAGGTCTTTCAACATGGTGGTGGGTTTCTACTTAGCGGCGTACCTGTTTTAACGGGTTTGTAAATTTTAAAACAGTGGGTTTGACACACGTTAGGTTAATTCCCTAAGACTAGATTCAATAAACAAAGAACATTCAATTTAATGAAGAAAGCGACTTCTAAATATTTCTCTTGGGTTTGTATTATCTACATCACAAAGTTCTTTGTTCTTTGCAAAACACTACAATTTTAATTGCTGAAAACACGGGCAGGATTTGCCCAAAGATGCGTCGGGTATATTGCTGATTAATCAGAAATTTTTCCCGATACGAGTCAGATATTAGGATATTTTACTGATCGTTGTTCATAAATTTCCCAGAATTTTGATCAACATCAAAACACTGAAAGAATGAAATTGTGTAAGCGTAAAATTGAAAGCGCCAAGCAAAGAACGGTTTTATACTTATGGGTTTGTGTGGTAAATGTAGAAATTATTTTTATTTGTGCAAATTTTTTTCTTATGTTTATCTAAATAATTTTTTAAGCCCAGGATATTTTATGAACTTTTTATCAACAGCCTTATTGTCTGTAATACTGACATTTACTCACCTCCCCGAAAATCAGGACAAAAATTTTCTTTCGGAAAATTACCGCCCGCAGTTTCACTATTCGACAGCGCAAAACTGGATGGGAATACCCGGCGGCCTGGTATTTTTCGAAGGAGAATACCACCTCTTTTACCAATATAACTCTAAAGGACTCGATCCGGTTCCCAATGGATGGGGGCATGCAAGCAGTACCGATCTGGTTCACTGGAAGCAACTTCCGCTTGCATTCAGCGCCGATCTCCTTCCCGGATCAGACTCCGTTTGTGCCATTCTTTCAGGGTCGGTTGTGATTGATCAGAATAATGTTCTGCAAAAACAAATTAACGATACCAAAACTCTGGTGGCTTTTTATACAGCCAAAGGTTGCGGCCAACTGATGGCTTACAGCAGCGACAAAGGGAATAGCTGGAAAAAACCGGAAAAACCGGTAATTTCTTTTGATTCGGGAGACGATGCACGCAATCCTAAAGTATTCTGGCACAACGAAACGCAAAAATGGGTAATGCTTCTGGTTCGAAAGATTTCAGAAAATGAGAATTCGAAAGGCGTTTCAATATATACTTCCGTGAATTTGATCGATTGGGAATACCAAAGTCATATTCCGGGATTTGGGGAGCATCCCGACCTGGTTGAATTCACCGTAAAAAACCGTCCAAACGAAAAAATGTGGGTTTTACTCGATGGAGACGGCAATTATCTGCTTGGTACTTTTGATGGAAAAACTTTTACCCCTTCTTCAGGTAAAATGAAAATCGACTGGGGAAGTAGTTACTATGCCGGACAAACGGTTAGTTTACAGGCCGAAAATAACGAACGGATTATTCAAATAGCCAGCCTGCAAGGCGGTAAATTCACCGACATGCCGTTCAAAGGGCAACTTGCAATTCCGAGCGAATTGTCTGTAACCAAAATTAGTTCGGGATATAAACTCATCCGAAAACCAGTTTCTGAAATAGAAGTGTTACACGGTAAACACGACTCGTGGTCGGATAAAAACCTGATCCCTGGAATCAATCAGAATAAACTAAAAAAGGTGAGTGGCGATTGCCTGCGCATTACAGGAGAATTCGACTTAAAAACTTCCGATAACTTTGGATTTATGGTTCGCCAAAGCAACAAAAATCCGGGCATTGAAATTTTGTATAATGTGAAACGTGGCGTGCTGACTGTATTAGGGAGTACCGTGCCACTCTTGCCGATTAATAATACCTTGAAATTCGACATCCTGGTCGACCGCTCTTCGATCGAGATTTTTGCCAACGATGGTCAGTCTGTGGTTTCGAGCTGTTTTGAACCTGATGTAAAGTCGAAAGATGTCGTGTTGTTTACCAACGGTGGCGAGCTTGGAATTATCCAGCTCGATGTATATAATATGGAATCGATGTGGGTCGAAAAGTAATTTTTTTGATTGGGAATTTAATTTTCGGGTAAACAAAAACCGGACAAAGTTTTGTCCGGCCTCTCAATTATAAATCTTGTATTATCCCAAAAGAAAACTGAAATCATCTCCTGGCGCCAGTTCTTGCGGAGCCTGTCCTTTTTTGAAAATCCGGCACGATTTCGAACCAATAAGTTCGAGCTTTTCGTTTTCGAGTCTGAACATGCTTCCTTCGCGGAGCCCTGCCACATATACATTCTGATTAACCTCGATAAACTCTTCGATGCGTTGTTCGCGCGTTTCGCCGGCATGTCCATCGGGGTTGGCATCAAGATAGTGCGGATTAATCTGGAAAGGAATCAACCCGGTACATTCGAAACCCAGCGGATCGATGATTGGCATATCGTTGGTTGTTCGTAATGTTGGGCATGCCACATTCGAACCCGCGCTCCAGCCAATGTAAGGAATTCCGTAATGTACCCTTTCGCGTATCGGGTTAAGTAGTTTCCTGTCGCGGAGCATACGAACCAGTTGCCAGGTATTTCCGCCACCTACAACAATGGCCTCAGCATGTTCGATGGCTTTAACCGGGTTATCAAAAGTATGAACACCAACCACCCGGTGCCCGATTTCGGCAAAACGTTCCTGCACTTTAGCAGTGTATTCGTCGGATGAAAACGTAACTGCGGCATACGGAATAAAAACAGCAGTCATCGCTTTCTCTCCCAGAAATTTTTTAATCTCGTGTTTTGGATAATCAAGGTAGGCCTCACCCGGCATAGTTGAGTTGCTTATTAATAAAAGTTTCATGTGTAAAATTTTATCAGATTATAAAATCATTTTTTGGGTATTGAAATGTTAATTTGCAAGCGCAAAGTACCGAATATTTTTAGCGGCGCGCAATGATAATTGTTTGTTTTGCAAACTCATTGCTTTCAAGGGTTCCTTTTTAATAAACCAACAAAAGATAAGCTTAAAAAATCCTAATAATCAGGGCTAAGTCCTATTTCTTTCTAAATTTGTACGCTTAAATTATCCAGGGTGGAAGAAAAACAAAAGTTTTATACCAAATTAAAGAACCAGTACCGTCTGATCATTTACAACGATACTACTTTTCAGTCGGTTTGGAGCATGAAACTTTCGCGGTTGAAGGTGTTTACTGTTACCAGCCTGGCTTCTGCTATTATAGTGGTTTTGGTAATTTTATTAATTGCCACCACTGGTCTCCGCGAATATATTCCGGGCTATCCCAGGGCTGAATACCGCCAAATGCTGGTTCGTAACGCCCTGGTTGTCGATTCGTTGGAAACAGAATTGCATAAACGCGATCAGTTTTTTAAAGGAATACAGGCAATTATGTCGGGCGAGGTACCCGAAGATGTCCCGGTATCTGAATCAGATGTTCCTGCATCAAAAATTGAATTTCAGGAATACAATCACGACTCAATTTTTCGTGAAGAATTGCTGGCTGAACAACTGAGTCTTTCGTTACAGGGATCGGACGAAGAAAATACCGGATTAAGTCAAATGCATTTTTTTATTCCGGTTAAAGGAGTTGTTACCGAGCATTTCAATGCAGTCCCCGATCATTATGGCATTGATATCGTAAGTGAAACCAACGCCCGAATTTCATCGGTGCTCGACGGAACTGTCATTTTTTCGGGCTGGACACTGAAAACCGGATATGTAATTTATATTCAACACGAAGCCAACCTTGTGTCGGTATATAAACACAATGCCGAGTTATTAAAAAACATTGGAGATAAAGTTCGTGCCGGCGAGGCCATTGCCATTATCGGAAATACCGGGGAACTTTCGAGCGGGCCGCATTTGCATTTCGAACTCTGGTACGAAGGAAGCGCCATCGATCCCGAAAAATTTATCGACTTCTAGTATGAAGAAACGCATTGCCATTCTCGGCTCAACCGGCTCGATCGGGACTCAGGCACTCGAAGTGATCGAACAGAATCCTGATGTTTTTGAAGTTGAAGTTCTGACTGCCAACAACAATGTGGATCTTCTTATTCGGCAGGCTGTTCGTTACCGGCCCAACGTGGTCGTGATCGCCAACATCGAAAAATATGCTTATGTAGCCGGGGCTTTGCACGACGAGGATATAAAAGTGTATGCCGGGGCCGAAGCGCTTTCACAGGTTGTTGAAATGGACACTGTTGATCTGGTATTGACCGCCATGGTCGGTTACTCGGGGCTGATTCCAACCTATAATGCGGTTAAAGCCGGAAAACAAATTGCACTGGCAAACAAGGAAACACTTGTAGTTGCCGGCGAAATTATCACAAAAATGGCCCGCGAAAAACAAGTGGATCTGCTACCCGTTGATTCAGAGCATTCTGCCATATTCCAGTGCCTGGTTGGAGAATACATGAACCCAATCGAAAAAATTTACCTCACTTGCTCCGGCGGCCCATTCCGTAAAAAAACACTGGAAGAATTAAAGCACGTTACCGTAAACGATGCGCTGGCACACCCCAACTGGGACATGGGTGCAAAAATCACCATCGATTCTGCCACTTTAATGAACAAAGGGTTTGAGGTGATCGAAGCCCGCTGGTTGTTTGGGCTGCCAACTTCGAAGATCGATGTGATCGTTCATCCGCAATCCATCATTCATTCGATTGTTCAGTTCGAAGACGGATCGATGAAAGCGCAAATGGGCTTGCCCGACATGAAATTACCAATACAATATGCGATGGGATTTCCGAAGCGTTTGGCCAGTAAATTTACGCGTTTTAATTTCCCCGACTACCCCACCCTCGAATTTGAACCGCCCGATACAAAAATTTTTCGTAACCTTGCACTCGCTTACGAAGCACTCGACCAGGGTGGAAATATGCCCTGTATTTTGAATGCGGCCAACGAAGTAGTGGTAGAAGCATTTCTGAAGGGTAAAATCAGATTTTTGCAAATACCCGATATTATAGAAGAAGCGATGCAAAAGGTTGCATTTATTAAAAATCCGGGACTAAATGACCTGGTGGAAACAAACAGCGAAACAAGAACGCTTACTGAATTGTTAACAGAAAACTGATTTTGAAGAAAAAATTGAATGGAAGCTATACTGATTAAAACTGCACAGTTACTTTTAAGTTTATCGATCTTAGTTGTACTGCACGAAGCGGGACACTTTATGTTTGCGCGGCTTTTTAAAACCCGTGTCGAAAAATTCTACTTATTTTTTGATCCCTGGTTCTCGTTATTCAAAATAAAAAAAGGAGAAACCGAATACGGTATTGGCTGGCTACCGCTTGGCGGCTATGTTAAAATTTCGGGGATGATTGACGAATCGATGGACAAGGAAGCCATGAAACTTCCGCCACAACCCTGGGAATTTCGTTCGAAACCGGCCTGGCAGCGGTTGTTTATCATGCTGGGCGGAGTGCTGATGAACTTCCTGTTCGCTTTCATTATTTACATTGCCGTACTTTTTGCATGGGGCGATATGTACCTGCCTACCCAAAATGTAAAATATGGCATTGTTGTGAATGATGTAGGCGAAAAGATCGGCTTCCGCACCGGCGATAAAATTCTGTCGGTCGATAATCAGCCCATAGAGGAGTTTCACAAAGTGATCCCCACAGTTATTCTTGATGCTGCCAAAACCGTTCAGGTAGAACGCGATGGACAAAAAGTGGATGTTGAAATTACCGGCGAAGATTTGGCGCTCCTGTTGAAAAGCAAGGAAATCAAGGAAATATGGGAGGAGCGATTGCCTTATGAGATTAAGATTGGCAAACTGGCCAAGGATTACCCGGCCGAAAAAGCAGGGTTGCAAGTAGGCGATGTTTTGGGTAAAATTGATGGCCACGCATTCGAATTCTATGATCAATTCAGCAAATACCTCGAAACGAAAAAAAATTCGGAGATTGAAATGGAGATCACCCGCGACGGACAAAGGCTAACCAAAACCGTTGCAGTAAATGAAGAGGGCAAACTTGGATTCAACCCGGCGTTCATTAATCCCGATGTATTCGAATTCAAAACCATTAAGTACGGTTTCCCCGAATCTATTCCGGCAGGAATTAAACGGGGCGTACAAACCACCACGAATTACCTGAAACAATTTAAACTGTTCTTTAAAAAAGATACCAAAGCATATGAATCGCTCGGTGGTTTTGCAACCATCGGCAGCATTTTTTCACCCACCTGGGATTGGGAACATTTCTGGAGCATGACTGCCTTTATTTCGATCATCCTGGCTATCATGAACCTTTTGCCCATTCCGGCGCTTGACGGCGGACACGTACTGTTTTTACTGGGTGAAATTATTACCGGCAGAAAACCAGGAGAGAAATTTTTAGAGTACGCCCAAATTGGAGGAATGATACTTTTGCTGGCGCTTGTACTATATGCAAACGCCAACGATATAATAAAGATGATTAACGGAACATTTTAGCAAAATATTTCTATTTTTGTTGTCGAACCAATTAACAAAGTAATATGAACTTATTTATAATAGCAGGATTCTTGGGGCCACAGGAAATTATACTAATCGTGTTGGCGCTACTTTTACTTTTTGGAGGAAGAAAAATTCCTGAACTTATGAAAGGGCTTGGTAAGGGGATGAAAGAGTTCAAAAAAGCAAAAGAAGAAATGGACGAAGATGACGAAGTTTCTTCCAAAGGAAAAATTGAAAAGTAATTAATATCGAATCAGATATTGTCTATCCCGCTCTTATCCAGAACGGGATTTTTTTGTTTCCAGAAGGCCTGGTAACATTTTCACAATCAACCTTTAAAAGACCTGAAATGGCCAAAATTGTGGTAAGGTTTTTGTAAGTTTGAGCACAAACAAAAAAGTCGATAAATATGAAGCTCAAGATCAAATACCTGGTCCTGGTTTTCCTGATCGGGACATTTCTGATTTCCTGTCAGAGTAACAGTACTCAACTGCACACCAATGTTACCGGCAAAGCAAGTGAAATAGTTGTGGTTATTTCGAAAGATGCATGGGACAAAGCACCCGGCGAAGCGCTTCGCGCAACGCTGGCCGAACCACAATACGGGCTTCCCCAGGAAGAACCACTGTTCGATCTGATCGATGTGCCACATGCCGCTTTTAAGGACATATTTAAAACCACAAGAAACATTATCCAAACCCGTATTTCTTCAACAGTCGATTCATCGGGCGTTACTATGACGGATGATGTTTGGGCTTATCCACAGGCCACCGTGCAAATAAATGCTAAAACACAGGATGAATTTGTTTCGCTTTTCAATAATAACAAGGATAAAATTCTGGGTTATTTCCTGGCAGCAGAGCGCGAACGAAATACCGCGAGTTATAAAAACACCTACGAAAAAGGCGTATATAACATACTTAACCAGGACTTTGGGATTACAATGAAAGTCCCTCCAGGGTTCAGGGTTGTAAAACAGGCGAAAAATTTCATCTGGATACAATACGACACCCCTGATATTTTCCAGGGAATTGTAATCTACACTTATCCTTTTGTTTCAGACAGTGCATTTGCCGAAAGTTACCAGATTCCGATCCGCGACAGTCTTTTAAAACAATTTGTGGAAGGCCCGACTGATGGAAGTTACATGACTACCGAAAAACGAATTCCTGCCTTATATAACATCGCAAAACACAACGGAAATTACTCGGCAGAAATGAGGGGATTGTGGCGTGTTGAAAACGATTTTATGGGAGGGCCCTATATTTCGCTCTCCGAACTCGACCTGACAAACCAACGTGTAATCAACGCATTTGGGTTTGTATACGCTCCCAGTAAAGACAAACGGAACCTGCTGCGCCAGGTTGAAGCCATGGTTTATTCGTTGAAACAGAACAACCAGGCTGATAACGACAAATTAAATAAACAAGCCAATTTAGACATCGATATTGAAGGATAATTATTGAGTATCTTGTTGCAAAATTAAAATACCGCTTTTACAATTTCTTTCACATTATCGGAAACACCGTAGGTATAAATATGCAGCGAAGGCACATTTTTTGCCACGAGTTCTTTCGACTGGTAAATGGCCCATTCAGTTCCAACCCGGCGTGCTTCGTCGTTCGATTTGCATTTCAAAAGTTCGCTGGCCAGTTCTTGCGGAAGATCAATGGCAAATATTTTTGGAAGTACGGTGAGCTGGTTCAACAGGTTAATCGGCTTGATCCCGGGGATAATCGGTACGGTAATTCCCATTGAGCGACATTTTTCCACAAAATCGAAATAAACCTGATTATCAAAAAACATTTGCGTCACGATATAATCAGCACCAGCATCCACTTTTTGTTTCAGATAAGCCAAATCAGAGTTCATGTTTGGCGCTTCAAAATGTTTCTCAGGATATCCGGCCACCCCTACACAAAAATCGAGTGGGATGTTGTTTTTCAGATCTTCGTCGAGGTATTTGCCTTGTCCCAGGTTTTTGATTTGCTCCACCAGTTGGTTCGCATTTGCATTTCCATTCCCGGTGGGTTGAAATATATGCTGTCCTTTTACTCCATCGCCCCTAAGCGCCAATACGTTGTTGATTCCCAGAAAATTCAGATCGATTAACACATGCTCGGTTTCACTTTTGGTAAATCCGCCACACAAAATATGTGGTACCACCGGAATTCCGTATTTGTGCTGGATGGCTGCTGCAATGGCCACGGTCCCCGGCCGTTTACGAACCGTGCGCTTCACGATTGATCCATCACGCATTTCCTTGAATTCTTCTTCGTCGCGGTGTGTGGTAATGTTAATGTATTTTGGATCGAACTCGGTCAAACTCTCGATGGTTTGATACAACTTCGAAGCATCGTTTCCCTTTAACGGGGGAAGAAGCTCAAACGAAAATACAGTGCTTTTTGCCGCTTTTATGGTGTCAATAACCTTCATGTTCTGTTATTATTTTACTGAACAAAGATAATAAAATCGTGCCTGCGTATCCGAAACCTGCGTTATCCCAGTTACTTCGTGATTTTTATTTAACCGTTCAAACAAAATTTTCGCATTCGATGGTCAACCGCCTGCTTATTTGTAATTGAGATTGGCAGGTAAAAATTTCTCTACAAAATCTACCGATACATTTTTGCGACGCGCATAATCTTCCACCTGGTCCTTCCCTATTTTCTCCAAACTGAAATACCTTGATTCGGGATGTGCAAAGAACTCTCCAGAAACAGAAGCATTCGGATACATTGCAAAATGCTCGGTTAAGGTAATTCCCACTTCCTGTGCCTTTATCAGATTGAAAAGATTTTCTTTCTCGGAGTGTTCCGGACAGGCCGGGTAACCCGATGCTGGCCTGATTCCCTGGTATTTTACTTTCAGGATTTCGTCCATCGACAGGTTCTCTTCCGGAACATAGCCCCAGTACTTCCTGCGAACTTCGAGGTGTAATAATTCTGCGAACGCTTCACTTAGACGGTCGGCCAGTACTTCAAGCATAATGGCTTTGTAATCGTTGTGGTCTTTTCGGTATTCGTCTTTCCATTTTTCTATACCGATCCCGGCAGTGGTAGCAAATCCTCCACAATAATCAATTCTACCCGACTCGACAGGCGCCACAAAATCAGAGAGACAGAAATTGGCAGCTCCATCTTTTTTCTTTTCCTGTTGACGCAGGTGATAAAAACGTCCGATTTCTTTCTGTCTGCTATCATCATTGTAAATCGCTACATCGTCGCCATCGGCATTGGCGGGCCAAATTCCGAAAGCTGCGTTGGCTTGCAACATTTTCTTGTCGATAATTTCGTCCAGAAGTTCATTGGCTTCGCGATACAATTTTTTGGCTTCTTCGCCTTGTGCACCGTCCGTGAAAATATCCGGGTAATGACCTTTTAGTCCCCAGGTGATGAAAAAGAAAGTCCAGTCGATGTAATTCCGAAGCTCTTCCAACGGGAAATCGATGAGGTGTTTTACCCCAATAAAATTGGGTTTATAAATCGGGGTGTTGTTCCAGTCGAGTGTAAATTTATTGGCGCGCGCTACCGTCAGACTCAGGTATTCTTTTGCCTTGCGTTGTCCCTGGAACTGTCGTAACTGCCCGTAATCCGCTTTTACCGATTGCAGATAAGTTTCGTTTTTGGCAATCAGGTTCGAAACCACATTCACTGCCAGCGAAGCATCTTTTACATAGATAACCGGATTGGAATATTCAGGCGCAATCTTTACCGCCGTGTGGATTTTCGAGGTAGTTGCCCCTCCAATCAACACAGGGATATCCATTTTACGGCGCTCCATTTCTTTGGCAATATCCACCATCATTTCGAGCGAAGGCGTAATCAATCCGCTCAGTCCGATTACATCTACCTTGTTTTTTACAGCCTCATCCAAAATCTTTTCGGTGGGAACCATTACTCCCAGGTCGATGATTTCGTAGTTGTTACAACCAAGTACCACGCCCACAATGTTTTTGCCGATATCGTGTACATCGCCTTTTACCGTGGCCATCAACACTTTTTTCTGCGCGGTAGATTGCTGGAATTTTGCCTTGTCGGCCTCGATGGTTGGCAACAAATAAGCCACTGCCTTTTTCATTACCCGTGCCGATTTAATTACCTGTGGCAAAAACATTTTGCCCGAACCAAACAAATCGCCCACTATGTTCATTCCATCCATCAGCGGACCTTCGATAATATCAAGCGCCGGCGAATATTTATGCAGCGCCTCTTCCATATCCTCGTCGACGAATTCAGGCAGGCCTTTTACCAAAGCATGTGAAATTCGTTCTTCAAGCGGAAGTTCACGCCACAGATCTTTTTTCTCTTCTTTTTTCTCTGAACTGGTTAAAGTTTCGGCAAATTCAAGCAGCCGTTCGGTAGCATCGGGTCGGCGGTTTAAAACCAGGTCTTCGAGCCTTTCGAGCAGATCTTTTGGAATCTCATCGTAAATCTGCAACATCCCCGGGTTTACAATTCCCATATCGAGTCCGGCGTTAATAGCATGATAAAGAAAAACCGAATGCATGGCCTCGCGTACCACATTATTTCCGCGGAACGAAAACGAAACATTGCTCACCCCTGCACTTACTTTTGCCAGCGGAAGGTTTTCTTTGATCCATTTTACCGATTCGATAAACGAAACGGCGTAATTGTTATGTTCTTCGATCCCTGTTCCAATGGTCAGCACGTTAGGGTCGAAAATGATATCCTGCGGTGGGAAATGTATTTTCTCTGTCAGTAGTTTATATGCACGCGTACAAATTTCTTTTCGGCGTTCGGTGCTGTCGGCCTGGCCTTTTTCGTCGAAAGCCATTACGATAACAGCTGCACCATAACGTTTTATCGTTTTAGCCTGCTGAACGAAAATGTCCTCTCCTTCTTTTAAACTAATCGAATTCACAATCGCCTTTCCCTGCAAACACTTCAACCCTGCTTCAATCACTTTCCATTTCGAAGAGTCGATCATGATCGGAAGTTTGGCAATATCGGGCTCGGCCATAATCAGGTTTAGGAAAGTTGCCATTTCCTTTTCGGCATCAAGCATCGCATCGTCCATGTTCACATCAATCACCTGCGCCCCGTTTTCTACTTGTTCACGGGCAATAGAAAGCGCTTCCTCGTATTTCTTTTCACTTATTAAACGGGCAAATTTGCGTGAACCTGCCACGTTGCAACGTTCGCCGATATTTACGAAGTTGGTGTTTTCGGTAATGGTTACCGGCTCAAGCCCACTTAGCTTCATGTTTTTGCTGGCAGGTTCAACATGATGTGGTTTGGCGTGTGCTGCCAGCTTGGCGAAAGCATGAATATGATCGGGTGTGGTACCACAACATCCGCCAATAATGTTCACAAAATTGTTGTCGAGATAATCTTTAATGTAAGTTGCCATGATTTCCGGCGTTTCATCGTAAGCGCCGAATTGGTTTGGCAAACCGGCATTTGGGTGAGCGCTTATGAAAAAGGGAGCTTTTTTTGAAAGCTCTTTTACATACGGACGAAGATCGCTGGCGCCCAACGAACAGTTTAAACCAATGCTCAACAAATCGACATGAGAAACCGATGTCAGGAAAGCTTCAAGTGTTTGCCCCGAGAGTGTGCGCCCGCTGGCATCGGTTATAGTGCCTGATATCATTAGGGGAATCCTCAATCCCCTTTCTTCCAATACTTCCTCGATTGCAAAAATAGCTGCCTTTGCGTTTAAGGTATCAAAAATGGTTTCGATCAGCAAAAGATCCACGCCGCCATCGAGTAAGCCTTCTACCTGCTCGCGATAGGCAATTTTTACTTCATCGAAACTCACGGCCCGGTAACCCGGATCGTTCACATCGGGGGAAAGCGATAAAGTTTTATTGGTTGGCCCCAGCGAACCCGCCACATAACGAGGTTTGGAAGTATCTTTTTCAGTAAACTCATTTGCTGCCGACACGGCCAGTTCTGCAGAAACCTTGTTCATTTCATACACCAGGTCTTCCGTACCATAATCGGCTTGCGAAATTCGTGTGGCGTTAAAGGTGTTGGTTGAAAGAATATCGGCGCCGGCTTCCAGGTATTTTCTGTGTATTTCCCGAATGATCTCCGGCTTGGTTATCGACAAAATATCGTTGTTCCCTTTCTGATCGTGCGAATGATTTTTCAACCGTTCTCCATGATAATCGGCGTCGGTAAGTTTATATTCCTGGATTAGCGACCCCATCGCTCCATCCAATACCAACACTCGTGTTTTTAATTCTTCGCGTATATCTTTTTTTACTGTCATTGTCTTTTCAAATTTTTATACGATTTTCTCCTTTTTTCAATTGTCCCTTGAGGGGACGATAGGGGTGAATTTTTACTTATTTTATTCTTTTCAAGTTCTTCAACCAAGTATTCCAATGTCTTCTGCACATTTAACAAATTATCTAAAATTTCTCTATTCTTAAACCTAATTATCGTATAACCCATATCCTTTAATTCCTTTTCCCTCTGTTCATCTTTCCTTTTCTGAAACTGATGTATCTTACCATCCACTTCAATAATTAGTTTCAAATCTTTGCAAAAGAAATCGACTATAAAGTTTTTAATCGGTCGCTGACGAAGAAAAGAATAACCATGTAGTTGTTTCCTCTTCAATATTTTATTCCACAGGATTACTTCAGCCAGCGTTGAATTCGTCCTGAGATTTCTTGCATATTCTTTTAATTCTCTATTGTAATTGCTATTTGATATGTTTTTCATTGTATTATCACGGGTAATTTTCATCCCCCTGCCCCCTTCAAAGGGGGACTTGAATATAAAATTACTCCCATAAGCAGTAATAAGTCCTACTTCAAAATCCTAATTTCATTTTCTCCCTTGATCCCGATTTTGTCTTCGCAAATAATAAGCAACGTCAGAATCTCCGGATATTTTTCGGCCTTGTTAATTACCTTCTCCACATGATCGGGCGACTTAACCAGGTTCCCCAATGATGTGGCCAGCGCATCGGCCAGCAAAACGTCTTTGCAAACTACCACCACCGCATCGGCTTTCCCGTAACTTATCGAGGGGCCAACGGTTCCGGCAGAAGTACAAATACCAAACGCATCATCCGAGGCCGGGACTATAATTCCAATCCGTTCAGAAAGGATCGACTCTCCCGCAAAAACCGAGAGTAACATTTCGTTCTGCAAAAGCAAATAGATGTCGCCGCCGTTCTCAATTAACAGTTCCTTCACCGAAAAGTTCTCCCGGATGACTTTGCCAACTTCGCGGGCAAACAAACCAGCCACTGCCGCCATTGGTCCAACGCCTGCCTTTTCAGCCGCGACAGCCATTTCAACGGCTTCAACTGGTGCGATTTCGCTGGGTTGAAAGGGCTTTAAACTTTTCTTAAAAAACGGTTCCTTCTCAATGTATTTATCAAAAATAGTTCGCAGGTTCCGGATTTTTTCCAGGGCCAGTTCCTTCATTTTTTCATCGAAAGATGCCGGATTGACCCCGATCCAAAGATCGGTTTCGAGGTGTTTTACTTCAAACCCTGTAAAACGGCCCGTATTGAATTGCGAGCGATAGGTTCGTTCTTCGAAAAGATTCATTGAAAGTCGATTTTAAAAAGTTTTAACGGGCAGGCAGGGATGCACAGTTCGCAAACCACACACTTGCTTTTATCGAACTCCAGTTTCCACGATTTGCGGTTCATCGTTAATGCCCCGGCAAAACACACTGCGGTACAATTCCCGCAATCGATGCAACGGTTTTCCTCGAAGTGGATTCGTTTATCCAACGATTCGCAAATAATTTTATGGCTTTGGATATATTCCACACCTTTCTCTATGTTTTCCTTTTTCCCCTGAAGTTCGAGTAAGAGGCTGCCCCGTTTTCCTGGAAATACTTCTGCTTTCAGAATATTGATCCGGATGTCGTAATCCTTTACCAGGTGATAAGTGAAAGCTTTGTCTCCACTGTCGGGCGGAAAATTCAGGATGTATCTTTTCTTAATCATTCTTCGCCTCCGTTTCTTTTAAACCGTTTAACGATGTATTTGCCGGAAACATTTGTACCGGTTTACTTACTTCGAAAGAGCCTTTGATGAGCCAGTTTTTTAGTTCGCCGGCAATTTTGCGCGCTTTTGCCAAACTGGCTACCGGCGCAGTTCGTACCTTTTTGCCTTGTACTTCTATCGAACCCGATTTTAACTCTTCATACGTTACCTGCCCCAGTTTAGGCGTGCCAACTGTTCCGTAGTCGAGTACCGAAGTTTCGATCTGGCTGTTGTTGATCGATACGCGGCGGGCAATATCGGCGTCAAGCACCGGAATCGGAATCCCAATCCCAACAAACATGCTTACCCCATACTTTTCGAAATAGGCAGCCTGAATGTAATCAGACGACATTTCCTTAAGATTCCCAATAACTGCGATGGTTGCTGCGTTGGTAGTTGGAATACCAAAATTATTTTTAGGCCTTGTTGTATGAAACTGTGTGCCGGGCCACACAACAAAACCCTGCGCGCCACCCAAGAATATGCGGGTTCCCAATCCGATTGTTCTGAATTCCGGGTCGTTTAGAAGCGGACTAAGTTCGCCCGAAGTAGAATAGGTTGCGTTGCGCAGATTTGGCAGCAGGGTTCCCATGTAAGTGTGTTTCATTGTTTGCGTGGTATTTACCGCCACGTTATAATTCTGATAAGCATTTCGTGGGTTAAAAAGCGTAAACTCGTTGATGGTGTTGATGTTGATCCAGGTTCGAATGTGTTTGCGCGGATAACAATCGGTGCCTTTTCCCCACGCTTCGAGTAACACATCTTTGCCATCCAGCAGATCCTGGATGACGTGAGCCCCACCATATTCCGGACGCTCGGGACCGCAGGCTGTGGCGCCAATGTACGAATCAACAGCTGCGAGTCCTTCGTAACAAGGAACTCCGTTCAGGCGAATTTTCTCCATTCGGATAGGTGGGCTGGCATGCCCAAAATTGATAATAGCTCCCGACGAGCACATCGCCCCAAAAGTGGCAGTGGTTACCACATCTACCTTTTCAACAATTTCTTCGGGAGTCAGCTCTTTTGCCATTTTAGCCACTTCCTCGGCAGTAAGTACCACTGCCTCTCCCGATTTCAGTTTGCGGTTTATTTCTTCGTATGTTTTTACTTTCGACATATTTATGGAGTTGGAAGAAAGAAGTCAATAGCTGGAAAAGTATTTAGCAGACTTGCTTCTTCGTGGTAAATAAAATTCTGTTTTGCGGATATTAAATCCATTTCTGCCGGATGCGGTTAAAACCGCTGGTTCATACACATATTGGCCCCGTGTAATTCGCTTGATAAAAACAATGTGTACTGTAGTTTTTTCATTGATAGTGTTTCAATTATAATTCCGTTTCCGGCCGGGTTTTGGCACCTTTTCATTACCGATGAAGGTTGCCAGAGTTTCACTGAGCCCGCTCTCTCCGCTCTTCTTTATAAGCAAACACTCTTTTTCTGAAAGAATATTTGATGCGTGGCAAAGTTAATAGTTTTTGGACGTTATGCAATTTCTGATCATTTCCAATCGATTTCTTATCGAATTGTTAGGAATTGATGTTAGGAAAAAGAAAAAGCACCTCTCTTTCGGGAAGTGCCTCATAAACTAATAAATCCTATGTAAACCTATTTTAAAACAAATGCTCCTTTTAATCCTTCTTCCGAATTCGGCCCAATCCAAACATCAAAATCTCCGGGCTCTACCAAATAATCACGTCCATTAAAAAACTGAAGATCAGACGCCTTTAATTCGAAACTAACAGTTTTGGTATCTCCCGGATTGAGCTCTATCTTTTGAAAGCCTTTTAATTCTTTAATTGGGCGGGTTATACTTCCCACTTTGTCGCGAATATAAAACTGGACAATTTCACCGGCCGTGTAATTTCCCGTATTCTTAATCCGGGCTGATACCGTAAGAGTTTCATCCTGTGATATTTCGCTTGATGAAAGAGCGAGGTTATCGTAACTAAATTCGGTATAACCCAAGCCATAACCAAAGGGAAGAAGCGGGGTAATTCCGTAGTCGATGTGCATTGATTTAAAACCAAGCGACAACTGTTTTGAGTTTCTGGGAATATCGTCGATAGAAACCACATCCTCAGAAGTTGCTGGCCTTCCTGTATTTTTACGATAGTAGTAAAAAGGAATTTGTCCGGCGCCTTTTACAAAAGTTACGGGCAGTTTTCCTGATGGAGAAAAATCACCAAACAAGAGGTCGCAAACCGCCGGACCTGCCATGGTTCCCGGATGCCATGCGTAAAGCACGGCATCTGCCATTTCCATTTCGGCACCGATTGCCAGTGGCCTGCCAGCCATTACTACCAGGATGAGCGGTTTCCCGGTTTTTTTCAGCTCGGTAATAAGTTCGGTCTGTATTCCGGGCAGGTCGATGATCCCCCGGGCATTGGCTTCTCCTGAAAGGATGGCTTCTTCGCCGGCAAAAAATAAAATGGCATCCGATTTTTTAGCTGCCGAAACGGCTTTTTCAAATCCTTTTGTCGATTTATCCCGACTGTATTCCAACCCGGCTACATAATTCATTCGTGTGCCTAAAATCGATCCAATGGCTTGTTTCGGAGTGGTTGAATCATCTTCATTCCCGTCAAATATCCACGTTCCCAGCTGATCACGTGCGGCATCAGCTAAAGGACCGATTAGTGCCAGCGATCTAATATTTTTGGAAAGCGGTAATGTCTTGTTTGTGTTCTTTAGCAAAACCATGCTTTTTCGGGCTGTTTCTCTCGATAATTCAAGGTGACTGGCGGACAAAATAGTATCAGTAGAAACCATTTGATTGTAGGGTTTCTCAAATAAGCCCATTTCCATTTTAACCCTTAGGATATTGGCAACATGCTCATTAATCAGCTCTTCACTTATCCTTCCTTCTTCAAGTAGTGACTTTAGATTATCGGTGTAGCAAGTAGTCGCCATTTCCATATCAACGCCAGCTTTTACCGCAATTTCTGCCGCATCTTTGCGGTTAGCAGCAAAGCCATGATTGATCATTTCCCCGATCGATCCCCAGTCGCTTACAACCATTCCGTTATATTTCCATTCATCGCGAAGAATATGTTTCAAAGTAAATTCGTTACCCGAAGTTGGCACACCGTTAAGATCGTTAAATGCCGACATAAAAGTGAGTACACCTGCATTTTTTGCAGCCTCAAAAGGTCTTAAATGAACGTTTCGAAGAAGTGTTTCAGGAATATAAGTGGTATTGTAATCGCGACCAGCTTCTGACATGCCATAGCCCACAAAATGTTTGGCACAGGCTGCGACTGACGTTGGATCGTTTAAATCGCCTTGAAAGCCCTTTACCATAGCCACAGCCATTTGTGACGCCAAATAGGGATCTTCGCCACAACTTTCAGCAATTCGTCCCCAGCGGGGATCCCAGGTAACATCCATCATGGGTGCAAAAGTCCAGTTAATCCCCATTGATGATGCTTCGACGGCCGAAACCCGCATTGCTTTTTCGAGCAAATCCGGTTCCCACGATGATGCCATTCCAAGTGGAATCGGAAAAATAGTACGATAACCATGGATAACATCGCGCCCAAATAGCAATGGAATGCCGTGTTTGCTTTCTTCCAGGGCAACTCTTTGAAGCTCGGCAATTCTTTCAGGGCCTGTAATATTTAAAAATGAACCCACTTTCCCGTCGCGAATGGCCTGTTTTGTTTCTTCTTCGTTTCCAAAAAAACCATCTGTTACCTGCTGCACCTGACCAATTTTTTCATCAAGTGTCATTTGACTGATCAGTTGATGAATCTTTTGTTCGTTTCCTTCCTGATTGATAAATGTTTTGTTGCTGCATGAAGCGAAAAAAACAAGGATAAAAACAAATAATAATCCTCTGGCTGTCATAAATTTATAATTTTTCTTTTCTTAGTTTTCCTGGTAAACATGCACATAATCGATATGCATTGATTGTGGAAAAATTGAATTATCGATCCCTTGTGCACCTCCCCAATTGCCACCAACGGCAACATTAAGAATAAAGAATTGCGGCTTATCAAATGGCCAGTTTTCAGCTGTTTTATATGTTGGGGCGTATCGAAAGGTGATATTATTAATATCGTCGACATAAAATATCATTTCTTTTTCTGTCCACATCAAACCATAAATATGATAGTCTTCCTCTGCACTTTGCAGCGCGCGGCTATTCCCACTTCCATTCGACCCGTAACCTGCCGGTGTGTGAACCGTTGCATATATTGTATTTGGCATGTATCCAACATATTCCATTATATCGATTTCGCCACAAGCAGGCCACCCGGCAGTCCCAATGTCGTTTCCAAGCATCCAGATTGCCGGCCAGATTCCTTTCCCTGATGGCAATTGGGCCCTGATTTCCATTTTCCCGTAAGTAAACTCATGTTTGCCTTTCGTAATTATTCGGGAAGAAGTATACGAACCTGCCACTTTATAATCGTCGACTTTTAAGGCAGTTATTGTAAGAATTCCGTCTTTTACTTCGGTGTTACTCCCGTTTGTATAATTCTGAAGTTCGTTGTTTCCCCAACCCCCGGCCCCGGTTTCGAAGGCCCAATTATTAGTGTTAACAGCATCCCCGTCAAACTCATCGGCCCACACCAGGCCAAATTTTGAAAAATAACCGGGATCGTCAAGAGCTATTGTTACGGGCTTATTCGATGAATAGGTTTTCCCGTCTTTTACTACTTTTAATAGGATAGTGTAAGAACCTGCATAAGGGAAATAGGCTACTGCCGAGTTTTCATTTTCAATCACCCTGTTCCGAAATATCCAACTGAACGAATCAAAAGTCCCAACCGAAGTATTCTCTAGGTTCACATTATTAGGATGAGCTGCGTCGACACTGAGTGTGAAAGTGACTTCAAAATCGGTTTGCTCAATGCTGACCGTTTTTTTCAACGAGCCGCGCCCACCATCTAAACCAATAACCGTTAGCGTAACATCATACTCACCCGCCTGAGGATAATAAACCTCGAACTGTTCTGATTTCGAAGTGGTTGATTCAGTTTGCCCATTACCAAAATCCCAGTTTAGAATGTGGTATTCACCTTCAGTTTGATTGATAAAGCGAACATGATTACCATCTATAAATTCATATATAAATCCGGGAGTGAAGGCAGCCGTTTCGGGTTCCGATTTGCCACAGGCACTCAGAAACAAAATCAAAACCATGGCACTTAAAAAATATTTAAGAATATTTGTTCTTCCCTTTAATTCATGAATCATATCTGTTTTATTTACTGATAATTAACTGTTTCAAATATACATTTCCCTTTGTTTCTATTCTAACCAGGTAAATTCCGGGCGGTATTTCCTTCACGCTAAAAGAAGGATTCTCGTTACCCTCGCGTGCAAATTTCTTCAAGACATTACCCCGAATGTCTGTTAGATGAATATTATATGCGGAGTTCCCCATATCAGGGAATTCAACACGAACCTGATTTGAAGCAGGATTTGGATAAATTAAAAATTCCTTATTCAATGAAGTATCGTTGGTACCAACTTGATTATCCAACTGATATACACGCACCCAATCGACAAAAACAGAACAAGGAAATTCAGCCGCCTGGCTTACCGGGCCACCATAAGTATGATCACTTCCACCAACTCCTGCACTCAGAATTGGATACATTTTATGTTCGAACGGGTGCCATTCATTAAAATGATTGGAATATTCTGATACCCCAACTCTTTTCGCATCGATATTTTGTACAGCAAACTGGTCTTCGCCATCGTTGTAAAAAGCTCCACCGTCGTTCAGATAATGAATGTGGTACACGTGATCGTCGACAAAAAACTCGATCCGATCGGCGTACCAATCAATTCCGTAGGTATGAAAGCCATAACTTCCCGCATTCGGATCGCTCTCTTCGGGTGGATAATTTCCATATCCGGGTTCTGCGGGATTTGGAACTTCGTTGCTCCCATAACTGTAATAAGCGCCCTGATTTCCGTGGTTCCAATCTACCCACTGATTATTTTGCCAAAACCAGGCATAATGCACACTGCCAAGATTATGAAAAGGAATGGCCCCAACATATTCCATAATATCAATCTCGCCACCTTGCGGCCACATAATGTAATCCCATCCCGATGGAATTTCGGCAGGCATCATCCAAAAAGCAAAGCCCTGACCAATCTGTTTCACATCGCGCGGATAAACCCTTGCCACGATCCGGTGGCCAGGCCCCCAGGAAAATTTACCGGCGGTATTGACCCTTCCACTGGTATAATTACGGTCGATATAAAATTCATTCCGGGTGGTAATTGCCAAACACCCACCGTCGGCACCCGGCATGTTATTTTGAAAGCTAATGTTTTGCTCACGGTCGGTGGCACGATCAAGTTGCCCCGTTCCCCAATCACCGTTAACACCTGTACCTGTTTCGATATTCCATTTACTCAAGTCGAGTTGTTCGCTGTTAAAATTATCTTCCCATAAAAGTTCTCCAACCTGGGCAAAAACATGCAGGTTTAGCAAAAAAAACAATATGGAAAAACTGGATTTCATCTTGTACTCAAAACCTATTTTGAAATTATAAATCGTTGACTACCTGTTTTACTCGTTTTGCTGTGAGTTGTAAAAGATAGAAGCCGCTGCCTATTCCGTTCAAATCGACTACTACATTTTTGCTATGGTAATTTATCACATTTTTTTTGTGGGCACTAAAAAGATTCCCTTGTTGCTGGTTTGTTCTGCGCCCTGACTTGATAACCATATTGAATTTAAACAATTGCATAACAATAACCGTCTCCAAGGATTCATACATAATGCATGTAAAAAAAAATGGAGAAAAAAGGGGAGAGTAACTCTCCCCTTTTATTGGTTTAATTGGCAAATAAATTAACTGCCAATAACAACTTTACTTCCTAATAAATGAAGTCCTATTCTGGTCTGAAAACCCAGGTCCAACCAGTTCCACCTGCATTGTTAGACACAAAAAGAACCATTTCATCTTCTGTTAGTGAAACGATTTGGTAAAACCCGTCAGGATTACCACGTGGTTCTTCAGCTCCTAAAATATTAGAACCATTAATTTTCAATGTTTGATTTGCAACATCCAAAACAAAACTACCTGTTTCTGCTGTTGCATCAGGTCCAGAATAATACGTGAAGTTTGCAGCTCCATTAAGATCAAAATGCATCCTACCTGCGGCATCAACCGGAGGACAGCAGTCCCCGGCAGCATTCCACCATAAACCCCATGGATTACCCGGATCAGCCATAAACCACCACATTCCGCCATCAGGAGTAGGGCCGCCATTAAATACCCAGGTTTTACCAGCAGAAGTGTTCTCGCTTACCAAATCATACCAATCCTGATCTAATGGAGTATCTAATACATCAACTGTTACATCAATTGTTTTTTCGAAGAACTCGGCACCCAAAGTCCCAACAAAAGTAAAAGTTGATGTTCCCGGGATAGGATAAACAATCTCTACTTTATTTGTTAAGGCTATACCCAAATTGTAGTCCCAATAACCAGTAACTCCTGGGGTATTCATACTTAGTTCAATAAGGTTACCGTTGGAGGAGTTTTGGGTAGCATCCAATTCTACCCCTTCAACAGTAGTGCTATTTTCAAGGTATTGTTCGTCTACAATTGAATCGCACGATGATACCATAACTATCATCATTACAA
>WOYI011164331.1_pt1 | contig 37791 bp, 35 predicted proteins | sample 6423411 | NCBI WGS metagenome assembly WOYI01 (sample SAMN13441803, study PRJNA592873) | oil field metagenome | biome: oil field; feature: oil-well bore; material: oil-contaminated soil; isolation source: oil-contaminated soil from oil-well borehole | place: Germany: Wietze | collected 2016-10-18 ...
AAAAATCTTAGATTTCTCCCTGCGGTCGAAATGACATTTCTGGATTGACACGACCCTAGCCCTCTCCTCTCAAGAGAGAGGAAAGAAAAGCCGTAATTCTACTTTAACTTATAGCTCCGAATTTACAAACCTGCTCACATAAACCGCACCCATTACAAATGGTTCCATCAATGAAAGAAATACCTTTGCGTTTTGATCCTTCCTTCGTTATGCCTTTTTTCCAGGATATCGGCGGGCAATTCAAATTTAAACACATCTTGCAGCCTTCACATTTATCCGGATCAACTTTCAACGCCGGTTTCGCTTTAATATTTGCTCTCTTAAATAATGCACAAGGGCTTTGGGCAATGATGACAGATGGACCATCTTTGGCCAGTTCTTCTTTAATGGCGCTTCTTGTTTCTTTCTGATCAAGAGGATCAATAATCTTTATATTTTGAATACCTAGGGCTGATACTAAAACCTTTAGATCAACTTTTTTTGCCTCTTCCCCCATTAAGGTGTAGCCGGTTCCGGGGTGTTCCTGCATGCCTGTCATGGCTGTTGTGCTGTTATCCAGGATAATGATTAAAGCATCACTATTATTATATGCCATATCCAAAAGAGGAGTTATTCCTGAATGTAAAAAAGTAGAGTCGCCTATTACTCCAACCACCTTGCCCTTCCCTTTTTCCTTCATAGCTTTACTCATGCCGTGCGCCATTCCGATACTTGCGCCCATACAAATGCAGGAATGCAAACCTTCCAATGGTTTCATATAAGACAAGGTATAACAGCCGATATCACCGTGAACATAAACTTTGTGTTTACGTAATGCGTAAAACAATCCGCGGTGCGGACATCCCGGACAAAGATTCGGCGGACGCGGCGACAGGTTTTCTTTGTAAGGCGAAACGGCGTCAGGTGTATTTTTTTGAATTGCGTTTTTAATAACTCCCGGATCAAATTCAAGAGTATAAGGAAATATTTCCTTGCCGATTACTTTAATGCCCATCGCTTTGATTTGTTCTTCCAGGAAAGGGTCCAACTCCTCAACGACATATATTTTCTTAACTTTAGATGCAAAATCGCGAATTAACGTCTCCGGCAAAGGATAAACCATTCCCAATTTTAAATATGAATAATCGGGGAAAACTTCTTTGGCATAGTTATAAGGCATTCCAGCTGTAATAATTCCAACATCCGGATTGTTGATTTCCATTCTGTTTTCAGAAAAAGTTTCCACGAATTCTTTCAACAACTGCTGTCGTTTTTCCACCTCCACCCTTCGCAGTCGCGCACAGTGAGGTACCATAACGTATTTCTCGGTGTTATAGACGAAACCTGTTTTGTCTATATATTTTTCAGGTTCTTCGACAGTTACAACTGATTTGGAATGAGACACACGTGTGGTAGAACGTAAAAAAACCGGCGTATCAAATTTTTCGCTGATTTCAAAAGCAAGCTTGATATATTTCTTAGCTTCCTGAGCATCGGCTGGTTCCAGCATGGGAATCTTGGCAAACCGGGCGTAATTACGATTATCCTGCTCATTTTGAGAGCTGTGCAGTGAAGGATCATCGGCGCTGACAATAACCAACGCCCCGTTAGTTCCGGTATAGCTGACTGTGAAAACAGGATCCGCGGCAACATTGACACCAACGTGTTTCATGACCGCCATGGCCTTTTCTCCGGCCAATGCCGCACCTATGGCAACTTCGACAGCAACCTTTTCGTTGGTCGACCATTCGGCGTAAACACCTTCATATTTTGCAAATGCTTCAAGAATTTCTGTGCTGGGAGTTCCCGGATAAGCTGCAGCGAATCTAACGCCCGCTTCATAAGCGCCGCGGGCAATAGCTTCATTCCCTGACATTAGTACTTTCAAAATATTGTCCTCCGCATCGTTTTGATCAACTCAGGAAAGATATCTTTCGCTTGATGAAAACCGTCATGAAAGGATCCGTGGTCTTTTGTAAAGCTTTTTTATAGTTTTCCAAAGCGTTCTTTTTATCATTCAATTGTTCATATATGCGGGCGATATTGCGAAAACCGATTGATTCAAATCCAATATTATCACTCTTTTGAGCTTTTTCGAAATATTCCAGCGCAACTTTAAGATCTTTCTTGGCTTCATAACAATATCCCAATGAAGTAAGGGCCAGAAACTTTATTCCGGCTTTGTCCGATCTATAAGAAGAAATAAATTTTTTATATTCAGAAGTCGCGTTATCAATTTCACCTATACTGTAATAAAGATTTCCCAGATGATAATGCGACATTCGTCCACTCCAGCTATGGGGATATTTCGCAATCAATTCCTGGAAAATTTTAATGTTTACTCTGACGGCATCCGGATTTCCGATATTTCTTGCGATATCATTCCGGGCTTTAGCATACATTTCTCTTGCAGAGGATTGATAATAGCTCCAGTACATATAAATACCGAAAGTAATAACCGCAGATACTATGACCGCCGTCACAATGGCATAGAAACGGGTCTTGTTTTCGGAAATATAATTCATTATTACTTCCACAGTGGATTGAAAAGCATCCGGTTGTTTCAGTTCTTTTTTTGATAATTTTGCCGCCATATTATTCCCCTTTAATATTATATTTATTTATCAGCTCAAGAAGCAGTTTAGGTATTCTGCGTATTTTACCCTCATTATTTGTGCAAACGTGAATAGTGTATCCTTCCGCAATCAGATTTTCTTTATTTTCATTCCATATTCTGGAATTGTATCTTACCGTGGCCTTCTTGATATAATCAAATTCAGTCTCGACAGTCAAAAGCTGATCATATGTCGCAAATTTCAGATATTCACAGCTCACTTTTATCAGCGGAAGATTCAGGCCGACATTGCACAGCTCCGTATAGGGAGCGCCCAGTTGACGCATTAATTCATTCCGTCCGATTTCAAACCATTTTATATAATTTGTGTGATAAACCACGCCCATGGCGTCGGTATCCGCGTAAAGCACTCTGACTTTAGTTGTGTTGCTAACTGACAATAGTTTTCCAATCCTTGATAAATTTTTCCATCAACAGATACCCCGGAGAAATTAATATAGAACTTTCTTTCGCGGTTATCTCATTAAAGGGCAATCCCGCCGCTTTGTTCTCTTCTTTAATGGAAGACAAAACAGCGAAAGGGCTGGGATCGCCGACATGAGTTTTCAGATCCAGCGGTGTGGGATGATCACTTAAAACAATAATCCGGTACTCACCGAAAGATCCGATTTTGTTTAAAATCGGTCCTACTATTTTTTCATCAAAAAGTTCAATCGCCTGAATTTTACCGGCGGCGTTTCCTTCATGCCCCATTTCATCAGGAGCTTCCAGATGGACAAAAACGAAATCCATAAAATTCAAAATATCCAGAGCCATTTTAGCTTTGCCGTCATAATTAGTATCAATGTAGCCTGTCGCTCCTTCCACAGGAAATACTTTTAATCCGGCGATGATGCCGATGCCTTTGAGTAAATCAACTGCGGAAATCATTCCGCCCGACAGAGCATATTTTTGAGTAAGTGGAACAATCTGCGGTTTTCTCCCCTGCCCCCAGAGCCAGATGGCATTAGCCTGTTTCTTACCGGCATTTTTTCTTTTGGCGTTAACAGGATGATTTAATAATATTTCTCCGGCACGCCGCATAATCGAATTTATTTCCTCAAAAGAATTGCCGCGTGGAATATATTCAGCAATGGGCTTGCCGGTGATGTCATGAGGAGCAGTTGTTTCAGGAGCATCAGGAGCATCGCGCCAGACGAACAAATGACGATAACCGACACCCGGAAAAAACTGGTACGGAGGCAAACCGAGTTCTTTATTTATATCAAGAATTATTTCCCGTGCTTCTTCAGTGGAAATATGGCCGGCGGTAAAATCCTCCATAAATGCGCCCGGCGATTCCTTATCTCCTATTGTTACAAGATTACAGCGATAAACCATATCGTTGGGTTCGATAGCTATCCCCATGCTGGCCGCTTCCAGCGGTCCGCGACCGGTATAGTTCTCAAGGGGATCATACCCCAGCACGCTTAAAGTGGCGACATCGCTTCCCGGATTCAATCCTGCGGGAATGGTATCCACACGTCCCAGAGTGCCTTCTGCGGCAATTTGATCCATAAAAGGAGTAAAGGCACACTGTAGCGGAGTTTTTCCACCAAGTTTCTCTGTCGGATAATCGGCCATGCCATCGCCGAGCAATACTACGTATTTCATAGTTGTATTCATATAATTTTAATTTAAATCATCCTCAATTCTGATCAAAACAGTGTTGCCGTGAACGATATCCAGCTTATCTATCTTCTTGAGCGCCTGACGCACATTTTTTTCCTTAGCCTTGTATGTTGTCATAACAATCGGTACGGCCCCTCTTTTACCCCGCGCCTTCTGGATGCAGGTAGCAATGCTGATGTTATATTTTCCGAGTATACCGGCAATCTTGGAAAGAACTCCGGGACGGTCATTAGCGGAAAAACGGAAATAATATTTTGTCTCAACATTATCCATCGGTATAAGTTTTATCTGCTGCATATCTGCTTCATTTATCGAACGCAACGGGCCGCGGCAGTTTGTGCCGTTTAAGACATTGCGGGCGCTGTCTATTATATCGCTGAAAACGGCGCTGGCGGTGGGCATCATTCCTGCCCCCTGTCCGAAAAGAAAAACAGGACCTGAAAAATCACCCACGATGTGAAAGGCATTATAATTCTGATTGACGTTAGCTAAAAGGTGACCGGAAGGAATCATCGTCGGATGGATTCTCGCTTCCACCGCACCATTTTTTAACATGGCGATCGCCAGTAATTTTATTCGATAACCTAATTCCCGGGCAAATCCGATGTCCTCGCGGCTGATTTTTGTAATTCCTTCCAGATAAATGTCTTTCATGTCCACTTTTTTCCCATAAGCCAGAGAAAGAATTATGGCCATCTTATGCGCGGTATCAATTCCTTCAATATCAAAAGTCGGATCTGCTTCAGCAAAACCAAGCTTCTGCGCTTCTTTTAATACAGTATCAAACGCTTTATCTTCATCGGTCATCTTGGTCAAAATGAAATTGCAGGTGCCGTTCATAATGCCCATGATGGAATTGATTTTATTGGCGACAAGACTTTCTTTTAAAGTCTTAATTATTGGAATAGTTCCGCCAACACTGGCTTCAAAACCGATATCCACTGCTTTTTTCTGGGCGGCCGGAAATATTTCATTTCCGTAAGTCGCCAAAAGCGCCTTGTTGGCAGTAATAACATGTTTACCGTTGGAAATTGCATTGAGGACAAAAGTACGGGCCGGTTCATATCCGCCCATCAATTCGACGACAATGGGAATATCTTTATCATTGATTATCTCTCTGGCATCGGTAGTCAGTAGATTTTTTCCAATTTTAACACCGCGGGGTGAGGTAATATTAATATCGGCGATTTTCTTCAAAACAAGCCGGGCACCCAACTTTTTTGTAATAAGTTCCTCATTCTGCCGTAATAGCTTAACCACACCTGTTCCAATGGTACCAAAACCAATTAATCCGATATTAATATCCTTCATCGCATGCACCTGAAATTATTTTAATATTTTGCATTTCTCACGTAAAAGGCTAACAATTTCATACCGATTTTTCTATAACAAATACGGTCGTTTTGTCAATTAAATATAAATGATATTTGAAGATTTAGCTTAAGGATAATCAGTGTCTATTTCAATTGGCCATAAATTTCATCATGCAGGGGTGTGGGGATTCCTGATTCTTTGCCTGCTTTGCAGAGATAAGCGGTTAAAGCATCAATTTCCGTTTGTCTGCCATTTTCTCTATCCAGTTGCATGGATGTTTTTGAATTGTAACCAAATCCGGCAACCATTTCCATCGCTTTGTCCACTGCTTCTTCTGTTAAATTGACATGATGAGCTTTGGCAACAGCGACTATTTCCAGCATCATGTTTCTTGCCTTTTTTCTAAGTACAAGATCCTCCCATATACCGCCGTAGGTTTTACCTGTAGCCGAAGTCAGGGAACCGATGGGACAAATCAGCAGGTATTTTGTCCATAATACCTCTGAGATTTTATCGGTTAAGACGGCATTGATTTTTGCCTGCAATAAGACATCAAGAATGTATGAATATTTTTTCGCTGATTCTGAGTCATCCGTCCCCAAGGTTAATCTGCAGGCTCCACCTTCCTGATTGATGACACCCGGCTTTTCAATGTGACTAATGATATAGACACTGCCGCTTATTACACTCGTATGCGGCAATATGGCGCGAAGTCTCTCCGCGCTGTTTACGCCATTGAGAAGTGGAATCACAACTGTATTTTTATTAAAACAAGCAGTGAATTCCCGTGCTGTATTTTCCAACGAATAACTTTTGGTACAGAAAAAAGCTAGATCTAAGATACCTGCCTCGGCAGGACTTTCCGTGGCGATTTTGGGCCGGGCAATATAGTCGCCTTCCCTCGTAAATAATTGCAGACCGTTTTTTTGAATAGCTTTTAAATGTTCGCCTCGTGCAATAAAAATTATTTCATGTTCGCTGGATTTTTCAAAGGCTTTGGCAAGTTTTCCGCCGAAATATCCCCCTACTCCGCCAATCCCGACCATTCCTATTCTCATCCTGTCCTCGCTAAATCCAGTTTCCCCTGCCATTTCCAAAGCAATACTTCTTTTAAAATTACATGCTCCGGTTTCCCTAAAAAAGGGTCTCTTTCAGCTAATTGAAACGCATCCTCTTTCGCATCGTTTAAAATTCGCGCATCGCGAATGATGCTGGCAATACGAAAATCGGGTAAGCCGGATTGTCTCGTTCCCAGAAAGTCTCCCGGGCCGCGTATAGCCAGATCTTCTTCAGCTATAGCAAAACCATCCGTTGTTTTTTCCATCACCTTTAATCTTTTGCGCGCATCCGCGGAACATTTATAATCAGCAAGCAGGATGCAGCTCGATTGAATATCACGGCGTCCTACCCTGCCGCGCAGTTGATGAAGTTGCGACAGACCGAAACGCTCGGCGTGCTCTATGACCATTAAAGAAGCGCGCGGCACATCAATACCCACTTCTATTACTGTCGTGGAAACAAGAATTTGTATTTTATTTTGCATAAAATCCCGCATGATTTTATCTTTCTCTTTTTCTTTCATTTTACCATGAATTAATCCCACATGAGCATTGGGAAATATATCTTTTTGCAGATGGGCAGCCATATTTGTCGCGTCTTTCAAATCCAGAGTTTCCGATTGTTCAACTAAAGGATAAACTATAAATGCCTGATGGCCTTTTGCCAATTCCGCACTGATTGTCTGATAAACCTTTTCCCTTCTACTTTCCGCTACCAGGATAGTACGCACCGGCTTTTTACCGGGAGGCATTTCATCAATTACGGAAACATCCAGATCACCGTAAACGGTCATGGCGAGTGTCCGCGGAATCGGCGTCGCTGTCATTACCAGGACATCGGCATTGATTCCTTTGGCGCGTAGTGTCGCCCTCTGCATAACACCAAAACGATGTTGTTCATCAATGACAACCATTCCTAATTTATGAAAATCAACATCTTCCTGAATTAAAGCATGAGTGCCGATGATAATATTTGCTTCACCGTTTTGAATTTGACTAATGACTTCGTTTCGAACCGGGTTGGTCATACTTCCGGTGAGCAAAACAGCTTTAAAACCTAATTTTCGAACCCAGGAGCTGATCGTTTCAAAGTGCTGCTTAGCCAGAATTTCAGTAGGCGCCATTATTGCCGCCTGATAAGAGTTTTCACAGGCTGTAATCATCGCTGCCATGGAGACAATAGTTTTTCCACTGCCGACATCGCCCTGCAGAAGCCTGTTCATCGCCGATTCACTGGCCATATCGGTCTGTATTTCATTGATTACTCTTTCTTGCGCTGATGTCAGTCTAAAATTAAGTAACTCGAGAAACTTATTTAAATAATTTCCATCAATATTGAATTTAATGCCGGCATCGATAATTCGCCCTTTTTTTTTGACCGCCATGCCCAGTTGAAAAAAGAAAAACTCATCATAGATTAAACGCCGGTGGGCCTCCGATTGGAAAGATATAAATTTTTCCGGTGATTCATTGTTGCCGGGGAAATGAACGGACAACAGCGCTTCATGAATATTGAACAGATTGCGCTTCTCGCAGATATTATAAGGTATCGGTGAAGTCACATAACGTGCATAATTTTCCAGCGCAAAGCTCATCACCTTGCGAAAATATTTCTGATTTAGCCCTTCCGTCTCCGAATAAACCGGTACTATTCTTTTAAAGTTTAAAAGATTATCTTCGTCTTTATCATCCAGTATCTCATAATCAGGATGAATCATTGACTTCCCGTTATAATCGGGTCTCACATCTCCCGTAAATATTACTTTTGTTCCCTTTTTGAAAATTCCAAGCAGATAAGACATTTGCCCTTTAAACCATTTCGCCGTAAGATTTGCCGTACCATCGCTGATGACGATTTCCAGTATTTTTTTTCTGCCATAATAATGATACTGCGCTGATGTTACACTACCAACTGCGCTCTGATTTTTTTCTGCTTCCAGACGATTTATTTTTTTAATTTCCCGTCTGTCTTCATAAGTTCGCGGTAAAAAAAACAGGAGATCTTCAACCGTGGAAATTTTTTTGGCGGCAAATCTGGCGGCCATTTTCGGTCCTACACCCTTTAAGTATTGAACCGGCAGGTTAAGCTTTGTCAACGCTTCTTTCAAATCTGATATTCTTTGAATTGTCTGTTTGTCTTGAGGATGAATTGTTTCGCATGCTTTTGAGGAATTAATAGCAGTTTTCATCTTGTCCAAGACAACCATCGCAGTTTCAATTTTATTTTTCTTTAATTCCGGTTTCTGCCAGTCATAATCAGAAAATATTACCAGTAATTCTTCCGTGTGACGCAAAAAATCAGTATCTGCGACGGATGTCAGCGAACTTTTCAGCAATGATAATAAATTCAGAAGGGATTTCCCCAAATCTTTAATGTGAGGAAGATTTTTATAATTATCCTTGGATGCAAAAATCAAAGGATTTTCTATTTTGTGCAAAATCTCTCTTATTGAATCCATTTAAGTCTCCACAAGGAATGATTGACTTAAAAACTGATTTACGTTACATAAATTAACACACTTTATATAAATAATCTATTTCATACAGAGGCGACATGACAACTAAAACCACATATAAAGATGCAGGCGTGGATATTGACACCGCTAACGAATTTGTAGAACGCATTAAAGCATCAATAAAAACAACCGCACGCAAAGAACTTGTTTCCGGGATTGGCGGTTTTGGCGGTCTTTTTCATCTTAATCCTATCAATTATAAAAATCCTTTGCTGGTTTCTTCCACCGATGGCGTAGGCACTAAACTGCGAATTGCCCAATTACTGGACAAGCACGATACCATTGGCATAGATCTGGTAGCCATGTCGGTAAACGATGTAGTTGTTCAGGGCGCGGAGCCTCTATTTTTCCTCGATTATCTCTCTACGGGGAAAATAGAATTAGAAAAAAGTGTAAAAATTATTGAAGGAATAACTGAAGGATGCAGGCAGGCAGGATGTACGCTCTTGGGCGGCGAAACCGCTGAAATGCCCGGTTTTTATAAATCCGGGGAATATGACCTCGCCGGCTTTTGTGTTGGCGTGGTGGATATGGATAAATTAATTAACGGATCCACAGTTAGTGTAAATGACCGGCTGATCGGACTCGCTTCCAGCGGTTTACATAGTAACGGCTATTCTTTAGCCCGAAAAGTTCTTCTGGAAACAGGGAATTTAAGCGTTAACGATAAAGTTTCCGGTCTGAAAAATACAATTGGTCTGGAGATGCTGGAACCAACACGAATTTATGTTAAGCCTCTGCTGAATCTTTTTAAGAGTTTCAATGTCAAAGGTCTTGTCCATATAACCGGCGGCGGATTTTACGACAATATTCCCAGGATAATCCCTCAATCCTGCCGATCAGTGATTAATAAAGGCAGTTGGGAAATACCTCCTATCTTCCATGTTATTCAGGAAATAGGCGATGTTGAAGAAAAAGAAATGTTTCGTGTCTTCAACATGGGCATTGGAATGATGATCATCGTTGCAGAAAAAGAATGCGAGGAAGTTCTTCATCGTTTGGAAATGCTGGGCGAGAAAGCTTATCTGATAGGTGTTGTAGAAAAAAAAGAAGACAAACAGGAGCAGGTTTGTCTTTCTGATCATTAGGATTAAAAACATGGCTGATTTATTGAAATTGGGAGTTCTGATTTCCGGCAACGGTTCCAATTTGCAATCTATTATAGATCACATTGAAAAAGGATCATTAAGGGCAATTATTAAAATTGTTATCAGTAATAATCCCGATGCATACGGAGCCATCAGAGCAAAAAAACACGGCATACCTGTTGTAATTTTAAAACACACAGACTTTAAAAACAAAGAAGACTTTGATTTGGAATTAATAAAAATTTTAAAAAGTAATCAAGTTGATCTTGTTATTTTAGCCGGTTTTATGCGTATTCTTACTCCTGCGTTTTTGAAAGCTTTTTCTCATAAAATAATGAACATTCACCCTGCCCTCCTGCCATCTTTTCCCGGAATTCACGGACAGAAACAGGCCGTGGAATACGGTGTCAAAATATCCGGCTGTACAGTCCATTTTGTTGATGAAGGCGTGGATACCGGACCGATCATAATTCAAAGCGCCGTACAGGTTCTTGATGATGACACCGAAGAAACATTAGCCGCGAGAATATTAAAGAAAGAGCACATGATTTATCCGCAAGCAATCCAACTTTTTGCAGACGGCAAGATAGAAATAAAAGGACGCAAGGTACTCATTAAAAATGTACGATTTAATTGTCATAGGTGATGATCTTTCGTCCCATATTGCCGCTGCAGTTGCATCCCGCCAAAACATCCATACTGTTTTGCTGGCAGAGAATGGCACAGGAGAGTCTTGTTTGATTGGAGGTTTTCCTTTCAATCTCGATCCCACGCCTTTAACCGGTTTTGGCGAAAATCAAATATGTCTTTCACTTCTTGCTGAGGCGGGAATTTTTCCAATTGAAGAAAAAAGTAATTTATTAAACCCTGCCTATCAAATAATCCTGCCTGAACATCGACTGGATTTTTTCAACGATAAAGAATTACTGATTCAGGAAATCATTAGAGAATTCCCGCAACTGGCCGGAGAAATTCGTACCTTTTACGATGCTGTTGTAAAAAATTCTGATATCTTAAGTAAATGGGTCCAAAATTATCCGTCTATTCAACCTAAAAGTGTAAAAGACTACTTTGAATTTTTTAAGCTGATACCACATTTAATCAAATATAAATTTGATAATATTAAATTTAAGTGGACTTGTTCAGGAAACTTTTCTTTCAGAAAAGTCATGGAAGCACAGCAGGCGTTGCTTTCCTTCAAAATAAAAGATCAAGATTCTATTTTTTCACATTTTCAACTCTCCGCGCCTCTGCGCGGCGTTTATTATTTTGCGCAAGGCAAGCAAACAATTTTAAATTCTTTATTAAAGGATCTGGAGTCCACCAACGGTTCGTATCTTAATAATTGCGAAATATCGACCATTAAAAAAGATAAATTAATCGAAGTAAATTTTACTGATAAAAATGGCGCGGCCGCAAAGATTTCAGCTGCTAACTTAATTGTCAGCACAAAATGGCAGAAAATGAACATGCTCTTTGATCGCAAAAATCAAATTAACCTGGATGATTTGATCAGACCTGTTAAAGTTTCTCATTATCCTTTTACAATTCATCTGGGAATTCGCCAGAAATCTGTGTCTGAAAAAATGGCCAGGCATGTTGCTGTAATTACTGATGTAAAAAAAGACCTCTATGACGATAATCTGATTATTTTGGAACTAAGCTCGCCGGATGATGAAAAAAATACCCATTTGGCAAAAAGTTCTTTATCGGCAACGGTTTTCCTTCATGATGATCAAATGATTTGGTCTAGCGAAAACTTGACGGCAAATTCACGATCAATAATTGAGCGCCTCGAATATTTTCTGCCTTTTTTAAAAGAAAATATTGAAATTTTCGATATAAAAGAATCTATCAATATTTCCAGAAAACAACGCGATATTGTTAATCCTAAATATCAATTACGAAATTCTTTCATTACCGGTTTTGCCGCCAAAAGTAATAAGACTAAATTTGGCAACATTTATCTTACCGGTGCGTCATTACTGGCAGACACGGGCTTCGAGGGAGAAATAATTTCCGGCATCAATGCCGCAAACTGTGTAACAGGCAAAAGAAAGTGATTTATGAAATACGATTTTTCAATTGATGATCTGGGGAAAAGATTAATTAAATCTCCTCTGGCGATAAATAATTTCACAGATAACAATAAAAGATTATTGTTCAATTCTCTTTTAGATAATTACCTTTCCTTCGCCGACAAGAAAGGCCAACCTCTTTCCGTGGAACTTGCGGGACCGCGCGACAAGATATTTTTTAATCCTTCACAAACGAGAGCGGCAATTGTTACCTGCGGCGGCCTTTGTCCGGGTATTAATGATGTCATCAGATCAATAACAACAGCTCTCTTCTTCAGTTACAATGTTAAAGATATAATCGGCATCAGGTATGGCCTGCGGGGGTTGAATCCTCATTTAGGGCATGAGTTAGTCAAACTTTCTCCGGAATTGGTAAAAGATATAACCAGCATAGGAGGAAGCATCCTTTCCACTTCCCGCGGCCCACAGGACGTTAATGTGATGGTGGACTATCTTAACCGGTTAAAAATCAATATTCTTTTTTGCATTGGCGGTGATGGAACAATCAGGGCGGCTGAAAAAATAACAACTGAAGTAAATAAAAGAAATCTGAAAATTTCCATTGTCTGCATTCCCAAAACTATTGATAACGATCTTAATTTGATTCAAAAATCATTCGGATTCGATACAGCCATAGATAAAGCGGCAGAAGCCATAAGAAGCGCCCATGTGGAAGCCAGGGGAGCCTTTAATGGCATTGGACTGATCAAAATTATGGGACGTAATTCCGGTCATATAGCCGCCTATGCGGCTCTGGCGCAAAACGACACCAACTTTGTTTTAATTCCGGAAGTGCCTTTTGACATGGAAGGTAAAAAAGGATTTTTAACAATACTGAGAAAACGCATAAAAACCAGAGGACACGCCGTTATTCTCGTCGCGGAAGGAGCGGGGCAAAACCTCTTAAGAGAAAACGAACTTGCTTTGGAAAAAGATCCTTCAGGAAATATCCGTTTGCTGGATATAGGACTATTTCTAAAAAATGCGATTAACGATTACTTTAAAAAAATCAATTTGGAAATTAATTTAAAATACATTGAGCCAAGTTATCTTATTCGTTCTGTTCCCTCCAATAGTTCAGACGATATTTATTGCAATATGCTGGGTCAGTACTCGGTGCACGCCGGAATGGCCGGTAAAACCGGTATTCTGGTTGCTCTAATGAAAGATGAATACGTTCATCTTCCCCTTGGTGCGGTCACTTCCGGGAGAAAAATCGATCCTCAGAGCGATATCTGGTTCAGAGTTCTGGAAACCACCGGACAACCGGCTTCAATGAAAAATTAACAAAATCATAAATAGTTAATAATATCAATTGTTTAATATTGCCTGTTCATGATTATTCCCGGTAATATTTATTTTTATAAATACAAATCCCTTTAATTTAGAATATTAACGAAAAAATGCTTGCAAAATATTGACTTATGGTTTAGGTACGACGCACAATTTTAGGAGGATATTCAAATGTCTCGTGTTTGTGAAGTATGCGGTAAAAAGCCGTCTGTTGGCAACCTGGTGAGCCATGCTAATAATAAAACGGCAGCGGTGTGGTATCCCAATCTGCAAAAATTACGCTGTGTTGATGAAAAAACCGGATCGATAAAGAGAGTAAAAGTCTGCACTCGTTGTATTCGCTCCGGATTTGTAAAAAAAGCTATATATATGCAATCCGATATATTTGTTGACATATGATTCAAAGGATCACCCCGTTGTTACAAAGATAATCGGGATGTTGCAATGGCTCTAATGTCCACTTTTTTATTGGATTGCATATAACAGTTGGAAGCCAACTATAATTTTTTATAGTCTGAACGGTTTCTTGAAAAAATAATTCTTCATCATCAATTAAATTTCTAGCGTGCTGAAATAAATTTTTAAGACCATCATAAAATAGTTGATCATCGCTTTTCAGGCCGAATTTATCTTTATAAAGATGAATTCGGCTTTCAATATTCATGAGTTGTTCCAATCTATCTTTAGTAATATAGATGGATGCATTTCTCATTACTTCATTAATTTCTTTTTTTTCTACACCGTATAACCAATTGATTGTGGCTACGAATTGATCCATTTTGTTTTTTGCAGTGAAATCTATGGCTTCCGCTAACAGATCAATGGTTCTAAATGAATTAATCTGGTTTAAAATAACAAGATCATAGCTCATCTCGATAATCAAATGTGATTGATAAATCGCCTCCTCACAAGAAATTTCTTTCTTGATCATTTTGTGCAGGTCCAGGATGGAATTAATCAAATATTTGCCTTTGAGATAAGAATATCCTTGAGCGTTAGAGTCGAATTCTTTGTGAGAATCGGAACTAATATATCCATAATGGGAGAGATCATCTACCAGAAGATGAAACATAACGTAAGCCGATCGTGAGTATTGGGCCGGTATTTGTAGAGACCTTCGGATATTATGAGTTTTATCGGAATTAATTTGCGGATGAATTGTTAATAAATCAGGAACAATGTTATAAACATAAATATCCAGGTCAATATTTTGTAAATCTGCCGCAGCTAAAAATTTCTGCAAGAAATTAGTATGGGTTAACATGAACATATAAATTTGCCTGTCAAGATTGTTTATTATTTTGATTTCATATTTATCATTGATCAACTCAAAGATCAAGAATCAATGACCAATTGACGCCGGAATATAAAGACTGTATGATCAATAAAAAACATTATTTTCGAAAATAGCAAATGCTTGACATAAAACGCTACGTTGATATGATAAAAAATAAAGAAAGTGAATAAGAAGTACCAAATACAATGACGACAACCAGAAAATTACCGGTAACAAAATGGAAATTAATAGAATCCGGCGATAAAAATATAGAAAATTTACTAAGTAAAGAATTCGGGATTCACCCGATTATATCTCAAATTCTGGTCAATAGAGGCTTTCAGGATAAGGAAGTGGTTCGTAATTATCTCTACCCTTCCCTCAATAATCTGCACAGTCCTTTTTTAATGAAAGATATGAAAAAGGGTGTTTTGCGTTTATTGAAGGCTATTTACGATCACGAAGAGATAATTATATACGGGGATTATGACGCTGACGGAATAACTTCTGTCGTTATTCTTTTCAAGTTTATCAGAGAAATAACACCTAATGTAAATTATTATATTCCCGACAGAGTACAGGAAGGTTATGGTTTAAATTTACCAGCCATTGACAAATTCAAAAAAAATAATGTCAAATTAATCATCTCCGTTGATTGCGGTATTTCCGACCTGGAACAAATTGCTTATGCCCGTTCACTGGGCATTGATACGATTGTATTGGATCACCACGCAATATCAGGTCCGCTGCCATCTGCGATAGCCTCTATAAATCCGAATCGTGAAGATTGTACGTTCCCGTTCAAAGGGCTCGCCGGTGTGGGCATTGCTTTTAACTTTCTCATTGCTTTACGCGGCACATTAAACAAAGAGGGATTCTGGAAAAACAGAAAATATCCAAATTTAAAAGAATATCTGGATATTGTTGCTCTGGGAACTATCGGTGATATAGCGCCTCTTGTTGACGAAAACAGGATTTTTTCCAAAATCGGGCTCGAATTAATTACTGAAAGTCTGCGACCGGGAATCAAAGCTCTCAAAGAAGTCAGCGGTGTTGATAATCAGAACATAGATTCTTTCAAAGCTTCTTTTTCTCTTATTCCCCGTATTAATGCCGCCGGACGCATTGCTTCTCCTCTGGATGCGGTGGAATTACTCTTGACTGATAATATGGAAGAAGCCAGATTACTGGCCAAAAAGCTTGATTCCTATAACCGGAAACGGCAATTTATGGGCAAAGAAATTATAAATGAAATTCTTGAACAGATAAGGATGAACCAAAGAATCGGAAAAAGAAATGCCTTTGTTTTTACATCCGATAAATGGCATCCGGGAATTATCGGCACCGTAGCCTCACAACTTGTCGATCTGTTCAACCGTCCGGCTTTTATCATCAGCTTAAACAATGGCATAGGCAAAGGCTCCGGAAGAAGCATTTCCGGTTTCAATATTTACAAAGGCATTCAACAGTGCGCCGATCTTTTACTTTCCTATGGCGGACATTGTTATGCCGCCGGCTTTTCCATCAAAGAAGAAAATATTGAAAGATTTTCCTGTCTCTTGGAAGAGATAATTTCCGGCAGTGTTCAATTACCCGAACTTCTTTCTCAAACGATGATCGATGCTGAATGTAAATTCACAGACATTAATCTAAACTTAATGAATCAAATTGATATGCTTGCTCCATTTGGCAGCAATAATCCTGAACCGGTGCTTTACGCTCGCAATATCAAAGTTTCCGCACCTATCGTTGTCGGCAATAACCATCTGAAAATGTGGCTCAATCGCGATGGCATATCCCACGGTTCCATTTGGTTTTATATGGGTGAACATTTGCCTGCTGTTAACGGATCCAATCTTGATATAGTCTTCACACCGCAGATCAATGACTGGAACGGCTCTTCGGATATTCAACTGAAAATTAAAGATGTTGATGTGATTTCCTGAATGAAGGAGCTGAAGACAAAACTATGAATAAGGCTATCAAAGCAGCATTATTCAACGCCCTTCTATTCCCCGGATGGGGACAGATTTATTTAAAGCAGTACAAAAAAGGCATCTTAATAATTTCGGCCGTCATGGCTGGAACTTTATCCATTTTGTGGTCTGTAATTCAAGCAACCAGGGATATTTTAAAAATCACACCTTTTAAAAAAGGAACTGTTACTTTTGAAGCTGTTGTAAAATTAGCAATCAAATCTCTAACAGAGTTAAATCCGGATTATATTCTTCCTCTTTTGTTATTCATGGTTTTGCTCTGGATTTTCTCCATCATCGACAGTTATCAATCAGGGAAAAAGCTGATTAATAAATGAAAAGTTCTACAAATATTTTTTTGTCTGGCGAAAGCCGGAATCCAGTATATAACTTATAAGATTATGGACACCGGCCTTCGCCGGTGTGACGCTTTTTTGTTATCTTATTACCATTTTCGCTGATCCACAATCAGCTTCTCCTCCGGCTTGATTTCACCGGCATTTAGGTATTCCAGGTTATTGATTCCTACCGTGCAGATTTCCCGGAATATTTTTTTGAAATTTTCTTCCCAAGGAGCATTGCCGATTTCCGGAGAGATTTTCTCAATCCGCAATTTCAGTACATCTTCATGACCTGTACGGCTCACAACCACCTGCAAAGGAAGATTATTGAATTTCGCCTGAAGCATTTTGATCTGACTGGGAGCTATAAACAACCCGCGAACTTTCACCGCGTCGCCTACCCTGCCTGCGATTCCAGCCAGACGATAAGATGTCCGGCCGCACGGACAAGCTTCCGTAATCAATCTCGACAAATCACCTGTTCCGAAACGTAACAAAAAGAAAATATTATTGAGTCTCGTAACCACCACTTCACCCAGTTCTCCATCCGGTACATTCTTCCCTGTGGCCGGATCGACGATTTCCACGATGGTTTCTTCGCAGATGTGCCATCCTTTTTTCCCGGAGCATTCATAAGCCACGTCGCCTACTTCAGTGGCTCCGTACATTTGATAAGTATCAATGCCGTATTCTTTTTCAAAACTCCTGCGCAAATCCGGCAGCAGCGGCTCTGCCGCAAAGCACGCCTTTTTCACCAGGAAATCTTTTTTGAAATCGAAACCCATCTCTTTAGACTTTTCGATAATGGCCTTCAAAAAACTGGGCGTGCCGACATAAGCGGTAACTTTTAAATCTTTAATTAACTGCACCTGAACCTGAGAAGAAGAAGCCCCGGAGGGAACTACTGTTGCCCCCACCTTGCGTAGACCGTTGTGAAAAGTCAAACCGGCCGCAACAAGATGATACGAAAAGGCGCAGAGCGCTATATCCTTTGGACCAATACCCGCGGCAAAAAAAGCCCGTGCCCATAAATAATCGGTCTCGGACAGATGCGGTTCATAAACCGGTCCCGGAGACGTGAAAATTCTGTCAATGGGAATATCCGGATTTTCCAGTCCGGCATAAGGAGGATTCTGTTGTTCCATCTCTACTAATTTTTCCCGCGATGTAACCGGTAGGCACTCCAGATCTTCACGCAACTTAATTTCCTCGGGATTTATTTTATTATCATCCAGCATCTTCTTCATGCGCGCCGACTTCTCGTAACCAAGCTTCACCATCTCCACCAGTGCCTTATCCTGCTGACTTTTTCTCTTTCTCTTCCCCCACGATTCTTTTTTGTCAAATAATTGATTCATATATTCCTTTCGCTTAAGCTATCTATGCCATAATATCTTCTATTGGCAGTATCTGTCTGCCATGCCTGATCGTCAAGATCGATATTTGCTTCTTTTCAATACGGTATATGATTCGATAATTTCCGTAAATCAGTTCTCTAAAATGGTCATCCTTAATTTCAGGAACCACTCTGACGATTTCAGGCGAAGATGACAAGCGCTCGACTTTTGAAAAGACGACATTGATCCATTTTACGGCTGCTGCCGGTTTATCCTGCGCTATATATTCGGCAATTTCCGAAGCACGTTCAACAGCCAACGGCGACCAGACAATTTTCATTTATGCACTCTTTTCAGGACTTTATTTTTTGCATCCCGCTGTGCAATTCCCTTCCCGCTGGAGATTTGATTCAGAGATGTCTGAACATCCATTAAAAGCTCAATTTTCTCCTCCATGATTTCATATTCGGAAGCATCCATCAAGACGGCAACGCCTTTTCCGTTTTGTGTGATGACAACAGGCCTTTTTGTATCACGAACCTGTTTGATACAGCCGGCGATGCCTGTCCTTACCTCGGACAAAGGTTTGATATCCTGATCTATTTTTAATCTATGCATTCCACACCTCGCTTAATGTTTCTAAACTACGTACATTATAACGTACACTATTTGATATGATCAAGAACTATTTTCGGCCCAGCGCCTGTGCTGTTCTCTGAACGATTTTATTTTTTGAATTCTTTTTCATGATCTCCCTGCCCGCGCTGGAATTGGCCAGCGAAAGACACACTCTTCTTAGTTCATTAACAAGTCTTAATCGTTTGGCAATAGCTTCCGGACTCATATCAATCTTCATTTTCCAGGCTCCTTAGATAATTTAATAATTCTTCATACATAAATTCTTCAAAAAATAAAATTTATTCTTTTATTGACAAACGCAAAATATTTGATTATTGTCTTTACCCTAAGGGTGAAGATGCTGACGTGAGGTTAACTCCACAACGATGGAAGTTCATTTCCCTACGAAAAAACTGCAAAAACAATATGAGAACCATAAAGAAACGGAAAAAGCTTATGGAGCAACGGTTGCCAGGCGTTATATCGAGCGCATCAATATCATTAAACAGACGCGCAGCATTGAGGACTAATAAGGAAATCCATTCCACTCTTGCTATCCCGCCGGGGGAATACCTTCAGGAAGTCATTGGCGAACTGGGAATGACCAAAGATGAGCTGGCGCAGCGTATGGGGAGACCGGCAACTAAACTGAGTCCTATTTTTAAGGGAGAAAAAGCGATTACGCCGGAAACCGCCCTGCAGCTCGAAAAAGTCGTCGGTGTGCCCGCGCATATTTGGACAGGTCTCGAAGCGGAATACCGTCTCACGTTGGCCAAGCAGGAACGCGCTGACGAAGAAGAGCATTTAAAAAAAGAAATAGAGCTGGTTGCCAATTACCCTTACAATGAACTGGTAAAGGCCGGCGAAATAGAAAAACAAAATAAACCCATAGAAAAAGTGAAAGCTTTGCATTCTTTTTTTGGCGTCGTGTCCCTATACAGCATTCCTGAGCTACAACGCTATAAGCCTGCCTTTCGCTGCGGCAAATCAGCCAGAAGTGAACGGACGCCAGAAGCAGTAGCTGCATGGCTGCGCATGGGCGAAAGAAGAGCTCAAAAAATAACCTGTTCTCCATACAACAAAGACCAACTTCATGCTCTGCTTCCAAAGCTCCGGTCTTTTACACTTCAGCAACCCGATGTTTTTCAGCAGCAACTCGTATCTGCGCTGGCGGACTGTGGTATCGCGCTTGTTATCTGCCCCCACTTTTCCAAAACCATGACGCATGGTGCAACCTTTTGGTTGGGGAGAGAAAAAGCCGTTTTGATGTTGACCATCCGTGGAAAATGGGCTGACATATTCTGGTTTAGTCTTTTTCATGAGATTGGTCATATTCTACTGCATAGCAAGCAGGGCGTTATTTTGGAAAATAATGAGGAAGATAAACTCGAAAAAGAAGCCGACGATTTTGCTTCCAATACGCTGATTCCCAGTGAGGCTTGCACGAATTTTATGAGAAAAGGATCTTTCCGTAAACACGACATCGCCGATTTTGCAACCAAGATTGGCATACATACCGGTATTGTGGTGGGACGATTACAGCATGAAAGTTTAATACAGCCACAATATGACAATGACTTGCGGGTAAGATATGAATGGAGTCATGGCTAAAGGATTTGATGAACGAAGGGCGGTTTTTGAGAAATTGTTGAAACTGGAGAAAGGAAATGACAGAACCCACAATTTAGGATGCTTAAGAATCATGGATTATGGACGATACGTTTTTTCATGTTTAATCGAAGATGATGCCGTTTTACCGCCCTACAAAGGTTCAACGCTCCGTGGAATATTCGGGCATGCCCTGAAAAAAGTGGTCTGCGCGCTAAAAAAGCAAAACTGCGCGGAATGTCTCCTGGCCGATCGTTGTATTTATCCCACAGTCTTTGAAATACCATCAAAAGTCAACGAAACATCCGGTCGCAAGAGAATTGCTCAGCCGCCCCATCCTTATGTTATTGAACCGCCGGATGATTCCAAAACGCGCTATCTACAGGGAGATTCTCTTGATTTCTCACTGATTTTGTTCGGCGATGCCTGCGATAATCTTGCTTACTTCATTTACGCATTCGAACAGATCGGCGGTATCGGTATCGGTAAGCGAGTTAATGGAAAAAGCGCATCGTTTACACTCAGGGAAGTTCGTTCAGACAATAAAATCATTTATTCAAAAACAGACGGCAAAATCAAAAAGCATAGCGCAACAAGCACATTAAGCGTCCAGACATTTGCGGAAACGCTTGAAGAGGGTCTGTTTGACATCGAGCTGGAATTAATCACACCGCTCCGTTTAAAATATCAAAACGGTCTAAATGCCGACCTTCCGTTTGATGTTTTGACTAGAGCGATCCTCAGAAGGATTTCATCGCTGTTTGCGTACCACGGCGAAGGCGAGCCTGCTTTGGACTATCGTGGGCTTGTCACCCGCGCTAAAGAAATCGCCGTGACAGAATCGCATATCGCATGGTATGACTGGCGACGCTACTCCAGCCGGCAGGAACAGGCCATGATGATGGGCGGCATGGTTGGAAAAATAAATTATGCAGGCGTAACGGGAGAGTATCTGCCGCTTTTGAGATTTTGCGAGTTGGCGCATCTGGGCAAGGCGACAACATTCGGATTGGGGAAAATTAAAGTCATACAAAAATAAGTAAAGCATTTTTTCCGGAAAAACATCGGGAAGGTGTAATGCATGTCAAACATTCTGCTTGCCATAGCGGGTCTGAGCCCGCAGGTGATCACCGAAACGCTTTATGCCCTGCATCAAGACGGCGTTGCCATTGATGAAATCCATGTAATCGCCACAAGAATCGGAAGAGACGCCATTGTCACCCAACTGCTGGCACCTGATGACGGTCAATACTTCCTCTACCTCAAAGAATACGGTATTGACCCTACGTCCATCCATTTCTCAGCCGATACCATCCATGTGCTTCGCGACAGCAGTGGTAAGTCCATCGACGACATCACCGGCGAAGATGAAAACGAAATTCTTTTCAAAATGTGCCTGACACTTGCCCATCGGTTCACCCGCAATGCGAAAAACACCGTCTATTTCTCCATTGCCGGAGGGCGCAAAACCATGAGCGCCGCCCTGATGGTATCCGCGCAGATGTATGCGCGTCCGCAAGACCGGATTTATCATGTATTGATTCCACCGGAATTCGAGGGGCACAGGAACTTTTACTACCCACCCGTCAAACCCGTCGTGCTGGAATTACGCGACGCGCAGGGGCAGAAAATCTTCAAGGATACCTCTTACGCCAAGGTCACCCTTGTGCCGATACCATTTATATCGTTGCGCGCAGCACCGCAGGACTGCAAGACCGACCGTGTCCGAACCCCCGCCGAACTTTTTCGCTACCTTGTCCGGGATAAAAAACAGACACTCATTATTGATTTACGACAGGGGAAAATCTTTTATAAAAAAATGACGTTGAGCATGATGCCATCTCGTCTGGCTCTTTACGCTTTTCTGGTCATGCAAAAACAGCAATGCCGCCTTCTGACTCAGAACTGCCGGAATTGCACAGCCTGTTACCTGGATTACCTGCAAATCAGCGACGCGCAGAAAAGCATCACAAACATTTACAGGCAACTCGGCGGCGTAACCGAAGCCAGGGGCATTTGCGACCTGGAAATCGAGGAACTGCGGACCTATGTAAGCAAGATTCGTAAAGACATTCAAAAAGCATTCGGCGCGCAGGCGGCGGACATTCTGGCCGTTGCCGCCGTCGGCAAAAGACCGGAAACGCGTTACGGCATCCCGATGGAGCGGGAGAGGATAAAGCTGATTGTTTAAAGAACCGTAAATTTCGCGGCAACGTTGCCGCGCTGGAAAGAATAAAAAGTGTTTTGATATAAAGTATGCGAATAAAAAAGCGGGGAGGTTTTTTATGGATGACACCGTATTGAAAGTGGCCTTGGCCGGACTGCTGCACGACATCGGGAAATTCGCGCAGGAAGGCATGTTTGCCGATCCGGAATTTATCAACAATAACCGACAGCTCTATCAGCCGTTTTACCGTGATCACTTCACGCATGAGCATGCGGTTTATACGGCGGCTTTTATTGATCACATCGAAAAGTTATTGCCCGGAGAATTCAACAAGGCAAATTGGGGGCTGGATGATCCATTCATCAATCTGGCTGCGGGACATCACAAACCAGAGACCCCTTTGCAATGGATCATTGCCACGGCGGACCGCTTAAGCAGCGGTTGGGATCGCGCCACATTTGACGAATACAACCAGGCGATTGCCCGGAAAGACTATCGGAAGACGCGCCTGTTACCGCTTTTTGAAAATTTATTATGTGATGATGAACGGGCGGCTGCTGCGAGAAAATATCATTATTCACTCAAGGCGCTCAATCCGGAGAATATCTTTCCATGTAGCGATGCAGTTAATGAATCGCAGGCGAAAGATGAATATAAAAACCTGTTTGACGATTTTGTCGCGTCATTGGAAAAACTACTGCACAAAGACGAAAGCATTGCACTATGGTTTGAGCATCTGGAAAACCTGCTTCTGATCTACACGTCCATGATTCCGGCTGCCCGTGCGGGCAAGCTTGTGCCTGATGTGTCACTTTTCGACCATTCCAAGTCTGTTGCCGCTCTTTCTGCTGCTTTGTATCTTTACCATTGCGAAACAGACAGTATGAATATCGATGCGATTCGGGATTCGGACAAGCAGAAGTTTTGTCTGATCGGGGGCGATTTTTACGGAATACAGGATTTCATCTTCAGCGACAGCGGGGAGGCGGGAAAACACCGTTCAAAAATCTTGCGCGGCCGATCATTTGCCGTGTCCCTTCTGTGTGAATTAACCGCTGACATGATTTGCAGGGAAACAGACCTGCCGCCCTCCGCCGTTTTGCTCAACGCAGCAGGAAAATTCACCATTCTTGCGCCGAATACGAAGAAAGTAAAAGACGCCGTGGCCACTATACGGGAGCGCATTAATGACTGGCTGATTCAGAAGACACTGGGTGTGAATTCATTTGGGATTTCCACTATTGATGCCGCCCCTAAAGACTTTGAATCGGGACGCTTTCAACAACTATATGAACGTTTATCTGAGGAAATGGGCGCCAATAAATACAAAAAGTTCAATCCCGATAAATACGCGGGTGTTGTCAGCGGATTTCTTGACGCGTTTGACAACAGCTTGAACCCGCCCCTTTGTCCGTATTGCGGAAAAAGACCGTCCAGCAAGGAGGCAGAGACGTTCAAAAAGGACAAAGAAGACAAATCGATGTGCGGTATTTGTCGCGATCACATCTTTCTGGGTGAAAACATCGTCAAAAAAACACGCATCGCCATTACCACCGTCGATGCAGATATTAAAGGCGGCGATGTTAAACTGATCGAACCTTTTTTCGGGAAATACCAGGTGGCGTTTGTGGACGGTGGTCTCAACAAGCTGGCCAGAGAAGGTCAATTGCTTAAATACTGGGACATATCCATCGATGAGTCGGGCACGATTTCCAGAGAGGTTACCGCGCGATTCATTAATGGGTACGTTCCTGTTTACGGGAAAGAGGATCTGTATGACGACCGTATTCTGGAAGGTCGGAAAGCCGAAAGCAGGAAAGAAGAACTGATAGAAGATATTGCAGAAGGCAGGCCGAAAACATTCACGCATCTCGCCTGTAAAGCCATGAACCCTGCTGACGAGGGATCACGCAGCTTCAAGGGCATTCAGGCCTTAGGCGTGCTGAAAGCCGACGTTGATCATCTCGGCATGCTGATGTCTTGCGGAATCAGCGAAAAGAACTTTACCATCTCGCGGCTTGCAACCTTAAGCCGGCAAATGAATTTCTTCTTTGTCGTTTACTTGCCTCATCTATTAAAAACCAATCCGTTGTTTCGGGAGATCTACACGGTGTTTGCCGGTGGCGACGACCTTTTTCTAATTGGCCCGTGGAACCGGATGCTGGATTTGTCGGAATATCTGAAAGATCGTTTTTCCGAGTATGTGTGCCGAAATCCGGAGGTTCACTTTTCAGCCGGGATCAGCATCCAGAAAGCCAACACGCCGCTGGGCAAGATGGCGGTGGACGCGGAAGCGGCGCTCGCTTCATCGAAGGCTGGTGATAAAGCCGGCGACCGTAATCGTCTGACCGTTTTCGGTGAAACAGTAACATGGGATAAATTTGCCCAATTGCATAAGATTATGCAAACGATTGAGACATGGCGGGATGAAAAATTAATCAACAACGCCATGCTTTATCGATTGAACCGATTCATTGCGATGGCGGCTGAGGAGCAAGCGCTTTTGGGAGATAAAGAGATTCATTTGGAAGATATGGAAGCACTAAAGTGGCGCGCCCTGTTCAGCTACAATGCCGAACGAAACATCGGCAAAAACATAAAAGACGAAACCAAAAGGAAAGCGGCGAAGAAAGAATTTGGGAAAATGGCGGGTTGGATTTCTGAACACGGAAGCAACCTGAAAATATCTATTTGGGACATTTTATACAACAATCGATAAGGAGGGAAAATATGGCAGAGGCAATAGTGTTTTATAAAGATAAGGAAAGAAAAACAATTAACCCGAAACTATTTTCAGCACTTGCCGAAGAATGGGCGAGGGACGTGCATACTGCCGGCGAAAGAGCTAGAGATGCTAATAAGCGATCTCAGCTACGGAAATTTTACGATGAGGTGTTGCGATTGAACGGTCTGGTAAGAAATAATCCTGCTGATTGGGAAAACATTATGCCTTACGTAAGCATGCTAATCGCCAAAAGCGTTTACGCACAGGGACGTAGCAAAGTAACACCGGAATTCGTCAAAATGTTGAAAGACGGCATAAATCAGATTCAAAGAAAGGAAGACTTGGAAATATTTGTAAATTTTTTCGAGGCCTTCATGGGTTATTACAGACAATACGGGGCAAACTAACAGGAGGGTAAAGACATGCAGCTTACGGATATAAAAGAAATCAAAGGCAGAATCATTCTCAAAAGCGGTCTCCACATTGGTGCGGGCGACACGGAAATGCATATCGGCGGCACGGACAATCCCGTTCTCAAGCATCCGCATACGCAGGAACCCTATATTCCGGGATCTTCCCTGAAAGGCAAAGTTCGTTCGCTTTTGGAAATGGAAAGTGGCCTGATGGTCAAAACAAAAGGTGAGCCTGTACAGATAAAATCTCTGAATGGGCTGGATGGCTCACAGAAAAACAAATGCATAAGAATCCTGAAAATATTCGGCTCCAGCGGCGCTGATTCCGACGGCTCAGCCGACCTTCAGTTGGGACCCACACGCGTTTCCTTTGCCGATTGTCCGATGAATGCGGCCTGGAAGGCTATGGCCAGGCAAAACCGTTGGGATCTCTTTGAAGTCAAATCGGAAAATTCCATTAATCGCATTGAAGGAACCGCGAGAAATCCCAGATTTACGGAGCGCGTGGTTGAGGGCGCGCAATTTGATTTTTCAGCAACCTTGAAGTTATTGGGTGAAAGTGAGGAAGATCTTTTTGAGTATCTTCTCGACGGCCTCAAACTTTTAGAGATGGACGCTTTGGGCGGCAGCGGCTCTCGTGGCTATGGGCGCATTGAGTTTCAGTTTGATGATGAAGCGCTAAACGAAAAATTCAAAGACAGAAAGCCTTTTTCCAATGGAGGAAAATAACCGTGAAACTCTACGAGGTCATTATTAAACCGGAAAGCGGTTTTGGTACGCCGCTAAAAGGCGACACGATCTTCGGCCATATCTGCTGGCAGACCGCATATGACAAGAATTTGCTGGAAGGTGGCTTGGATCGTTGGATTGATTGCTATGCGGAGCGGCCCTTTGTTGTGTGTTCATCCGCCTGGCCAAAAATCAGTAAAGACGATAAGTGGTTTTACGCCATGAAGCGCCCCGATTTTCCGCCTGGCCGTCTTTTTGCATCAACGCAGAAGAACAAAAGAAAGGCTCTGGAGCAAAAAAAGGAGAACTTGAAAAAAAAGCGGTTTCTTGTCCCGGAAGATTTCCATCTCTCCATGAACGCCGACTCTTTCATCACGGACAAAGAACTGCTGGCGTATTTATTCAACGATCTGTCCGGCGAATCAAGAAAAATGATGCGCAGGAAGGCTGACAGGGCGTTTATGTCTGAGTTTATTCAGCCGCATAACACCATAAACCGTTTGACCATGACCACCGGCAGCGGGATGTTTGCGCCGCATTCGGAAGCTGCGGATTTCTATTACCCGAAAACAGAGTTGGCCATTTTCATCCTTATTGATGAAGAAGCGACGGATATGGACCGGCTGCAAGCGGCGATGAAAAGAATTGGCCGTGTTGGATACGGCAGAAACGCCTCGACGGGCGCGGGAAAGTTTTCGCTGGGGAAATGTGAAGAGAAAGCGTTGCCCGATACATCTGAGTCTGACGCCTGCTATAACCTGGCGCCGGTTCTTCCCGAGATCGGACTTTACAAAGAATTTTGGTTTACGCCATTCACCCGCTTCGGGCGGCATGGCGACACCCTGGCGGCATCGAAGAACCCCTTCAAAAACCCCGTCATTATGCTCGATGAAGGAGCAATTTTAATTCCATCGGATAGGTCTGTGTTTTCAAAGCCGTATCTGGGTCGCCCGGCCGGTGGCGTTTCCAAGGTTTTACCCGGGGCGATCACGCAGGGTTATTCGATTTATCTGCCTTTTAAACTGGAGAAATAATCATGAACGAATCAAATACATTTTACATAAAAATCCTTTCGCCGGTGCATATCGGTTGCGATGACGTTTATGAGCCGTCGGGATTCATCGTCAAGGAACAGGCGCAAACGTTAAGCGCCTTTGATCCCCTTGATTTCTTCAAAAGCCTCGATGAGCGCACAAGGGCGCAGTATGCCGCAATCTGCGCGAAAGGCACCATCGAATCTATCTTCGAGCTCTACAAATTCATGAAAAACCGGACATTTGACGGCGCGACCGTCCATCTTAGCAAGGGGTTCGTGAAACATTATAAAGAGTGCTTATCCAAAAGCTTCCGGGATTTTCAAAGGGAGATGAATCAGTTTTCGATTGCGAGGACATCCTTTAATCCGAATTCGCAAAAGCCCTACCTTCCCGGCAGTGCCATCAAAGGAGCTCTGCGGACGGCCTATCTTAACGAAGCCGCAAAGAAGGAAAGAGTCACTCTTGATCATCGTGACCGGAAAAAGTCGGAGACTCTGGAAAAGGGTCTTCTTCACTATCAGAAGCTCGAAAATGATCCTTTTCGCCTCCTGAAGGTTTCAGATTTTCATTCCATCGGTGATTACAGGACAAAAATTGTATATGCCGTCAATGAAAAGAAACGCGCGGAATCCAGATTCAAAGCGAGAGGCCCTTACCAGATCATTGAAATCATTGAACCCGGCGCGGTTTTTGTTGGTACGATTCAAGTCGTCACGACGCAAGCCCGCGAAGTGATCAGCTTGCCGCTGACGGAACAGGGCATTTTCGACAACGCAGCACTTTTTTACAAAAAAGAAAAGCAACGTGAAAACGCGGAACTTAAGACGGCGGGATTGACGCCTTTTATGACGGAGAATGCGAAGGACGCCTGCCTGTTGCGTCTCGGGCGGCACTCCGGCGCGGAGTCGCTGACCATTGAGGGATATCGTGATATTAAAATTATGAAACAAAGGGGCGAAAAAACGTTTTCGAATAAATCGACAACATTCTGGCTTGCATCCGATGCGGCGACAGGTTACCAGAAAAGCGATCTTATGCCATTTGGTTGGACTGAAATGGCCCGCTTGACTGATGAAATGAATGCCCATCTTGAGCAACAACGTGCGGAAATGGGGGCAAGGACAGGAATTGTTTCTGTTCCTAATGCATCGGAGCGTCAAACGAAGGAAAAACAAACCATCATTTCTTCTCCTCCCGTCGAAGAAGTATGGGAGAACGCGTTTGTCAGCTTCAATGCCGGAAGTGGCGGGGTTGTCACCGCTCAAGGGCCGGACAAGAGAACTGCGGTAATTCGGAGCAAAGAAAAAGCAGCAGCGATTACGGATGGAAGCCTCCAGAAAAAACTTTTTGAAGGAAAGAAGACGCTGCCCAAAGCCCGCGTCACCGTGCGCAAAACCGGAAATGCATGGGAGATTGTCAGGATTGAACCGGCGGGGTGAAATAGAATATTAGTTTACAAAGCAATACAAATATGTATTATAACGTAAACGTATATCCGCCGTAAGGAAATGGACATTTTATCGGGGAGATTTTGCCGCCCGGCGATCCTTTCAATTTTTCGTCAAACCTTCGAAAGAAGAAAAGGAGATGATGCTGGAAGCCATTGAGCAAGACCTGTCGCGCTTTCTGCCGCCAGCCGTTCTGGACGTCCACCGCCAACAGAAATACGGGGGCTTTCTGGACGCGGCGCGTTGTCTCTTCGCGGAATTGCAGGATAAGGGGGTTTGCCTGCCATGACCTCCGTTTCCATTTTAAAACAACTGCCGCCGATGTTTCGCTATGCCGACGTAGAGAAATTCACCGCCAACGCCAATGTATTTCTCACGCGGGCGCAGGCCAAAGGTCTGGTTGAGCGTGTGGCGCGAGGTGTATATATCAACACATTGCGCGAAGCGCGGCCCGGCATTGAAGAGCTGGCCTGCTTCCTGCGCACGCCTTCGTATATTTCCTGCGAGTGGGCGCTTAACCGCCACGGCGTTTTGCTGCAAGCTCCTGCAGTCTGCACCGTGCTCACGCTTCAAACAGCGGTTGGCCAGTCGCGCAATGCCGATTTCGGCGGCGTGACGATTGAATTTTCGAAGATCGCGCCCCGGCTATTCAACGGTTTTGAAACACAGGACGGTTACAATCTCGCGGGAGCCGAAAAGGCGTTCCTCGACACGATTCATTTACGCAAGCGCGTTCCGTTTGCCGACGAACTGGAGCTGGACCGGCTGGATAGAGAAAAGCTCTTTGATCTGGCCGAAAAATTTCCGAAAGTGGTGCAAAAGCGGTTAAAGGATATGATCCAACAAAATGACGGGAGATAAGAAAGATTAAGACAAAGCCTTACAGCCATGCCGGGACACCGAATCCGGATCAGGTAAATGGATAAATGACTGGTAAATTCATTTCAGATACAATACAATGTCATTGCATTGACAAGACAGATACATTGGATTGCTTATGGAATTAATAAATTTTAATCCCTGGTGGCGGGACGGCAAGGTGCCGGAGTCTTTAACAGGTCGAAAAAGATCGGTATTTTCAGATATTTTGCCTTACCTGGACACCCGCCAGATTCTAATGCTCACAGGTTTGAGGCGCGTCGGCAAGACGACCCTGCTTTTTCAGTTTATAGAAACGCTGCTGGGCAGGGGTGTTTCCCCCTATCATATCCTTTATTACTCTTTTGACGAGTCGCGGCTGGATTTTGGTGATCTTCTCAAAACCTATTCATCCGATGTTTTGAAAGCCAATCTGGGTCAGGAATCCGTTTATTTCTTTTTTGATGAAATCCAGAAGCTGGCGGACTGGCCTTCGCAAATCAAAATGCTCTATGACCTTCACCCGAAGGTAAAAATATTTCTTTCCGGTTCGGCGCGGATTCCCGCCTGGCGCGACGCGCGCGAAAGCCTGGCCGGCCGGTTTTTTGACATGGTCATCCGCCCGCTGGATTTTGCCGAATATCTGACCTTCATGGATATTGCCGTAGATCCGGAACGCGAAGCGGTTTTTGAGGCCGACATCAAACGCCATTTCAGCGCCTATCTCAAAACGGGCGGTTTTATTGAAACCTTTCATTTTGACGATATGATGCTGCGCAAATACATCCGGGAAAGCATTCTGGAGCGGGTTATTTTTGTCGATATGCCGCAGGCGTTCGGGCTGGCTTCCCCCGAGGCGCTCCTGCGCCTGATGTCGATCTTCGCCGAGCGGCCCGGCTTCTATCTGGATTACAAAAACCTCGCGGGCGATCTGAAAATGGATTCGCGCACACTGGCCTGCTACACGGGCTATCTGGAATACGCGCTTTTGGCGCAAAAGCTCTACAACTATTCGCCCAACCTTCTCACCAGCGAAAAAAAGATCAAGCGGGCTTACGTGTCCAACAGCGCCTTTACGCTGGCCCTGACTCCGGCCGTCGCGTTTTCGGTTTTGATGGAACAGTATTTTGCCAACCGGATCGAGCCCCGATTTTTTCTGCGCACGCCGCGCAACGAGGAGATCGACATCATTTCAACCCGCGAAGGAAGCGAACCGCTGCCGGTGGAAATCAAGATTCGCCGCGACGTGAAAGCGGCGGACGTGAAACCCGTGTTTTCCTTTATGGAGAAATATAATTTGTCGCGCGCCCTGGTTATCACCCAGGACACCCAGGGCGAACTGAAAAAAGGCGGGAGAACGGTAGAAGCCGTACCCTACTGGAAATACTGGACGATTGAAAAAGCGCTCAATTCTGTCGTCCGGAAATAATATTGTGGTGGTTATATGCATTACATTCTGAACACCCCGGTTCTGACTGATTACGGCACGTACCGGTTTGAAAAAATATCGCTGGAGGAAGCCCGAAAGATGGCAAAAGGCGCGATGTCGGCCGTTGGCCATGAAGGTGCGGCAAAAGCGCTTTCGGTTTTGCTGGGCATCGCAATCCAGACCAACCGGCAAAAGGTCGCGCTGCAGCCCGGCGACAGCGCGCTGGTTTTTAAGATTCTGGAACGCCTCCCCGAGGGCGCGGTGCTTAGCGCTGAAGAAACACTGAACATGCCTTACGAATTCGGCAGACTTGAAAGAATTTCTTAAAGGAGGACCCGCAAGATGGCAACAATGGTTTCCCTTGTCTCGGAGCAGACGGTACCCAATATTCTGGCCATCTGGCATTTTCAACCGGAAAAACTCTTATTTGTTTCCACGGCGAAAATGGAGCGAGGGCAAAAAGTCCGCGACATTCTGGCTACCGTCAATCGCAGGCAGAAGAAGCCATATAAGATTGGCGAAAATGCTCAATCCATCATCGTTCTGGAGGATTCTCTCTTTCAGTGCCTTCGCAAGCTGGAAGAATGGATTCAGGGAAAGGAAGATGAGGACTTTATTGTAAATCTGACAGGCGGCACAAAGCTCATGTCCATCGCCGTCTTTGAATGCTTCAAAAACTACGAAAGCAAAATGATCTATATTCCCATCAATAAAAATGAATATATATCGCCATTCCCCATCCGAACGCCCAAGCCCCCCACGCCGTTTGAAGGCCGTTTGACCGTTGAAGAGTATATGTGCGCTTACGGCCTTGACGTTGTGAATGTTGATAAGGTTGAGCGGTGCAAGAAATCGGCATTGGAACGAAAAGATATTTCCCGGTGGATTGTTGATCACTATAAAGACATACAGGATGTCCTTGCTTTTCTGGGGAACGAATTGCGGGAGGCGCGGGAAAAGAAACTCGACAAGTTTCAGTTCAAAAAAGAGTATGTTGGCCGCCATGTCCTGGAAGAAGAATTTCTTTTGAAAATGGGTTTTCATCGGGATAACAGGGGTTACGCAAAAAACTTATCCAAGGACGAGATCAGCTATTTAACCGGCGGCTGGCTGGAGGAATATTGTTTCAACGCCGTTTATGGGCTTTGCGGCAAGCTGGCTGACGATGTTGCGGTCAACATCCAGATACGTAATCCTCAGGGCCGCGATAACGAATTCGATGTGATGTTCACCAGCCGCAACGCTCTGTATTTTATCGAATGCAAATCAATGGAACAAAAGCATCTGGGAGAAAGGAAATCGGAAGGATTCGATAGTTTTTTATATAAAATCGGCGCGCTGCAGAAAGAATTCGGACTGCGTGTGGAAAGCTATCTGGTCACCAATTCTTCTGTCATTGTCCACGCGCAAACCGGAGAAATAAACAAGGCGCTGTGCGAGCGCGCCGAACAATTTAAAACACAAATTGTCGGCCCGGATGATGTCATCCGTTTTCCAGACATTTTAAAAAGTCGTCTGGAAAAAGCCTGATCATATCTGGGCCGTCGCTCATTGACAACCGAATATCGTAATAGCAAAAAATCGCTTTTCCTTCGGCCAAGGAAGACGGCAACGTTGCCGACTTTGACTTGAGAATCGGGTCTGTCATATCCTTCTTCCCGCGGGGATCTTCCAAAACCCCGCGGAAAGGAGGAAAATCATCATGGTTGTTTACATCAACACCCAGGGAACAAGGCTCATTAAAGAAGGGCGCCATTTGCTGGTCAAAAAAGGCGAGTCCACCTATCACACCCTGTTTACCTACAAATTGAAGCAAATCGTCCTCTTCGGGAATGTCGAGATCACCCACCGTGCCCTCGCGCAGATTCTGCGGCATGAGATAGACACCGTTTTTCTTACCCGGAGCGGGCGATACCTGGGCCGCCTCGCTGCTCCCGAATCGCGCAACGTTTTTCTGCACAAGCGGCAGTATGCACTGCTCGACGATGAAGTGTTCAGTCTGCGAATGGCGCGTAGTCTTGTCGCCGGTAAAATGTCCAACATGGCCACACTGCTCATGCGCATCCGGCGTAGCCGCGCTGCGGAAATCGCCGGGCAAAAGGCGCGGGAAATTCAGGAACTGATTCCGCTTCTGGAAAAGGCAAACACCGTCGATTCCATCCGCGGCTACGAAGGCAGGGCCAGCGCTTTGTACTTCGAGGCATTTCCCGCCGGTTTCATCGAAAATCAGGGATTTACGCGCCGCGTCAGGCGTCCGCCGACCGACCCGGTCAATTCCATTTTATCGCTCCTTTACACGTTTTTGATGAATCGGGTTTACGCCGCAGTGCGCGTGGCGGCGCTGGATCCTTATCCCGGTTTTCTGCATTCTATAGACTACGGCCGTTACTCGCTCGTCCTCGATTTGATGGAAGAATTTCGCACCATTATTGCCGACACCCTGACACTTTCGCTGTTCAATCTGAAAATACTACAGAGAGGCGACTTTTACGAAGAAAAACCGGACGAACAATACGAAGAGCCGACCGACACCGTGCGCGAAAATCCGGCGGACGTCAGCAAAGACCCGATAGGATGGATTTCCGGCAATGCCGCCGAGGCAGATGGTTTTGACATACCCGAGCAGCGCATGGACGAAAATCAGAACATGCCGCGCCCGGCGGGAAAATATCCCGTCAAACTTCACCCGGATGCTTTCAAGCGCGTGCTGGACGCGTTTGAAAAAAAACTGACCACTGAATTCTATTATCCGCCGGCCGAACGTTCCTTGACTTATGCGGACGCCCTGATTTTTCAGGCTGCGCATTATCGCAAAGTCATTGAAGGTGAGGCGCAGGTCTATCAGCCTGTGTTGCTGAAATAATCTTGTCATACCGGTGAAACCGGTATCCAGTTCTGCTCTTTCCCTTGACGGGCGGATGAGTTTGACGCAATGCTACCAACCTTTGACGGATGGGATTTCTAAAACTTCTTCCCTCAGGTATCCTCGCGCATATCAAACATGTCGCCCAACCTTTGACGGATGTGATTTCTAAAACTTCTTCCCTCCCTTGACGGGAGGGATTGAGGGAGGGTGAATAAATGATTACACTCATTACCTATGACATCACCGGGCCGAAGAGGCTCAACAAACTGCGCGGCTTTCTCAAGGAATTCGGTGTGCGGACACAGAAATCCGTTTTCGAATGCGACATCGACGACATCGCCTTGAAAAAAATACGTGCTTACTGCCGGGACAATCTTGACATTTCGTCCGACTCCGTCCGGATTTACAAAATCTGCAATCGGTGCATCAACAAAGTCACCATATCCGGCACAGGTCTGAAAGTGACGCAACTCGATTACATGATCGTATAGACTGTCCCCTTAGGAGGGGCGCAGGGGGAGGGAAACGCATGAACATGATCGTGGCCTACGACATTACCGAAGTAAAACGTTTGAACAAAATCGCCAAAGTCATGCTGGATTATGGCGTCCGTGTGCAGAAATCCATTTTTGAGATTGACGTTACACCACGGGCTTTTAGAGAATTAAAGGAGCGGGTCGAAAAAATCATCGTCAAAGAATTGGACGGCGTGAAATATTATCCCCTGTGTGAAAAATGTGTCGGGACGGTGGAAATCATCGGACAGGGTCAGTTTACTGACCCGGACCGCGAATATTACGTTTTCTGAGACTTGGTGGATAGATAAAAAGCTATGGGCACTGGGCCAGAGGCTAACACGATGCATTCAACATGAACCTCGGCGCAAAATCGATGCTTTTTTATAAGTGTATGAATTCATGCAATTTTATAAAAACCCGGCAAAAAGGGTTCGCGGAAACAGATAATTATCTTTTAAAACGTAATCTTATGATATAAAATTAAAAACAAAAAGGAGGTGATTTTCAAAATGCCGGTTTTTTTTAAAAGAGATTCGCGGAAAGCAGGATGCAAAATCCTGATTTTAATGAAAAAAGGAGGAACGCGGAAACAAACGACCTGATTTACGAAGGGATTGCGACTTTTAATCTCCTTTCATTTTAATTGTTTGTTATAAGGAAACAAACGACCTGATTTACGAAGGGATTGCGACTTGTATCTTGCTTAAGCATTTTAAACATAAGATTGCGAAACAAACGACCTGATTTACGAAGGGATTGCGACAAGCCGGTAGCGCAGCAAGATGTGGTTATATTTTGAAACAAACGACCTGATTTACGAAGGGATTGCGACGCAAAACCCGACGGGTGAAACTTCGTCGGGGTGCCCTGAAACAAACGACCTGATTTACGAAGGGATTGCGACTTTCATTTTAATTGTTTGTTATGTTTGTTAAGGTTTAAGGTTATGAAACAAACGACCTGATTTACGAAGGGATTGCGACCTCCTCCCAGTAAAACCTTCTGATCTCCTTTAATGTTGAAACAAACGACCTGATTTACGAAGGGATTGCGACAGATGGTTACGGTTATATATTGATATTACTTTACGAAACAAACGACCTGATTTACGAAGGGATTGCGACTTCCTTAGCTTTCTTCTCATCCATTTCTTTCCTCGAAACAAACGACCTGATTTACGAAGGGATTGCGACTTTTTCATAATCTTCTCCTTTCGCCCGTCGTGCCGAGAAACAAACGACCTGATTTACGAAGGGATTGCGACCTCCTCCGTTTTTTGTGCAATAGTTCATAACCTTCCTCGAAACAAACGACCTGATTTACGAAGGGATTGCGACCCTCGTATATCGTTCTTATCTTTTGCCTGTCGGTATCGAAACAAACGACCTGATTTACGAAGGGATTGCGACTTTCCTTAGAAGCGCTTCTTCGAAGCACTTCTGAGAGCAAAGAAACAAACGACCTGATTTACGAAGGGATTGCGACGTTGATGGGATATAAATCTTTTAGACTATCCCTTATAGAAACAAACGACCTGATTTACGAAGGGATTGCGACCAACAATAGCAATTCCATCTTTACTTACAATAATGAAACAAACGACCTGATTTACGAAGGGATTGCGACGGTCACTTGCAAGCATTTTATTAATCACTTGACTTGCGAAACAAACGACCTGATTTACGAAGGGATTGCGACAAAATCCAAAACTCTCAAAGGGTTAAAAATCCTCAGAGGAAACAAACGACCTGATTTACGAAGGGATTGCGACGCAATTGTAATTTGCTTTAATCCATGTTTTTATTTCGAAACAAACGACCTGATTTACGAAGGGATTGCGACCCGATACTCCCTTGCGGCATTTCACGCATCAGAATCTCGAAACAAACGACCTGATTTACGAAGGGATTGCGACTTTTTGCTTCTTTTCGATTCTTGTATATTTCCTTTGAAACAAACGACCTGATTTACGAAGGGATTGCGACACTTATTACTATCATATTATATCACCATTGGCAAATGAAACAAACGACCTGATTTACGAAGGGATTGCGACGATATTTACACCGGCGTATTCTACATGCGATTCTGACAGAAACAAACGACCTGATTTACGAAGGGATTGCGACTTTTCCTTTGGTTTCGCCTTCTTTTGACGTGACACTGAAACAAACGACCTGATTTACGAAGGGATTGCGACTTTGACTCCACATAAAATTTCATTTGTTCCCCTTTGAAACAAACGACCTGATTTACGAAGGGATTGCGACACAAAATATCCGAAGACGATATCCCGGATGAAATATGGAAACAAACGACCTGATTTACGAAGGGATTGCGACTCCGGCTATTTTAAGCGCAGATTCACCGCCTTGGTATTTGAAACAAACGACCTGATTTACGAAGGGATTGCGACAATGTGAGAATAGTAATAATAATAATTCTGTCGATTGAAACAAACGACCTGATTTACGAAGGGATTGCGACCATGGAAAGATTTACCCTTTTTACTGTTGGCTCAAGGGAAACAAACGACCTGATTTACGAAGGGATTGCGACGAACTGCCTGCCTTTTGTTCCCCAACATTAGCGTCAGCGAAACAAACGACCTGATTTACGAAGGGATTGCGACGCTTCTGCCCGGAAACATAGAGTACTCCGTGCAGGCAACTTGTGAAACAAACGACCTGATTTACGAAGGGATTGCGACGATGATCCGCTCAAGAAATCGGAAGGGTATTACAACCAGCGTTTGCGGCGCCTATAAGACTTCACATCTTTATACGACTTCGCTATCCCCGATGCTGCCATGCCCAGATAGAATTCCTTGATGTCGGGATTGTCTGTCAGCTCTTTGGACGTGCCTTCCATCA